>Ga0182227_1000068_pt1 | contig 13848 bp, 8 predicted proteins | sample G6R1MG_18_FD_129659 | JGI IMG/M metagenome (GOLD analysis project Ga0182227, IMG submission 129659) | Miscanthus phyllosphere microbial communities from Michigan, USA - G6R2_MAIN_07NOV2016_LD1 MG | ecosystem: Host-associated > Plants > Phyllosphere > Phylloplane/Leaf | place: USA: Michigan... | reverse complement strand
GCTCGTCCCCTGCATGCCCTTCAGCCAGTCCGTGAGCGCCGCCAGGATCGCCGCCACCGGCACGCCGACCACGTAGACCATGAGAAGGCCGGTGATCGCGGTGGCCAGCAGGGGCAGGATCAGGACGGGCTTCAGCCCCTCCAGGTTCCGGTGCAGGCGGATGTGGCGGTTGAGGAAGGCCGTGGTCGTGCCGGCGATGAAGCCCGCCGCGATGCCCCCGAGGAAGCCGGCCTGCAGGTTGGCGGCGAGCATGCCGCCGATCATGCCCGGCGCGATGCCGGGCCGGTCCGCGATGGAGAAGGCGATGTAGCCGGCCAGCACCGGCACGATCAGGGCGAAGGCCGCCTTGGCGCCGATCTCGCCGAGGGCGAAGCCGAGGCTGCCGGCGTGGTCGGGCTTCATCGCGTCGATGCCCCCGAAGGCGAAGGCCAGGGCGATGAGCAGGCCGCCCGCCACCACGAAGGGCAGCATGAACGAGACGCCGGTCATCAGGTGCTTGTAGGCGCCCGCCTTCGTCTCCGCCGGCGCGGGCCGGGCCGGGCCGTCGGCTTCGGCGGGCGCGGGTCCGGCGGCGGGCTGGTGCTGCGCCTCGGCCAGCGCCGTGGCGAGCAGCCCCTTGCCGTCGCGGATCGCCGCCTTGGTGGTGGTGGCGTAGAGCCGCTTTCCGGAAAAGCGCGTGCGGCCGACGCCGGTATCGGCGGCGATGAGGACGATGTCGGCCGCCGCGATCTCGGCCACCGTGAGCGCGTCGCGCGCACCCACGGAGCCTTGGGTCTCGACACGCACATCGTAGCCCAGTGCCTTGCCCGCCGCCTGGATGCCCTCGGCGGCCATGAAGGTGTGGGCGATGCCCGTGGGACAGGAGGTGATGGCGACGATGCGGGTCTTCGCGTCGGGCCGGGGGGCCGCCGGGGCGGAGGCGGCGCCGGCCAGCACCCGGTCGAGCACCGCGTGGACGTCGGTGAGCACCTCGTCGATGGCGACCCGGGCCCGCGTGAGGGCCGAGAATCGCCCCTCGGCGAGGTCGCCCGAACCGACCAGCAGCACGGTGTCGGCCCCGGCGATGGCGGCCTCCGACAGCGGATGGCCGCCGGGACGGACCTCGAACTCGATGGGCTGGTTGCGCCCCGACGCCGCCTTGCGCAGGGCCTCCACCGCCAGGACCGCGTGGGTGGAGAGGTCGCCCCCGCCCACCACCGCCAACAGATGTGCCATCGCCGTGCCTCGTGTCTCGTTCGGGTGGGGGTTACAGGCGCTCGATGCGGACGGAGGCGGCGAGGCGCTCCACCACGGCGCGCTCGGGGAGGTTGGCTCCCGCGCGGGTCAGCTTCCCGGCGGCGAAGGCCAGGGCCAGCCGCGCCCTGTCGTCGAGGGCGGCGTCGGCGTGCAGCCCGGCGACGAGGCCGGCCACGAGGGCATCCCCCGCGCCGACGGTGCTGGCGACGGCGACGGCCGGCGCATGGGCGTGGATCGCCCCCTCGCGGCAGAGGAACAGGGCGCCCTCGGCGCCCAGGGACACCGCCACCATGGGAATGCCGCGCTCGCTCAAGGCGCGGGCCGCCGCATGGACCTCGGCGCGGGTGGCGAGGGGCCGCCCCGCCCATTCCTCGAGTTCGTGCCGGTTCGGCTTGACCACCTCCGGCAGGGCATCCGCCCCCGCCGCCAGGGCCGCCGCGAGGGCCGGGCCAGAGGCATCGAGGACCACGCGGGCGCCCCGCGCCTTCAGGCGGCGGGTGAGGTCCGCATAGGTGTCGGCAGTGAGCCCGCCGGGCAGGCTGCCGGCCAGGACCACGAGGCTTCCCGGCCCCGCCGATTCGAGGAGGCGCGCGCGGGCCGCCGCGAAGACGCCCGCCGTCAGGGACAGGCCCGGCAGGTTCACGTCGGTGGTGTCGCCCGATTGCAGGTCCAGAAGCTTCAGGTTGGTCCGGGTCTGCCCGGCGACGCGGATGAAGCGGTCGTCGATGCCCTTGGCCGCGAACAGGGCGGCGAAGGGCGCGGCGTTGTCGGCGCCCAGAACCCCGGTGACGGCCACGGGCAGGCCCCAATCGGCGAGGCAGCCCGCGACGTTGACCCCCTTGCCGCCGGCATCCGAGCGCGAGGCGAGCGCCCGGTGCACCTCACCCGGGGCGAGATGCTCGAGGGTCACCGTCTGGTCGATGGCCGGGTTGAGGGTGAGGGTGAGGAGGGGGGCGCTCATGCCTGAGCCCCGTCCAGGGCGCGCACGCCCGCCGCATCTTCCTCGGCGCAGGCGCGCGCCGCCAGCGCCCGGAGTTCGGCCATGCTGGACGCGCGCAGGCGCGCTTTCACGGCGGGCAGGTCGCGCGGGGTCATGGAGAGTTCGTGGATGCCGAGGCCCGCGAGCAGGCTCGCGCCGAACGGATCGCCGGCGATGCCGCCGCAGACCCCGACGAAGCGGCCGTGCCGGGCGGCACCCTCGCAGGTCATGCGGATGAGCCGCAGGACCGCCGGGTGCAGGCTGTCGGCTTCGGGCGCCATCTCGGTGTTCTGCCGGTCGATGGCCAGGGCGTACTGGGTGAGGTCGTTGGTGCCGATGGAGAAGAAGTCGCAATGCCGGGCCAGGGCGTCGGCCTGGATCGCGGCGGCCGGCACCTCGATCATGATGCCGAGCGGCACGGACGGAGCGCCGATCTCCCCCCGAATGCGTTCGCAGACGGCGCGCAGCGCCAGCACTTCCGGCACGGAGGTGATCATCGGCATCATGATGGAGAGCGGCGCGTCCTTGCCCGTGGGGGCACCGGCCGGAACGTGATCCCTCGCCGCCCGGTAGAGAGCCCGCAGCTGCGGCTCCATCAGGTCGGGCCGGCGCAGGAGCAGGCGGGCGCCGCGTACGCCGAGGAAGGGATTTTCTTCCTTGGGGAGATGCAGGTGCGCCACCTGCTTGTCGCCGCCGATGTCGAGGGTGCGCACGATGAGGGGGCGCCCAGCGAGCGCCGCCAGCATGGCCGAATAGGTGGCGTACTGGTCGTCTTCCGAGGGCGTATCGCCGCGTTCGAGGAACAGGAATTCCGTGCGCATGAGCCCGACGCCCTCGGCGCCCTGATCGAGGGCCAGCGGCACCTGCTCGGGATTGTTGACGTTGGCGCCGATGGCGACGGCGTGCCCGTCGCGGGTCCGCGCGGGAAGCGCGCGCTCGCGGGCCTCGGCGGCCTGGGTCTCGGCCTGCGCCGCGCGCCATGCCTGGGCCGAGGCAAGGTCGGCGTCCGAGGGATCGAGGTAGAGCCGCCCGGTGGTGCCGTCGAGGATCGCGGTGGTGTGGTTGGGAATGGCCATAAGGGTGGCGCCGCCCGCGACCACGGCCGGGATTCCCAAGGTGCGGGCAAGGATCGCCGTGTGCGAGGTCGGACCGCCCTGCGCCGTGGCGAGGCCGATGACGCGGGCCGGATCGAGGCCGGCGGTGTCGGAGGGCGCGAGGTCGGGGGCGACGAGGATGCAGGGGACGTCCGGCAGGTCGTGGCCACTCTTCAGGGAGGGGTCGATCTGCGCCAGGACTCGGCGGCCGACGTCGCGCAGGTCCGCCGCGCGGGCGGCGAGGACGGGGTTGCCCAGCGCCGAGAGTCGGCTCGCCATCCGCTCCACGGCCTGATTCCAGGCGAAGGCGACGCCGTGGCCCTCGACCATGAGCTGGCACGCGAGAGTGATGAGGTCGGTGTCGGCGATGAGGTCGCCCTGCGCCTTGAAGATCCCCGCATCGGCCTTGCCGAGGCGGCGCTCGGTGTCATCGGCGAGCGCCTTCAACTGGCCGGCGGTGGCGCGCAAAGCCGCGTGCAGGCGGTCGCCGCCGCTGGTGAGGGGCTCAGGACTATCGGGCACGGCGATCTCCGCCGAGGCCAGGACGTGGATCGGGCCGATGGCGATGCCGGGGCTGGCGCCGATGGCCGGGATCACCCGGGGCGCGTCCACGGGGTTCCAGCCGGCGACGGGCGCAGAGGCCTTGGCGGCGGCTTCGGCTGCCGCCTTCGCGGCGGCCTTCTCGCCGGCGCTGAGCGAGGTCACCGCCGCGCAGATCCGGGCGAGCGATCCGGCCTCGTCATCGCCCTCGGCCGAGATCGTGACCTCGTCGCCGCAGCGCAGGCCGAGCTGGAGCAGGGCGATGAGGTTCTTGGCGTCGGCCACCTCGGCGCCGTGGCGCACCTGGATGCGGGCCGGGCAGGCGCGGGCGACGTCGACCCAGTGCGAAGCCGGGCGGGCGTGGAGGCCCGTGGGGTAATCCACCGTCCAGTCGAAGCGCTGGCGCAGGTCCGTGGCCGGCCCCGAGGCCCCGAGGGCGGTCGCGTCCTCGCGAAGCGCCGCGGCGATATCCTCCGGCCGGTCCGTGACGCGCAGGATCGCGAGGCGCGCCTCGTCCTGGATCAGGCGGGTGAGCCGACGCAGGACCGTGATGTGGGTGTCGGATTGCGCCGCGATGGCGACGACGAGATGTGCCGTCTGGCCGTCGTGCCATTCGATGCCGGCGGGCACCTGCAGCACCGCGATGCCGCTCTCCCGCACCATGTGGCGATCGTCGACCATGCCGTGGGGGATCACGACGCCGTGGCCGAGATAGGTGTTGGCCACCCCCTCGCGCCGCAGCATGCTACCCTCGTAGGCGGCATCGATGCACCCGGCCGCGATCAGGAGTTGCGCCGCCTCGCGGATGGCGGCCGCCTTGTCGGACGGGGCCGCGGCGGTGCGCACGAGCAGCCGCGGTGTCGTCAGGGGGTTCGGTGCGAGCATGGCGTGCTCCTCCCGTCATTGATTTGTTACAAGCACTGAAAACGTTTTCACAAATCGTGTCAACGCGTCCCCGGTAAATTTTCTGAAATTTGTTGCCGAACGCGTCGCCAACTGCCAAAACGCAGGCATGACAATGCAAACGTTTTCCGCCCCACAAGTGAGGGTCGCGCGATGACGGTGGGGATCCGCGACGTCGCTCGGGCGGCCGGGGTCTCGACGGCGACGGTGTCGCGGGCCCTCGGCAAGGGTCCGGTAAGCGAGGCCCTGCGGGCGCAGGTGGATGCCGCCGTGCGGGCGACGGGCTACCGCCCCAACCTGTCCGCCCGCCGCCTGCGCTCGCAGACAACGCAGACGGTCGGCCTCATCGTCGCCGATATCCGCAACCCCTTCTTCACCGCCGTCAGCCGGGCGGTGGAGGACGCGGCCTACGGCGCCGGGATGCGGATCATCCTGTGCAACACCGACGAGGATGCCGCCCGCGAGGCCCTCTACCTGCGCCTCATGGAGGAGGAGCGCGTCTCGGGCGTGATCTTCGCCCCCACCCGGACCACCGCCGAGGCCCTGGGCCCCGGCGACCTCCCCTTCCCGACGGTGTTCATCGACCGAGCCGGGCCGCCGGGGCTGCACGACAGCATCGTCCTCGACAATGCCGGGGCGAGCGCGGCCCTGGTCGACCACCTCGTGGCCCGGGGGTATTCGCGCATCGGCGGCCTGTTCGGCTCGACGAGTTCGACGGCGCGGGAACGCCGGGATGGCTACGCGGCGGCCATGGCCCGCCACGGCCTCGAGGCCCAGGCCCGGGCGGTCCTGCCCCAGGCCGAAGCGGCCGAGATGGCGGCCTCGGCCTGGTTCGACGGCCCCGAGCGGCCCGATGCCCTGGTGCTCTCCAACGGACAGATGCTCATGGGCGCGTTCCGGGCCGCGCGCGGACGGGGCCTGCGGATCCCGTCCGATCTCGCCCTGGCCGGGTTCGACAACGAGCCGTGGACGGATCTCGTCGATCCCGGCCTCACGGTCATCGAGCAGCCCGTGGCCGAGATCGGCACCCAGGCCATGCGCCTCCTGTTCGAGCGCATCGCCAACCCCGATCAGCCCGTGCGCAAGGTGACGCTCAGCGGACGGGCCATCTTTCGCGGTTCGACGGGAGCGGCTTGATCAGGCCTTCCCCGGCGCTTCGACGAGGCCACGCAGGCGCTCGGCCAGGGCCGCCGGATCGTAATCCGGCAGCGGACAGGGCAGCGGTGCGATCTCGCAGAACGGCCGGACCCGGCCGATCTCCGCCTCAGCCTCGCGAACGATCCGCGACAGGGCGTCCGCCAGGGCGTCGGGCGTCAGGATGTCGAGGGAGGTGAGGTTGGGACTGCGCGCGCTCAGGTCCTTGCACTCGTACGCGTTGGTGATCGTGCGCAAGCCCGCATGGGCCATCTCCAGGGGCGGATAGCTCGGGTGCGGCGACACCATGAGGGAGATGCCGACGGAGGCGCGGCTCAGGACGTCCGCGTAATCCTCCAGGGTGAGCTTACCGCAGACTTCGAGGTTGTAGACGCCTCCGGCCCGGGCGGGGTCGTAGTCCTCGCCCGCCGAAACGATCCGCCACTCAGCCGCAACCGTCGGCTCGGCCTGCTGCCAGAGCGAGAGGCCGGCACACAGGGTCTCGAAGCAGTTGCGCGGGGTCGAAGGACGTCCGTAGACGAGGATGATGCGCTCGCGCTTCTTCACGCTCAAGGCGTTGCGGATCTTCTGATTGGCGGCATAGCGCACGATGCTGGCATCCGTCAGCGCGTAGTGCCGGAGCATGTAGTTCGCCAACTCTTCCGAGTTGATGAGCGCGATGGTCTTGTCCGGGTGCGCATAGGTGGCACGCGACATCGAGAAGTTCGAAGACCAGCCGTAGAAGCCCGGCTCGTGATCCTGGATCAGGTACAGGACCGGCAACTCGCGGCCGTGGTAGCGCCCCTGCGCCGCCTGGAACAGTTCGCTACCGCTCGCCGTCCACCAAGCGGTGGGCATGAAGATGTCGCCCGCCCGGATCGGGAGTTCGCCGCCGTCGATGTCGTAGACGTCGACGATCGTGCGCGGGAACGCGTCATAGGGCGAACCGAGGGAGACGAGCCGGTAATCGGGCATGCCCGCCATGGTCTCGAGGTCGATGGGCACGTAGCCGCAGATGATCCGGCGGTCGAATCCATCGCCGAGGGCGGCGGCCAGCCCCTCAAAGGTGCGCAGGGCCGTAGTGATCCCGCCGAAGATGTGCTTCGGGTGTAGGGTCGGCAGGACGAGGTTGAGGCGCGGACGCGGGCTCGGATCGGACCGCGTCGCCACGGGCGTCACCTCGGGAAACAGGTGGCGCTGCTGGTAGGGCCGCAGGGGGTTGCCCAGCAGCGGGCGATAGACCCGGACGAGGCCCGGCGCCACGTCGGCCTCCGTCGGCACGGGCACCAGGGTCTCGTCGGTGCCGGTACCGACCCGCGCCACCTTGGTCCAGCGGAAACCGGCGGATTCGGCGAAATACAGCAGCGAACGCTCGATGGCGTGCGCGAGAGTCCCGTCGATCTGCCCGGCTTCGGCCGGGAAGTCCCCCCAGTCGAGGCCGATGTCGAGGAGGGGCTTCACGGCAGCGCTGCGGGCCCAGAAGAACGAGCTCGACGGGAAATCGAGGACGTAGTCCTTGCGCAGGGTGATGCCGGCCCTGGCCAGCAGGTCCTTGGCGAGGTCGAAATCGTAGCCCCAGTTCAGCAGGGGGCGGACCTCGCCGAAATGCTGCGAGAACACGAGACCGACGTCATTCTCGGCGAGAAGACGCAGGACCGAAGCCACAACCTCGGGCGAGCCCAGCAGGTTGTCGAGGAGGTAGTCGCGCCAGGGCGCGAAGCGCGGGTCGTGCGGCGACTTCTTCGAGTGGATGTGCAGGAAGATGTCGTAGCGCGCGAACACGTCGTGGAACCCGATGATCGTCGGGGCGATGTCGCGGCCGATATTGGGAAACACCCGGACCTCGACGGTGCCGTTGGCGTAATCGGCGGCCGAGGCCGCGATGGCGGCCTGCTTCTCGGGGGTATCGGTGGAGACGTAGAGGTCGGCCCGCACGGGAATGTGGGCGATGCGGGCGAGCAGTTCCGGCATCATCTCCGGGTAGAAGACGTGCATCACCACCGCGACGGGGCCGCCGCGCGCGTCGGGGCCGTAGGCGAACGGCACTTCGAGGGCGAGATCCGTGGCCTCGCGTGGGCGCATGCTCTGCGTCGCGCCGTAGAAGGTTCGGGCGGCGGTGTTGCGCTTGAAGCGCCGGCGCGGGGCCGGCACGGGCCGCAGGGTCGGCTGTGGCTTCACGGCCGGGGCGGTCGCCGCCTCCGGCTCGTCCTCGGGCTGGGCGCCGGCATCGACCTCCGGTCCCGGAGCGGGGACCAGCTTCGGCGCGATCATGGCTTTGGGCGCGACGACGGCGAGGTGGCGCTCGATGGCACCGCGTAAGGCAGGGTTGCCGTCGAGGACCGTCTCCCATCCCGTCGGATCGGCCTGTTCGAGGGTATCGCGCAGGAGTTGGACCTTCAGGAACGGGAAACCGCGCGCGAGGAGTTCGCGCCAGCGCACGAGGGTCGGGTTCACGGCCAGGGGCACGTCGTCCGCCGTCGGGAACAGCACCTCGACGGCGACGTCTTCCGCCTTCCAGTGGGCCAGGGGCGTCATCTCGTAGGCCTTGATGACCTCGAGCTTGTCGCGGATGCTGCGCACGTCCGCCCAGTGCCGGCGGATGGCGGGCGCGGCGAGGCCGGTGCGGGTGAGCCCGATGAAGTAGCTCATCAGGTGCGGCCGGGCCTGGTAGCTGTCGGTGAGGCCCACGAGGTCCGCGTCGCTCGTGCGGACGCGCTCGATCACCCGGGCGAAGTCGGCGCGATCGACGGGCCCGTAGATGCTGTCGTTGGTCAGGATCAGGGAGCGGGCCTTCCACACGTCGGGGAAGGTCGCGATCGCGGCTGCCCACGCGGCGAAATCCCATCCGTGGTTGATGCGGACGAGGAGACCGTCCAGGCTCTCGAGGGCCTCCGGCAGGGGACGGGACAGGCCGTCCGTCGCCACGATCACCACCACCGTCAACCCTTCCGCCTTCAGGGCGGCGAGGTATGCGAGGGTGTGGTCGTGGACCCGTCCGTCGGGCGTGTAGGTCACGAAGAAGCAGACGTCCCGATCGGCCAGGGGCGGCGGGTCACGGCGGATCTCGCAGGGGATGTCCGTGACCGCGCAGACCTCGCTCCAGCGGTCGGGCGGGCGCGGCAAGCGGCCTTCGGCGTGACCGCCGGTCACGTAATGCGTCAGCGGATCGACGCCGGCGTGCAGGACGTCCTGATGGTGGGCGAGGTAGAATTCCCGGTCGACGAGGGGGCTCGGGTCGCGGCTCTCGCGGGCGCCGGCCGAGAGGTAGTGGAGCAGGGGGTTGATGGTGCCGTTGTCGAGGCGGCTCTCGTGCTGACGCGTATACCAGGCGGAGTCGAAGAACAGGTTCGGGTCCCGTCCCTCGGCGGCCCCGTAGGTGAGGTAATGAACCAGCGGATCACGCCCCGCCTCGATCACGTCGGGGCTGTGGAGCGCGTAGTGGCGCGGGTCGAACAGGGGATGCGGGCTGCGCCCCTCGCGGTAGCCGTTGGCGACGTAGTGGGTCAGGGGTTCCAGGCCGGCCGCGGCGACGTCCTGATTGGTACGCCGGTAATGGTGGATGTCGAACAGGGGATGCGGGTTGCGGCCCTCGATCCAACCGTGGACGAGGTAGTGGCGCGCCGCCGGCACGTTCTCCTCCGCCACGTCGGAATTGACGTCATAGTACCATGCCGGATCGATGAGCCGATGGGAGCTGAGCCCAGCGGGACCGCCCCGGTGAAGAAAGTCGGCCAGGGGCGAGGCCAGGGGCTCCCCACGAAGATCGGCTCCGGCGACCTGCTCGCGATACCAATCGGGATCGAACAGGGGATGCGGCCGCAGCCCCGCCGCTTCGCCGGTCCGCGCGTAGTGGATCAAGGGATTGCTGGCACCGCCCGCCAGTTCGGGCACGCTGTCGAAATACCAGTAGAGGTGGAAGAATGGGTTCGGATTGTGCTCGCGCCAGCCCCCGGCGACGTACTGGGCCAGGGGATTGATGCCGGAGGCGACGGATTTCGCGTGCGCCTCGCGGTACCAGACGTCGTCGAACAACGGGTGCGGCCAGGTTCCCCGGCCCGACAGGTAATGGACGAGGGGCGCGCGTCGCGCCTCTGGATGACGGGCGACGTACCAGGCCGTGTCGAACAAGGGGTGCGGGTCGCGGCCCTCGCGGGCGCCGTGTTCGATATAGTGAATGAAAGCGTCGCGGTTCGATCCGACCACATCGCGATAGGTGTCGCGATACCAGCGTGCGTCGAACAGGGGGTGCGGGTCGCCGCCCCGGTCTGACAGGAAGTGCCCCAGGGGATCGTCCGCCGCCTCGGGATGGATCGAGGCATACCAGACAGGATCGAACAGGGGATGCGGGCTCCGGCCCTCGCGTGCGCCGTTCTCACTGAAATGGCGCAGGGGATCGATGCCCTCTGCCGCAACGTCCGGATGAGTCGAGAGGTAGTAGGCGCGATCCAAGATCTTGTCGTAGAGACGGATCGTCTTGGGTGAGGGCCGCGTCGCACGGGACTTCGACAGGCCCACGATCGTCCGGGATAAGCGCCGCATGAAGTCCTGCTCGAGCCGTGCGAACGGGTTTCGCACGGGCGTTCGTTTGGCATATCCGGCAGGCCCGGTCCACGCTGGCGCCGGCCCACGTCATCGGTCCTCGATGCGTGGGCCTTCGGTGGATCAGTGCCGCTTGCGGTCCGACTGACCGTCGGAAGAGCCGCCGACGGGGACGGGATTGCGCCCCTGCTCGGCGTCGCCCGCCTTCCAATCCGCCTTGCGCTGCGCATCCGTCAGGCCGCCGGGGGTCATGTCCGTGACGGCTGCCTGATCGGCCGTGTGGCCGCCGCCCGCCACGGCCGGCTCGCCGGGGGTGCCGACATCGTCGTCGGGCTTGCGGGTGGCGGCGTCCGTCGGATTGGTGCGATCGGCCATGGCCTCACGCGCCTTCGTCGGTGCCGACGGGGGCGGTCGCCCGGTCGATGGCCTCGGCGGCGGCGCCCCGGGGAGAACCGGCGGCCCGGGCGGCGTCGCCGATCCGGCGCAGGTTCTCCGGGGGCGTCTCAGCCTCCGTCGCGTCGGTGGCATCGGACCCCGGCGTTCCGGAGGCGATACGGGCGGTCTCGGCCTCCCCCGAGGGATTTCCCTTGAGATCGCCCTGGGTCCGGGTGGCAAGACCGATGTCGCGGGCGTTGTCCTGGCCGAGATCCTGGCCGTTGCGATCGGCGTAGGCGTCGAAGTCCTTCAGCGAGGGGCGCTCGCCGGTTGCGTCGGTCATGGGTGTCCTCCGTGGTTGGAGGGACAACGGCGCTCCGGGACCCCGGTTGCCTCGCGGCTCCTCACAAAGCACGTGGGCCGGGCACCGATGGCGCCCCAGGGATGAACTCAGCCGGGACGACCGAAATTGGCGCGGGCCGCCCGCAGCACCGCGCGATCGGCCGGAATGGAGAGAGCCGCCTCGGCCCGTTCGAGGGCGAGATCGGCATGGTGTCGCGCCGCGCGGGCGAACTCCGTATCCCCCATGTCATGCAGGGCGGCGAGGGCCTTCTGCAGGCGCAGGCCGACCATCACCGAGGCGGCCCCATCGCGGGCGATGGGGCCGAACGCATCCTCGAACAGCTCGTCCGTGGCGAGGCCGGGAACCCGCAGGCGGCGATAGCGTGGCTCAGCCGGCGCCTCGGCCCGTCGCTCGCTCCACAGGGCCAACACACGAACCAGCGTTCCGATCACGTCGACGACGGTACCCGGATCGTTGATGGCGGAGGAGAGAGCCCGCGAGGCCACTTCGGTGAGGACGATGACGCCGAAGCGCGGATCGTGGTCGAAGCTGCGGCGGTCCCCGATGACGAAGGCGTCGGCGAGGCGCGTCCGCAGGGCGTCGTCGGTCGGGCCGTCGATCTCGGCCAGCAGACGGCCGGGATGGACGAACCGCCCCGGCAGGGCGGCGACGTGGACGGTGAGCCCCGCCGCGTCCGCCAAAGTCTGGAGCGCGGCCCCGTCGACATGCTGGACGTAGCCCGTGCGCGCGGCCACGATCCGGGTCGCTCCGGCGGGCGCCGGGCACCAGGGCAAGCCTCCGAGATAAGGGGCGTCCGCCCGCCGCTGGATGGCGGCGCTCGCGGCGGTCTCGATGGCGTCGATGGTCTCACCGACGCGGCCGAGGTGGGACAGGGTGTCGATCCAGCGCACCAGGGTCGCGACCACCAGGGCGAGGACGAGGAGCGTGAGGCCGAACAGGATGACGCGGCCCTGCTCGCCGTAGATGTGCGCCTTGAGGGCGATGAGGCCGACGACGCTGTAGACGAAGGCGCCGATGAAGCTGCCCACGGCCGTCTGGGCGCGGGTGTCCTCCATCAGCAGGGTCACGGCGCGCGGCGTCGCGGTGTTGGTGGCGCCGCCATACGCCTGGACCATGGTGGCGAGGGAGAACGTCGCCACCGGCAGCATGCTGGTGGCGAGGAGCGACAGGATCTGATCGACGGCGCCCGCGCCGATGGAGTTTCCCAGATCGGGCGGGATCAGGGGCGCGAGCACCGCCGAGGCGAGGGCGGCGCCCACGCCTCCCACGCTGAACAGGGCGACCCGAACCCAGGGCCGACGAGCCCCGCGCCGCAGACGATAGAATGCCGTGGAGACCAAGGGATCACGCGGCTGGAGGAATCACGCGGATCGCGGATCGAGGCTCCGATGAGCCCGAACGTGCGAGCCCATCGGATCGGGTGGACGGGATCCGGCGCGAGCCGGCCCCGCCCGGGGTCTCAGATCCCTTCGAACAGGGCCGAGGAGATATAACGCTCGGCGAACGAGCAGGCGACGGTGACGATGCGCTTGCCCTTGAACTCCGGCCGGGCGGCGAGTTCGAGGGCGGCTGCGACGTTGCCGCCCGTGGAGATGCCGCCCGGGATGCCTTCGAGCTTGGCCAGCTGCCGGGCGGTGTCGAACGCCGTCTGGTTCGAGACGGTGATCACCTCGTCGACGACGGAACGGTCGAGGTTGTCCGGGATGAAGCCGGCGCCGATGCCCTGGATCTTGTGCGGGCCGGGCTGACCGCCGGAAATGACCGGCGAGTCCGTGGGCTCCACGGCCACGACCTTGAGGCCCGGCAGGCGCGGCTTGAGGACCGAACCGACGCCCGTGATGGTGCCGCCGGTGCCCACGCCCGCCACGAAAGCGTCGAGCTGACCCTGCGTGTCGTTCCAGATCTCCTCGGCGGTGGTCTTGCGATGGATCTCGGGGTTGGCCGGGTTCGAGAACTGCTGGGGCATGATCGCGCCCGGAATCTCGTTGATGAGCTCCTCGGCCTTGGCGATCGCGCCCTTCATACCCTGTGGGCCGGGGGTGAGGGCGAGTTCGGCGCCGAGGAAGGCCAGCATCTTGCGGCGCTCGAGGGACATGGTCTCGGGCATGACGAGGATGAGACGGTAGCCGCGCGCGGCCGCCACGAAGGCCAGCGCGATGCCGGTGTTGCCCGAGGTCGGCTCCACCAGGGTGCCGCCCGGCTTCAACTGGCCGGATGCCTCCAGGGCGTCGATCATGTTGACGCCGATCCGGTCCTTCACGCTGGCGATGGGGTTGAAGAACTCGAGCTTGAGCAGGATCTCGGCGTCGATCCCGCGCTCCTTCGTGATGCGGTTCAGACGCACCAGGGGCGTGTTGCCGATGGTCTCGGTGATGGAGCCGAAGATGTGGCCGTGGCCGGGCGTGCGGGTGGGGCTCTGCGTGGACTCGGCCATGGTGATCTCCTGTCGCGGACGTTTCGGTGTCGCGCCGGAGATATCGCGTCGGTGTGAGCGAGGCAATCGCCAACAGCCTGGACACAAAGGGAAATCTTCTCCATTCCCAAGGCCCCCTCGCGCCCCCAGATATTTCATGTCGCAAAGTGCGGCGATCTTGGAATTTCCTTCCCCGACGCACGGTTCAGGACAAGCGCTCCACGGTCATGCCCGCGGACAGCCGGGCCTCGAGGACGCGCTGCGCTGGCGT
>Ga0182227_1000067_pt1 | contig 13890 bp, 8 predicted proteins | sample G6R1MG_18_FD_129659 | JGI IMG/M metagenome (GOLD analysis project Ga0182227, IMG submission 129659) | Miscanthus phyllosphere microbial communities from Michigan, USA - G6R2_MAIN_07NOV2016_LD1 MG | ecosystem: Host-associated > Plants > Phyllosphere > Phylloplane/Leaf | place: USA: Michigan... | reverse complement strand
TGCTGAGCTTGCCGGATGTGCAGCTCAATGGCTGTCCGCAACAACGCATTCCGCACACCCTGAACCTGTGCATCACCCGCAGTGGCTTCACCAGCTCGCAGCTATCCCACAGCCTGGCGTTGTCCTCGACGTCCGCGTGCAACTCGGCCAGCAATGCCCCCTCGCATGTGCTGCTCGCTCTGGGCATGGACTCCGCCAAGGCCCTGGCCAGCGTGCGTGTCAGCCTTGGCCGCTATACCACGCAGGCAGATGTCGAGCGGGCCATCGAGGTGTTCAGCAAGGCGCTCAGCGCACCTGCTGCGTTCTGGTAATTCACCATGCCTACTGGCCGCCCTAATCCCGGGCGGCTCTCTCCCGGCGCACCCGCGCCACTCTGCCGAGTTGATACCCGCCAGGGTCTATGACTGCGCCTTGCAGCCGCAAAAACTCGTCTTCAGATGAAAATGTACCCCTCCAGATACAAAAAGACACAAATTGGCACAGATCTTTCAAGTGGAACGGTCGTGCCATAAACCAATGGTGCACGCTGCATTCATGGGGTGCCTACACGCACCAAAGTGCAGTCCACGGACGTCAGAGCGTCCACAAACAGTGCAGGGGAGCAGACCACAAGTCTCGCTGCCCGCCAGGAAAGGAATCTAGCTGTGCCCTATCAGTCTTGCGTCAGACCACCGTTACGCTGGCAATTCACACCTTGGGCATCACCTGCCTCAAGCGATGCCGGCACGGCCGCTTCAACCTTGTCCCGATCTGCGCGCTGTTATTCGACCGCCCTGCACGTCTGGACTTAAGACATTTCGCGTGTGCCTTGAATGTTCTGATGATGAATCAGCGCCTTGCACGCCTGTGCGCGTCATTAAGTACACACGGGGTTGTTTTTAATTAAAAGACGGTCGACCTATAAAGAGTGTCCGACACTTTATTTTGAGTGCTTCCATTTTGCCATCATCTAAAAGGGTGGCTTTTATTTCAATAACCACAACTGTCCACACAACCGCCGTACCCACACGGAGTATTGTTTTTATGAGGCGCTGATCAACTAACGCACCAACGTGGTCCTCGTGACACAGTATTGGTGCATTTAAAAAAGTGACTTGCAGGTCATGATTTTCGAACGCGTCTGCTCAAGCAGAGGGTCATTGTTTGCCTGTTTTTTTGTTCAAGGTCTTATTCATATCTGCCGCTTTGAAGTCAACGAAATCGGGAATCGATAAATAGTTATACGAATGCGACACCCGCTCTGCATCAGCGGTTCCAGCGAGGGCTTTCTGGCACAGCGGTTGCAATGTAAGCATTCAGGAACATCGCTGTACGTCCCCGTACATGACGATAAGCAAGCAAGGATCTGCAATGTCAGTGCCCTGATTCAAGACGTCCTTTAACCGTTTGAGTTCGCCGTGTGCGCACCCACCGCGTTGCCCTGCCTATTCACAATATGCAGGTCTTCATCAATCGAACAGTTACCCGTTGTTCGAGCGGAATCTTATTGCCCTTTAACTACCCGAGGGAGCGTTAATGAATGATGCGGTAATAATGAAAGCGGTTCCCTCTCCCTCGCCCGATGACACTTCGACGGCGTGGCAGGGTATTCCTTTCAGCGCCAATACGTCGCGTCCGGGCGGCCTTAACAAGCCGCAAGTAATGGTGTTGATTGCTGCGTCGGTCCTTATTCATGGTGTGATCTGGTGGTACATGCAAACTGCCCAGCCAGACGTCCCGGAAGTTGCACCACAAGTTCCGGAAATGACCATTGAACTGACCAGCCCTACGCCACCCGCACCGGAACCGCCGCCGCCCGAGCCACCACCTCCGCCGCCGCCTCCACCGCCTCCCCCCGAACCGGAACAACCGGTCGAGGATCCGGACGCGGTCGAGCCGCCGCCCAAGCCAGTGGAAAAGCCCAAGGTCGAGAAGCCCAAGCCGGTCAAGAAAGTCGAGCCGGTGAAAAAGCCGACGCCGCCTGCGCCAACGCCTGCCGCCGCACCCAGCCCGCCCGCGCCGCCAACGCCAACACCTGCGCCCGCGCCGCCGGCACCTGCTGCGCCACCGGCTCCGGTCAAGGAAAGCGCTGCGGTATCCGGGCTCGCCAGTCTGGGCAATCCGCCGCCGGAATACCCGGGGCTGGCCTTGCGACGCAGTTGGGAAGGTCGCGTGATTCTGCGCATCAAGGTGCTGCCCAACGGCCGCGCTGGCGCTGTCGAGGTGACCAAATCCAGCGGCAAACCGGTACTGGACGAAGCGGCCGTGGAGGCTGTGCGCAACTGGAAGTTCATACCGGCCAAACGCGGTGACACGCCGATAGAAGGCTTCGCGACGCAGACCATCGACTTCAAGTTGCCGGAATGATCCGGCACCTGACAACCGACACTTCAATTATTAAAGCTGGTGAGGTTTAAACCATGAACGCATCGCTCTCTTCCATGATCGTCCCGGCCGTGCTCTGGGCACTGATTCTGTTTTCCGTATTGAGTTGGGCACTGTTGCTGATCAAGTCGGCGCAGTACGTGCGCCAGAAGTCCCAGAACAAACAATTCACCAAAGCCTTCTGGAGCGCACCGGACCTGCTCACCGCTGCCGAGCATTCTGCGCAATACCCCGGCGCGCTGGCGCGTATCGCCAATAGTGGCTTCGAAGCCATGGCGGTCGATGAGTCGCCGCGCACCACGCAACAACTGGCGCACACCATCAACCGCTCGGACCGTCTGGAGCGCAACCTGCGCCAGCAGATACAAAAAGAGCGTCGCGCACTGGAAAGTGGTCAGGCAATTCTCGCCAGTATCGGCAGCACCGCGCCCTTCATCGGCCTGTTCGGTACCGTCTGGGGGATCATGGAAGCACTGCAAAGCATCGGTGTGACTGGCTCGGCGAGCCTTGAAGCGGTCGCCGGGCCTATCGGTCACGCGCTGGTCGCCACCGGTGTGGGTATCGCCGTAGCCGTGCCAGCAGTGTTGATCTACAACTTCTTCCTGCGCCGCCTCAAGCTCGCCGTGGCCGACATGGATGACTTCGCCCACGACTTCGACGCCCTCGCCCAGCGCAGCGCCTTTGCCGTCACGCGCCAGCCCATCGCCAGCAAGAATGGCCATGCCGTTCGGGAGGCCAGCTAATGTCTTTCTCCACTCAGGACAGCGATGAAGTACTCAGCGAAATGAACGTCACGCCGCTGGTCGACGTGATGCTTGTGCTGCTGGTGGTGTTCATCGTCACCACGCCGCTGATGACCAACGCGATCAAGGTCAACTTGCCCAAGACCGACGCAGTCGCCCCCGCCGAGAAGAAAAACCCGGTGGTGGTCAGCGTCGATCAGGACGGCAAGTTCTACCTCGCCAAATCGGAAATCGCCCCGGAGCTGCTGGAAAAAAGCCTGCAGGACGAAAAGGCCAAGGACCCGGAAATCCGCGTTCAGTTGCAGGCCGATACCGCCGTGAATTATGGCCAGGTGGCCAAGGCCATGGCCTCCATCGAACGCTCCGGCATTACGAAGATATCCGTCATGACAGCGAAATGACGCTCGACTGACCGGGTGGCTTCGCCTCGCGAAGCCGTCTGACCCGACCCCCGTGAATGCGGTTGTCCGTGGGCTGAAAAGCCCCTGGAGGGGAGCGGCTTGCTGGAAAAAGAAGAAGTGGAACTCCCGCTCGGCACAACCGCGTCGGGAACAGAGGGCTCACAAGGCCATTTCAATAATGTCTGGATCAAGTCGGAACTAACCATGCTGATGAATCTTCCCGGTTGCACCCTCAAACCACTGGCCCTCGCGGTCCGGCGTCATCCACGTGCCCTGCTCTGTGCATTGGCCATGGGCATGAGCGGTGCCCAGGCGGCAGACGCCGTCGATGCGGACACCAGCGGCTCGGCCGTGTCCACCAGTGCAGCGGTTGTGCCTGCCACAACCCAACTGCAACGTGTAGAAGTCACCGGTTCGGCAATCCGCCGGGTCGATGCCGAAACCGCCGTGCCGATAACCATCCTGCGCGCCGACGACCTGAAGAAACAGGGCGTGACCACCACCCAGGAAATGGTCCAGCGCATTACCGGCAGCCAGTCGATCAACAACAGCGCGGGCTCGGTCGGCGCCGGAACAGGTGGTGCCTCGTTTGCCGATATGCGCGGCATCGGCGCCAACAAGACGCTGGTGCTGCTCAACGGCCGCCGTCTGGCCAATAACGCACTGTCGGGTGTGGGCACGCCCAACGGCAGCGCCATCGACCTGAACATGATCCCTTTTGCCGCCATCGACCGTGTGGAAGTGTTGCGTGACGGTGCCTCGGCGTTGTACGGCACTGACGCCATTGGCGGTGTGATCAACTTCATCACCAAAAAATCCCTGACCGACGGCAGCCTGACCCTGGGTGGAGAAACCCCGACCGCCAGCGGCGGCGGTGCCACCAAGGACATGAGCGCCAGTTGGGGCTTTGGCGATCTGGAGCAAGACCGCTTCAACGTCATGGGTGTATTCAACTACAACAAGCAGCAAAACCTGGACGCCAACGACCGCTCGTTTGCCAGAGATTACGTGCCAGGACGCGGGCTCAATCAGACCTCCGGTACGGCCTATCCCGGCAATTACTTCCAGGGTGACAACTCTGCGAACCCGCTGGGCAGAAACTGCGGCGGCCCTAACCTGATCGCCAGCAACGGCATCTGCCGGTTCAGCACCCGTGAATACATCGACCTGATCCCGCAAACCGAAAAGACCTCGTTTTTTGGCAAGGCCACCGGCAAGCTGGCAGACGATCATAACGTCAGCCTCGAATACTTCTGGGCTCGTAACAACAACCATACCGATATCGGGCCTGCGCCCCTTACCGGCCTGTCTCTGGACTCATCGTCGCCTTTTTATCCCGGCAACGGCATCACTCCGGCACCGACCGACTTTACTCTCGACCCGACCCAACCGATCAGCACAGCCTGGCGAGAAACCGCAGCCGGGCCACGCGGGTCCAGCGACCAGAACACCAGCCAGCGTTTCCTGCTGAACTTCGACGGCCTGGTGGGCGGCTGGGACTACAACGTAGGTGCTTCTTACAACCAGAACAAAGTCCTGTCATCGCTCACCAACGGTTATGTCAGTGACGCTGCAATGCTCAACGGCCTGGCCAATGGCACCCTTAACCCGTTCGGCCCGCAAACCGCTGCCGGTCAGGCACTGATCGATGCCAACGAATATCACGGCCAGTACTCCAGTGCTGTGGGCCGGGTGGCCGGGCTCGATGCGCGCATCAGCCGGGAAATCGGTGACTGGTTCGGTGCAGGCCCTGCGGGTCTGGCGTTGGGCGGCGAATACCGCAAAGAGAAAATGCATCAGCAGTACGAAGCCTACGTCAACGACATCAGCAGCCTGGGCGCAGATGCCGCCGGTAGCGTCGAAGGCGACAGGAGCGTCAAGGCGGAATACGCCGAACTGAACGTGCCCGTGCTGGACAGCCTTGAACTGACCGCCGCCGTCCGTCACGACAAATACAGCGACTTCGGCAGCACCACCAACCCGAAATACTCGTTCCGCTACCAGCCGTTCAAGCAACTGGTTGTCCGTGGTGCCTACAGCGAAGGTTTCCGCGCGCCGTCGCTTTACGAGCTGTATGCCCCGCGCAGTACGACTTTCACCCAGGGCTATTACAACGACCCGGTTCTGTGTGCCGGTGGCGTCGTCCAGCCGGGTGGTAACGCCGGTCGTGATTGCCAGCAGCAGTTCCTCAACAATGGTGGAGGCAACACCGAGCTGGCCCCGGAAAAAGCCCGCAACATGACGCTGGGCTTCGTCTATCAGCCGGTCAACAACCTGTCGATGGGCCTGGATTTCTGGTGGATTCACATCTCCAACCAGATTCAGGCGTTCCCCGAGTCGACCGTGTTCGATGACCCCAACACCTACGCCGACCGCTACGTGCGCGCTGCCGACGGTTCGATCGCCAATATCGTCACCGGCAACGCCAACCTGGGCATCGTCAAGACCAGCGGTGTCGACGTAACCCTCGACTATCGCTTCCCGAACACGCCTTATGGTCAGTTCGGTCTGGGCATGACCGGCACCTATGTGACGCGTTATGACTTCCAGAACATCATCGACGGCCCGTACACCGACAAGGTCGGCGACTTCCAGGGCGACGGCGTGATTTCGCGTTGGAAACACGTGCTGACCGGTACCTGGGCACTGGGCGATACCCGCGCCTCCATCACCAACCGCTTCACCAGCGGCTACAACGACTACGACCGCACCACCAATGCGCGGGTCGCGTCGTATGCGCTGTGGGACATGTCGGTGGGTCATACCTTCGACAAAGTGCTGGATATCGACGCCGGTGTGCGCAACATGTTCGACCGCAACCCGCCGTTCTCCAACCAGGCCTACAACTTCCAGTCCGGCTACGATCCTCGTTACGCCGACCCGCTGGGCCGCACCCTGTTCGCCCGCGCGACTTACCACTTCTGAGTGTGACGACGTGGCCCATAACGCTCCGTGGGCCACGTCAGATTGCGAGCTCGCCCCCTCCGGCCCAGGTTTCATCCGCCTTCCCCGGCCGGGGGCTTTTTCGCAGTGTTCCGTCATTCAGTGCGTACGAGGAAAGCCCCACCATGTCGCGTCTTAACCGTTTTCTGCGGCGCCTGCTTCTGGGTGTTGCACTGTGCAGTGGCTGGCAGACTGTGCTGGCGACGCCGACCCACGCCTTGACCGTCTATGGCGAGGCACCGAAATACCCGGCCGGCTTCCAGCACTTCGATTACGTCAACCCGAACGCTCCCAAGGGTGGTTCGCTGACCCGGTCGGCGGAAGAAATCGGCCAGTTCAATTACCTCAATCCCTACGTCGATCAGGGCATCAATGTGCGCGAGGTCGACAGCTGGGTGTACTCGCCACTGGCCTATCGCTCGCTGGATGAGCCGTACACGGTGTATGGCCTGATCGCGGAAAAGATGGAGATGGACCCGGACGGTCTGTGGATTCGTTTTTTCCTCAACCCCAAGGCGCGCTTCGAGGACGGCAAGCCCGTCACCGCCGAAGACGTGCGCTACACCTTCGAGCTGATAACCACCAAGGCCAGCTTCAGTTATCGACCCATGTTCGCCGACGTCAAAGAGGTGACCATCGAAGGGCCGCTGCAGATTCGCTTCGACTTCAAGAACAACCTCAACCGCATGCTGGCGCTGGACATCGCCAGCCTGCACATCCTCCCCGAACACTGGTGGAAGACCCGCGACTTCGCCAACGGCGGCGGTTTCGAGCCGCCTTTGGGCAACGGGCCGTACCGGGTCGCCAAGGTTGACGCCGGGCGCAGCGTCACCTTCGAACGGGTCAAGGACTGGTGGGGCAAGGACCTGTCGGTCAGCCGTGGCCTGTACAACTTCGACACGCTCACCGTGAACTACTACGGCGACATCGAAATCGCCCGCCAACTGCTGCAGGCCGGGATGTTCGACTACAACCGCGAGTTCTCCTCTTCAGGCTTCGTGGTCGGCTACAGCGGCCCGGCGATTGACGACGGGCGCCTGCAAAAGCGCATCCTCGCACCGCAACGTCCGGTCGCCGCGCAGGGCTTTGTGTTCAATCTGGACAAACCCATGTTCAAGGACCGCCGCGTGCGCGAGGCGCTGTCGTTGCTGTGGGATTTCGACTGGATCAATCGTCGGGTCATGCGCAATTTCTACGTGCGCGAACAAAGCTATTTCCCGAAAAGCGACATGGCCGCCACCGAGCTGCCGACCCCGGCCGAGCTGAAAATTCTCGAGCCCTTGCGCGGCCAGGTGCCGGAAGAGGTGTTCAGCAAGGTCTATCAGCCACCGAAAACCGACGGCAGCGGCTACATCCGTGACAAGCAGTTGCAGGCCCTCAAGCTGCTGGCCGAAGCCGGTTGGCATCCGAAGGACAACAAGCTGGTCAACGCGGCGGGCGAGCCGATGGTGTTCAGCTTCATCGACGGTCAGGGCGGTTTCGACCGGCTGATTCTGCCGTTCAAGCGCACGCTGGCGCAGATCGGCATCACCCTGGATTTCCTGCGCATCGATTCGGCGCAGTACATCAACCGGCTCAATGCGCGGGACTACGACATGATCGTGGTCAACCTGCCGAAAAACGGTAATCCGATCATTTCCCCTGGCCGTGAGCTGTACAACCTGTACGGCTCGCAAAGCGCCACCGAAGTGGGCAGCTCCAACGCCATGGTGCTGCGCAATCCTGCGGTGGACACGCTGATCGACGGGCTGGTCAGCGCCAATACGCGCAATGACATGGTGCTCTACGCACGGTCCCTGGACCGGGTCCTGCAATGGGGTTACTACATGATTCCCAACTACTACTCCAAGGGCACGCCACTGGTGTTCGCCAACCGTTTCGGCATGCCGGATGTGGCACCGACCTATGACGTTGGTCTGGAAACCTGGTGGCAGATCAGCCCGACGCCGCTGACCAATGCTCAGGCCGCTGCGCTGACCGGCAAGCCTGCCGCCGCCAAGGAGTACTGAGATGCTGGCTTATGTGATTCGACGCCTGCTGCTGATCATTCCCACGCTGCTGGCCATTCTGATTGTGAATTTCCTGATCGTGCAGGCCGCTCCCGGCGGACCGGTCGAGCAGGCCATCGCGCGCATTCAGGGCTTCAGCCCCAACGGTGTGGGGGGCGGCGGGGGCGAAGTGGCTGCCTCCGGCACTGCCAGCCGCAGCACCCGTGGGCTGGACCCGGCGCTTATCGAGCAGATCAAGGAACATTACGGTTTCGACAAACCGATGCACGAACGGCTGTGGCTGATGCTCAAGAATTACGCACAGCTGGACTTCGGCACCAGCTTCTTCCGTGGCGCGCCGGTCACCGAACTGATTGCCCAGAAGCTTCCGGTGTCGCTGTCACTCGGGCTTTGGGCGACGCTGATCACCTACCTGATTTCCATCCCGCTGGGCATTCGCAAAGCGGTGCGGCATGGCAGCGCGTTTGATGTCTGGAGCAGCACGCTGGTGATCATCGGCTACGCCACGCCCGCGTTTCTGTTCGCCATTCTGTTGATCGTGGTGTTCGCCGGAGGCAGTTACCTGAGCTGGTTTCCGGCGCAGGGGCTGTTCTCGGACAACTTCGACAGCCTGAGCACCTGGGGCAAGGTGAAGGACTATCTGTGGCACCTGGTGTTGCCAGTCAGCTCGCTGGTAATCGGCGGCTTCGCCACGCTGACCATCCTCACCAAGAACAGCTTTCTCAACGAGATCAGCCGCCAGTACGTGGTCACGGCGCGCGCCAAGGGCCTGACCGAGCATCGCGTGCTGTACGGCCACGTGTTTCGCAACGCCATGTTGCTGGTGATCGCCGGTATTCCGCAGGCCTTGATCGAGGTGTTCTTCGCCGGCTCGCTGCTGATCGAAACCATCTTCGGCCTCGATGGTTTGGGGCGCATGAGTTACGAAGCAGCCGTCTCGCGCGACTACCCCATCGTATTCGGCACGCTGTTTCTGTTCACGCTGTTCGGCCTGCTGATCAAACTGATCGGTGACCTGTGTTACACGCTGGTCGACCCACGCATCGACTTTTCCGCGAGGAGCGCCTGATGTTCGAGTTCTCTCCCCAGACCCGGCGTCGCTTCGACCTGTTCAAGGCCAACCGTCGCGGTTGGTGGTCGCTGTGGATCTTCATCGGCCTGATGCTGGTGTGCCTGTGCGGCGAACTGATCGCCAACGACAAGCCGCTGCTGGTCAGCTACTACGGGCAGATGTATTACCCGGTGTTGCACACCTACATGGAAACCGATTTCGGCGGCGAGCTGCCTTTCGAGCCGGACTATGCCAGCGATTATGTGCGCAAGCTGATCGCGGCAAAAAACGGCTGGATGCTGTTCGCGCCGATCCCGTTCAGCTACGACACCATCAACTACGACCTGGACGCGCCATCGCCCAGCCCGCCGGACCACATCAACTGGCTGGGCACGGATGAACAGGCCCGTGATGTGCTGGCGCGGGTGTTGTTCGGCGCGCGGATTTCCATTCTGTTCGCGTTACTGCTGACCGCGATCAGCACGGTGATCGGCGTGTGTGCCGGGGCGATTCAGGGGTACTACGGCGGCATGACCGACCTGATCGGCCAGCGCATTCAGGAGATCTGGTCGGGGCTGCCGGTGCTGTACCTGCTGATCATTCTGTCCGGCTTCGTGTCCCCCAGTTTCTGGTGGCTGCTGGGGATCATGGCGCTGTTCTCCTGGCTGTCGCTGGTTGACGTGGTGCGTGCCGAGTTCCTGCGCGGGCGCAATCTGGAATACGTCAAAGCCGCCCGCGCACTGGGCCTGACCGACGCTGCGCTGATGTGGCGGCACATCCTGCCCAACGCGATGACCAGCACCCTGACCTACCTGCCGTTCATCATCACCGGCGCCATCGCCACCCTCACTGCGCTGGATTTTCTCGGCTTCGGCATGCCGGCGGGCAGTGCGTCGCTGGGCGAGCTGATCGGCGAGGCCAAGCGCAATCTGCAAGCGCCCTGGTTGGGGCTGACCGCGTTCGTGGTGCTGGCCCTGATTCTTTCTCTGCTGGTGTTCATCGGCGAAGCCTGCCGCGACGCGTTCGATCCTCGGAGCTGACATGCAAGACAACCTGATTGAAATTCGCGACCTGCGGGTCGCTTTCAACGGCCGCGAAGTGGTGCATGGCGTCAGCCTCGATATCCGTCGTGGCGAGTGCCTGGCACTGGTGGGCGAATCCGGCTCGGGCAAGTCGGTCACGGCGCATTCGATTCTGCGCCTGTTGCCGGCGAAAACCGTCAGCACGCAAGGCTCGATTCGTTACGACGGGCTGGATCTGGTCAGCGCCAGCGACAAGCAGTTGCGCAGCCTGCGCGGCAATCGCGTGGCGATGATTTTTCAGGAGCCCATGAGTTCGCTGAACCCGCTGCACACGGTCGAAAAACAGATCGGTGAAATCCTCGTGACCCACAAGGGCCTCAAGGGCAAGGCCGCGCTGAGCCGCACCCTGGAGCTGCTGGAACTGGTCGGCATTCGTGACCCGCTGTCACGTCTCAAGGCGTATCCGCATCAACTGTCGGGTGGGCAGCGGCAGCGCATCATGATTGCCATGGCGCTGGCCAACGAGCCGGATCTGCTGATCGCCGACGAGCCGACCACCGCGCTGGACGTGACCGTGCAGGTGAAGATCCTGGAATTGCTCAAGTCCCTGCAACAGCGGCTGAACATGTCGCTGCTGCTGATCAGCCACGACCTCAATCTGGTGCGGCGCATCGCCCAGCGGGTCTGCGTGATGCGTGAGGGCGAGATTGTCGAGCAGGCCGATTGCCAGACCCTGTTCGACAGTCCGCAGCACCCTTACAGCCGCCTGCTGATCAATGCCGAGCCGGATGGCGAACCGGTGCCGTCCACGCACAGCAACACGCTGCTGTCGGTGCAGGACCTGAAGGTCTGGTTCCCGCTGGGCAAGGCCTGGTTCAAACGTGAGCCGCAGTATGTGAAGGCGGTGGACGGGGTGAGTTTTGAGCTGCTCAAGGGCAAGACGCTGGGCATTGTCGGCGAGTCGGGTTCGGGTAAATCGACTTTGGGTCAGGCGATTTTGCGCCTGGTCGATTCAGAGGGCAGCATACGCTTCGGCACCAAGGAACTGAGCCTGCACAGTCAGCACCTGATGCGCCCGTTGCGCCGCCAGTTGCAGGTGGTGTTTCAGGACCCGTTCGGCAGCCTCAGCCCGCGCATGACCGTGGAACAGATCATTGCCGAGGGCCTGGTGACGCACAACATCGGTACGCCGAAAGAGCGGGAACAGACGGTGATCCGCGTGTTGCAGGAAGTCGGTCTGGACCCGGCCACCCGGCATCGTTACCCGCACGAGTTTTCCGGCGGTCAGCGTCAGCGTATTTCCATCGCACGGGCGTTGGTGCTTGAACCGGATCTGATCCTGCTCGACGAGCCGACCTCGGCGCTCGACCGGACCGTGCAAAAGCAAATCGTCGCCCTGCTGCGTGACCTGCAAATCCGTCGCGGTCTGACGTACCTGTTCATCAGCCATGACCTGGCGGTGGTTCACGCCCTGGCCCATGATCTGATCGTGATCAAGGACGGCAAGGTGGTCGAGCAGGGCCCGTCCCGTGAGATCTTCGCCGCACCGCAGCAGGCCTACACTCAGGAACTGCTGCGCTCGTCGGGGCTGGTGTTTGCCTGAGCCCGAAAGCTACGCGTGAAAGCTCTGGCCCAGCGCTTCCAGGCGAATGGCCAGCGGCGACAGGCTCTGGCTGCTGGTCGCCAACACACCGATATTGGCAGCGGTGTGCTCGGCGATGGTCTGTACCGAGCGCAGCTGATCGGCAATTTCCCGGCTGACGGCGGACTGTTGTTCGGTCGTCGTGGCAATCAGGCTGTTGAGCTGGGTGATATGGCCGATGCCTTCGCCGACGGCGCGCAAGGATTCCGAAGCGCGCTGGCTGTCCTCGACACAACGCCCGACGCCCTGCAGGCTGTCGTTCATGGCCGTAGCGGCCTGACGACTGCCTTTTTGCAGGTCTTCGATGATGGTCTGGATTTCCTTGGTCGACGACGCTGTGCGCTGCGCGAGGTTGCGCACCTCGTCCGCCACCACCGCAAAGCCTCGGCCCTGCTCACCGGCGCGGGCGGCTTCGATTGCGGCATTGAGGGCCAGCAGGTTGGTCTGCTCGGCAATGCTGCCGATCACGTCCAGCACTTTGCCGATCTGTTCTGACTGGTTGGCCAGGGCCTGTACGGTTTCATCGGTGGTCGTGATGCGTGCGGCAAGCTGGGTGATTTCGCTCTGCGCACGGTCGACACTGTCGCGCCCGTGGGCGACCTGATCGCTGGCGTCACCGGCCCGCTGCACAGCTTGCGCGACGTGGCTGGAGATATCGTTCATGGCTTCGCCCATGCGCTGCATGGCGCTGGTCATGCGGGCGATTTCACTGAGCTGATGCTGCGCACCGGTTTCCAGCGTACCACTGGCCTTGGCGAGGTCATGACCCAGTTCGCCCAGCCCGCGAGTGTCACGTACCACACCGTCGACCAGGCTGGTGATCTGCGCCAGAAACTGCTCGAAACGTTGAGCCAGCGAGACATGTTTGCCCGAGCGCTCGCTGGACTGGCTATCGGTAGAGAACTGGTTGGTGGTGGCCAGCATCCGGTCCAGCATGTCCTGATTCTCGACCGCCTCGGCCTGATTCTGCACGGCCAGGTAAACCAGAATCGCGCTTTCAACGACTACATACACCGCATGCACAAGCACCATGCTCCAGCCGAAGCCGTGGTGCATGACGTACACCGGGAAGCCGGAGTGCTGCAAGGCATGGAAAACGATGTGGTGGAGAGCGATGGTGACGGCAGCGACCAGAATCGGCAGCCAGTCGCGGTAGAAGGTCAGCACTGCCAGCAGGACGAAGATGCCGAAATGTATCTCGACCTGCCCGTGGGTCTGATTGATGTGCAGCGCGGTCATGACCATCAGGCCCACACCGAAACAGCAACGCATCAATCGGGTGCCGCCGATGGCCCGATACAGCCCGGTCAGCACCACCGCGGTGCCGCCACCGACGACGACTGCCTGGGTGACGGTGTCGAACCAGAACGCCAACCCGAGCGCGTAGATGAACAACAGCCAGATCAGACCCAGCATGATCCGGTCGGCCTTGCGGTAATGGTCAAGGAAACGAGGGGCTACGGGCATCGAACACATCCTTTTGAAATCCATGGCGACAGGGGCTCCTGCCGGTTTTCAAATCTGCATGAGCAAAAGCCCGGCCAAAGTGCCGTCCGGATAGTAGCCCTATGCCAGAATTTCAGAAATACATATTCTTTGCCCGGTATTCACGGCTGCGTATGCGGTGCTGCGCAGATCTGTGACGCGGAGCGTCACGCAAGGCATTCCCACGCTGGAGCGTGAGGAACGATAGGTGTCAGGGATATCGCAGAGCG
>Ga0182227_1000056_pt1 | contig 14989 bp, 7 predicted proteins | sample G6R1MG_18_FD_129659 | JGI IMG/M metagenome (GOLD analysis project Ga0182227, IMG submission 129659) | Miscanthus phyllosphere microbial communities from Michigan, USA - G6R2_MAIN_07NOV2016_LD1 MG | ecosystem: Host-associated > Plants > Phyllosphere > Phylloplane/Leaf | place: USA: Michigan... | reverse complement strand
GATTGCGACGTCTGCGATGTGGGAGTCGCAGGACGGCTGGAAGCGGGCATCGCATCGGTGAGGAAGCGGGCTCGATCGGAGGCGCCACCCGTGGCCGAGGGGCGGGGCACCAGCGGAATGGCCGGCTCGGCCGGCGGCGGCGCGGGTTGCACCAGATAGGGTTGCGTCGCCGTGGTCGGCGGCAGGTTCACGAGGGTACGGCTGCTGTTCACCACCACCGAGGGGGGGCTCGCTGGCGCGCTCGGTGCGACGCTCGGTCGGATCACCTCGGCGGATGCCGCCGGCGGTCTCGGGCGTGCCGCGCGGAGCCTGGACCTGCTCGCCGGCGCGTCCGCGACAACGCCAAGCCGTATTCTCGTGAGGTCAGACAGCAATGCGTCGGCATTCGTCGACCGAGGCCGGCAATGGTGCACCCGCAACGAGACCGCCACCGGTCCGCGCAGCGCATCGTGTCCGAGCTCGACCCGCTGAAGCGCATCAATCCACTGCCAGGCGTAGGCGCAGTGCTCGCTCACGGCGACGCCGAGGGGGCCATAGGCATTCTGCACCGGCTGACGCAGGACGCGGTAGGACCCGTCGAGGGTCGCAAGCTCGGCGGTGATCCCGGCCCGGCTCGGCTTCGCCATGGCCGGATCATCCCAGGTCCGGTCCGAGGCGATGGTCACGTCGATCCGGTCGCGGGATTGCCCGAACAGGATACGCTGGCGCAAGCCGGCGGACGAGCGGGTTTCCTCGACGGAGGTCACCGGCCCACTGTTGGGGACCGAAACGAGGGGGCGAGGGCTGATCGCTCCCGTGGAGCTGAACGCCGTCTCGAAACGGGGGCTCGTCCGGCGCGCCGTCGCGGTTTGGCAGGCCCCGACCAGCGTCAGTCCCAGGAGGATCGAGGCTGTTCGCATCACGGCTCTCGCCGTCGCGGCGCGCGGGCGATGGCGGAAGGGTACGAGGCCGCTCACTGATCCTGTCCTCCGACTTTCGAACTGGTCCGGCCGATGGTGGTCGTATCGAACGGACCGAAGCGGTCGCCGTCGCGAGGCTGGAGCGGCCGGGCGGTGGCGGACTGGACGAAGATGCCGGCATCCGCCTGCGCGAGGGTACCGATCGGCGGGGTCGGCGGCCCGGCCTGGAGACTCACCCGGGCGATACCGGTCCAGCTCGGGAGAAGTGTGAACCCATAGCGTTCGTAGGGCATCGATCCGACGCCGATGACCCGCCGGGCGATGAGGGGCTGGGCCCCGCGCGGCTCGCGAAGGTATTCCCCATCCCGTACCCGTGCCGGTACGGACGTCCCCTCTCCGAAGCGCAGGGGATTCTCCAGTGGCACGGCAATGGGAAACTCGCCGCGTGCCACGGCGGGCGGGCGCTCCACCTTCACGGCAGCGGTTCCGTTCGGCTTCGGGACCTTGACGCGTGGCGCTGCCACGGGGCCGGCTTGCTGAAGCGAGGCCACCGGACCACACGGCCCCGCGGTGCTCGCTTGGGCTTGCGGCTCCTCGAAGACGAGGTCGACAACCTTCGGGAACAATCCATCGTAGCGATTGACGATCTCGAGGTAGTCCCGGGTCCGCTTCAGGCGTGAGAGGCTCAAGGCATAGCCGAGGACGGAGGCTTCACGGGGCCGCCAGCTCACGGCCCGCTGAAACCACTCGGCAGCGGCCTCGAATTGGCAGGCGTTGTAGGCATACCATCCCAAGGCCTGAGCGCCATCCGGAGCGCTCGCCGCAAGGACGACCTTGGCGAAACGGTCGAGCCGTTCGGGCTCGACGGCCGCCGCCGGCCCCTCGGAGAGACGCCGCTCCATCATGTCGAGGTACAATGTGAGGTTCGTGACGGTCGAGCTTCGCCACGCGAAGGCGAGATCTTCCGCCTCCCTGTCCTGTCCCATTTCGCGCAGGGAGAGAGTCAGTCCGGTCGCCGCCGCCGCGTCGCCGCCACCGCGGCTCTGCGCTGCCCTGAACCAATCGAGGGCCTCTCGAAACTGGCGGCGGTGATAGGCGAACCAGCCCAGGAGCGCGATCTGCGATGGGTCGCCGACGCGACGCGTCTGTTCGCCGAGGGCCGCGAGATCGGCTGCCTCGATGCGTCCGGCCGTCTCTCCATGGAGAATCGCCACGATTCGGGCCCGCGTGATATCGTGGCGAAGACCCTGGAACTCGTCCGCTCCGGCAGCGCCCTGCCGCCCCAGGGCCAGCAGCGGCTCGACTGAGGACATCGGAAGAGACGCCATTGCCTTTTGAAGCGTCGCGAGGCGCAACGCCGGATCGGACTGGTCCGTCAGGAGCGTTCGATACAGCGCGACGGCGGATGCGCGGTCGCCGGTGCGCGCATAGGCTTCCGCGAGGGTCCAGGCGATGTCGATATCGAGGGTCTGAATATTTTCCTGCGATGCCTTCACTCGACTGATGAGTTCGCTCCAGGCCCCGTCCCGGGCCGCGGCTCGGGCGGCACTGCGCAACGTTCCACGGTTCAATTTCAGCGCGAGGTCCTCTGACGGCTGCCAGCCGGGATCGACCGACTGACGAACCGCGATGGCCGCGCGCAACTCGTCGAAGCGGCCCGCCGTGAAGAGGTCCCACATCGGAGCCTCCTCGGGCGGGCTCGGCTTGAGCGTGTCGAGATCGGTCGGGACGGTCCAGTTCGGATACCGGCGTCTCAGGCGCGCGATCTCGGCCTGGACACGCTCGCCCTGACGCTGGGCCGCGTAGTAGCGCAGGGCACTCTCGTCGATGATCTCCGCGCCTCCGGCCGAGGTCTGGGGCGTCTCGAGGATGACCGGGGCGTGCCGTTCGTTGAACTGCAGCACACCGGTGCGAACGGGGGCGGGCTGCGCCAGCGCGGGAACGGCCAAGCCCAACGTGCCGGCGAGGGCGAGGAGGGCGGGGGCACCTTTGCGCTGTGAACTTACCGTCCAAGGCATGGCCGGTACCTCATGTTGGCGGCCGCGAGGGCCAGGAGATGGAGCGTGGCCGGGTAGTAGTTTTCCGTCGGGGTCGGCTCCAGCAGCCCTGCGGCCAGGGGCGTGCCCGAGACCGCACAGGCCGCGAGGGCCGGGATCGCCGCGTAGCCGGGTTCACTCATGCGTCCCGCTACGGCGTCGCTGGCGGTGTCGATGATCGGCAGACCCGCCGGATCGGGCTCGGCCCAGAGCTTGAGCAGAGGTTCGTAATAGCGACGCTCTGCGATTCCCGCCATGGCGAGATAGAGCGGCACTCGCACGGCGTTGTAGGAGAAGTGAGCGGGAAATCCCGAGGCGGGTTGAGGCTGGCCGCCCCGCATCGCGATCCACTCCGTGGGGAGGCGGGCTTGGCCGAACCGGGCCTGGAGGACGAGATCCAGTCCAGCGGCGCTCAAACGCGCCCATTCGAACTCCGGCGCGACCGTGGCGAGGCGCGGGAAGGCCGGGAAGATCCAGTAGGACAAGTTGACGACCGGTCCATCGGCACGGTCCTCGGCCGAGAAGCCGCTCATGGCTGGAAGCAGCAGAGAGGGGCCGTCGGCGCGGAACAAGACCGTCCGTCGTGCGACATCGACGGCGATGCGTCGGGCGGCAAGGCGGTAGCCCTCATCCGACCAGGCCTCGCCCGCCTCGACAAGCGCCCAGGCGACCAGAATGTCGCCGTCCGTGGCATCGTTCATGTCCGCGATGGCGGGACGCTTGTCCGGCTCCCAACGCCAGGCGAGCAAGGCATCGTCGCGCACCATCAGATTGGCACGCGTCCAGCTCCAGACGCGCTGGAAGGTCTCGCGATCCCCAGCCGCGACGGCGAGCAACATGCCGTAGCCCTGCCCCTCGCTATGGCTGATGCGACCGTTCCCCGTATCGACCACACGGCCCTGATCGGTGACGAAACGCGCCTTGTAGCTGCGCCAGGCCGCCGTGCTGCCCAGGCTGTTGTGCAGGGGCAGAAATTCGGCGGGTCCGGCATTTGCCGGCTTCCCAAGCTTCGCGTCCGAAGGTTGCAGCTCCGTTCCTCCGATCTCGCCAGGCTTGACGTCGATGGCGGCGACCGAGGGGGCCGCGCTTGCGAGGATGAGGCCCGTGGTCATGAGGGCAGCCGCCGCGAGGGTGTACGCTCGAAACCGCATCATCGCTTCTCCTCCCGCCCCCGGTTCCCGTTCTTGGGCGTGGAGCCGCCGCCGTCGCGATCGACGCGGCCGACGCTGCGCAGCATCGTGGAGGTGCTGAGGCCAAGGCTGATCGCCGCAGCGAAGAGGATCAGCGAGAAGATGCTGGGATTGGTCGAGAACCAGCCGGCAACGACGAGGCGTAGATTCGCCAGCGACAGAGGGCCATTCTCTAGGAAGCGGACCTGCTTTGCTTCGTGGACGGTGAGGGCTCCCGTATTGGCGTCGAGGGTGGCGAGCCGGCCCTCAAGGCGATTCCAGATCGCGGGCGTCGTCAGACAGACGGCCGACGCTTGCAGGCTCGCCGCATTGGGAGCGGTGAAGACGGTCAGCAATCCGGCCGGATCGCGGCCCATCAAACCCTGGCTGACGACGAGGGAGGCCTGAGCCTCCACGGGAATATCGGCCTCGCGGACCTGATCGCCGACCCAGGTCGTGGCGGTCGCCCACCCCTCGTGGGCGGCGGCAGCGAGTCTGGCGGGAATGCGCGTGAGCTGATCGGCGAGACGGCCTTGGGATGGCGGAGTGCCGTTCCAATCGGCGACGAGATCGCGCTCGCGCCGTGCGTCGGCATCCGGCCAGTTGCGGGGCGGCACGGTGCCGGCGGGCCGTGGGGCCGCCGCCGGAAGCGCGCAGGCGGGCGGCAGGCCGTTGCGCAGACGGTCGAGGCTCGCCCCATCCATGATCGGGACACGACCGGTCGGCTCGCCGAGCGTCGGCGTCGCCGCCCGCCCCTGCCAGATCTCGCGGATCTGATCCGGATCGAGACCCGTGCTCCGTAGGATGCCGGGATCGAGGGCGCGGGCGGGTGCGACGACGATGGTGGGTGCCCGACCCTCGAGAACCCTGTCGTTGGCGAGTTCGAAATCGATCGGTCCGTCGGCGGCCAGGGCCATCTTGACGGCGAGGGTCGCGGCCGCTGCCATCGAGTCGCGGTCCGGCGCCGGCACGACGAGGCGGGGGCGGCGGCCCGGCGCGATCGTCTGCAGACCGCGCCCGAGGGTCGAGGCCAGATCCGGAACACGCATGGCCCGGGCGAGCGGCGGCACCGCCAGGGTCGAACGGTTGAGGATGAGGAAGCGCTGGCGCGCCGGTCCTTCGCCGCAAGCTCGATCGGACGCCGTCGGCAACAGAGCCTTGATCTCGACCCGATTGCGCCCGGGCCGCCACCGGCTGAGGGGCAGCGCGATCGTCGCGTCGCGGAAGATCTCGCCCCCCGCTCGCGCGAGCGGCATGCTCGCGACGTTGCGCCCGTTGATATCCACGATCACCTGAGCCCCGAGGTCGAGGCCCGCCGCATAGCCCCCCGCGAGATCGAGCGTGATCCTATCGTAATCGGCTGGCACGAAATCCGTCGGCAGGGTCATGTCGAAGCCGGTGCGAAACAGGCGGCCGGCGAAGTCCCGGCTCTCCAGGCCGAAGGCCGCGAGGGGCTGGACCGCGCCGACCTCAGCCGGAACGCCACGCGCGAGGGCGAGGGCCCGAAGCCCCGCCGGACTGCCCGTCGGTTCGCGCGTCGTCGTCCCGCCGACGATCTGGATGGCGGCTTCGATGTCGTTCGGTGAATCGCCGGGAAGGACGATGCGTGCCGCGCGTTCCCCCTGCGCGGGTTCGAAGATCAACGGTTGGCGACCGAGACCCGTGTTGATGTCCGCCACGACGATGTCGAGGCCTGCCGGACCTTGAGGCTCGGCCGCGAACTCGACGGCGACTTGCCCGAAGCCCCCGGCGAGCGCGAGGCGCTGGACGAGGCCGATGAGACGCTCGAAGGTGGCGAAGCCCGGACGGTTGCGGAGCACGATGCGGATCGGGACGACCCCGCGCCCGTCCGGCGCGATGGCCGGCAGGTCACGGAGGGATGCGGCGACCGCGTTGCCCGACGTGGAGACGAGGCCGGTCCAGGCCGGGTCGATCTGTGTCCAGAGTTCATAGGTCGCGTCGAGGGAGCAATCGACCCGGTGCCGCTGGACGCCGGTGATCGCGACGGCATTGTAGCCCGCCTTCAGAAGATCGGCGGGGATGTCGAACTCGATGATCCGGATCGCGCCGGGGGCTTTGATCTCGCTCCGGCCGATGGCGGTGCCGTTGACCGTCGCCGTCAGGAAGGAGGTGTCCGGCACCACCGAGATCGCGGCGAGATAGCCGATGCGCAGGCGGGTCGGCTCCTTGGCCTGAGCCTCCGTGAGGTAGACCGGCCATTGCAGGCTGCTTTCCTCGCCGCTGAGTCGCAGGCCCGTCGCGGATACGTGGAACGAGCGCTGTGGCAGTGGTGGAACCGAAGCTGTCGTCGTCTCGCTCTCGGCGCGGGCCGTTCCGGGCAAACCGGTGGGGGAAGCGGAGTCGGGAACGGTGAGCAGCTTCGGTGCGCTGCGGCCGAGGAAGCTCTGCGCCCATGCCGGTTGAGCGGCCGCGATGCACAAGCCTGTCAGGGTCAGCGCCGAGAGACGCTGCAGCTTGAGGCGCTGAAAGGATTTGACGGGCATGAGCAGGGCTCGGTCTCGAGGCTGAAAACTTGGCTCTGTGTGGATTATCCCGGAGGTCGTGGCGCCCCGGCGGTGGACTGGCGTCCGCTCCACCGCCGGGGCGTATCAACCGGACAGCCCCGCCGGCGCGGGCACCGGTCCGTCCGAAGTTCGCCGACGCTGCTCGGAACCGATGGTCGTGTCCGCCGCATCGGCCATCATCTGGCGCCAGCTCGCCGCTTCCCCGGCTCGGCGCGGCGTGAGATCAGCCTCCTCGTGCCTCTCCGCCTTGCGTTGGACGGGCGCCGGATCGGCCGGCACCGTGCGGTCGACCGCACGGTGCCGCTCACGCCGCTGCGTGGGAGCGGGATCGGCCTCGGCCGTTGGCCGCGGCGCCGATCCGCTCATCAGACAGGCGAAGGCGCGGAAAGGCCCGATCAGCCCCCAGGCGATGAATTGCACCGTGCCGGACACCAGCCCCTTGTGGCCGCGACGGCGCTGCTGGAAGCGGGTCATCGCCTCCGCGTCGCCATACATGAGATCCGCGAGGGCAAGGTAACTGCCGGGCGTGAGGGTTTCGAAGACGAGCTCACAGACGGATTCCTCGCCGGCCGCCGTCACGCCGGCCACGCGGACCGGAATCGCGCGAGCATGGCTGAGCAGCGGCAGGGGGCCGTGGTCGCGGGCCGACAGGGTGCCGATGGACCCGTCGTCGCTGCGCCGCATGGGAACGATCGCGTTCATCCGTATCCGGCAGCGCGCGCTCGAGATACGCTCGACGGTAACATCGATGGCCGAGCCGTTGAGCGTCAGAACGGCCGTCCGATCGACGGGCAGGGAGGGGGCCTTCTCGGATTGACGCCGTTCGGCCGCCACGCCCAGGGCAGCGCCGGCGGTGATCAAGTTGAATAGGTTCCACAGCCCGACCACCAGCATCAGATTCGTGATGCCCGGCTCGAACGTGTAGCGATAGATCGAAACACCCGCTCCCACGAAGAGAATCGCGAAGACGACGACGTAGGGCAGCGCGAGGGGCGAGAGGTGATCGTGGTCGAGGCTGACGTTCTTGGCCGTGACATTGAAGGTCGGCTTGCGCGGGGAGGCGATCACCGCGGCCGTCGCCTTGATGAGGAACAGCCCTTGGACGTACTCGTACAACTCGGAAACGAACGGCCACCGGACGTGTCCGTAGAGGTAGTTCTGCATCATCAGATTCACGATGATGTATGTGGCCGTGTAGGCAATCGCCTCGTCGACGTTGGCGACGACGATTTTCATATCGAAGAAGATATAGAGTAACGGCGCGATCATGAAGATCAGGCGCGGGAACGGAAAAAACCAGAAGGTCATGCTCGAGAGGTAGCAGAGGCGCTGAATCGGCTTCAAACCGCCTTTGAACATCGGGTTCTTCAGGATCATGATCTGCAGCATGCCCTGGCACCAGCGCGATCGTTGCCCGATGAAGGCCGATAGCGTCTCCGGCTGGAGGCCGGCGATCAGAGGCTTGTCCACGTAGATGCTGGTCCAGCCGCGCGAATGCAGCTCGAACGCGGTCTCGCAATCCTCCGTGATGGTGATTCCGGAAAACCCGCCCGCTTCATCGAGGGCGCGGCGTCGCAACAGGGCCGCGGATCCGCAGAAGAACGAGCCGTTCCACTTGTCGAGACCGCATTGTCCCACAGCGTAGAACATCTCGTTCTCCGACGGCATCCTGTCGAACGTCTTCAGGTTCCGTTCGATCGGGTCCGGATTGAGGAACGCGTGCGGCGTCTGGACGAGGAACAGTTTCGGATCGGCACCGAAATGTCCGATCGTATCTCGCAGGAACGAGCGGAACGGAACGTGGTCCGCGTCGAGGACGACGACGATCTCGCCGACCGAATGCTGCAAGCCGTTGTTGAGATTGCCCGCCTTCGCATGCAGATTGCGGCGTCGGGTCAGATAGGAGACGCCGAGATCCGCGCAGAGGCTCTGCAGCACCTGGCGGCGCGCCCGCGCCTCCTCGGCCTTGTCGGCATCCCCATCCGCGCATTTCTGATCCGTCCCACCGTCGTCGAGAAGCCAAACGGTGAGCTTCCCGGCTGGATAATCGAGGGATTTCGCGGCAGCGAGCGTGGTCGCGAGAATGTGCCGGTCTTCGTTATAGCTCGGAACGAAGATGTCGACGGTCGGAAGGTCTTCGTCTTCGTCGCGGGGGGCGGGCGCCCGGCGTAGGGGATCGGCGTTGATGACGAGGCTGAGCGCCAGGATGTAGAAGCAATACAATTCGGCCGCGATGAGGATCACACCCATTGCAAAGCCGAGCGGATCGCTGGTCGGCGGAAGCGTGCTCGAAAGCCGCCAGTAGATGTAGCGCAGGACGACGAGGCTGCCGATGGCGAGAAAGATTAGCCTGCTCCTGCGCCCCCGGCCGAACAGCCAGACGATGCCCATGAGCACGATGGCGCCGATGCTCATCTCGAGCTGGACCGTGGTGCCCAACGGCTGCGATAGCAGCAGCAAGGTCAGCGCAGCACTGGCCAGCCAGATTGTACGTGCGAGAAACGGCGGCATGCGACCGGTCCATGTCGATCGTTGGTGGGATGGAATGGAAGCGATGCCGGACTGCGACGGGCCGACCGCGTGATCTCAGAAGGCGATTCGACTATCGATGCTCGTGTAGTATCCACCCTTGCGCACCCGATCGTAGGCATAGCCGGCACCGAGGGAGAACTTCATCGGGCCGATCGCGAAGCCCGTGACGTGACCGCCCGCACGCCAGCCGTTGAAGAAATCATCGCCCAGCAACGTCACTTCAGGCCCGATGAAGACGCCTGGTGAGACAGCGATGCCGGCACGCGCACGGGCGTAATAGGCATTGAACAGCGTCGAATAGGACGCGTTCACGGCAAGCATCGTGTTCTCGGTCGGCGTGACATAGAGATCGGCGGCAACCTTCACACCGATGCCGGTCCCGACCACCGGGTTGCCGGGATCGAGGATCGACAATTCGTTGCTTCGGACGTTCATGCCGATGAAGCCGGCCAGGGCGGCCTGCTGCCAGATCCATTCGTATCCGAGCAGGACCGTACCTTCCTGTTGGACACCCGTGACGGTCTGCCGGACCGCCGCGCCCGGATACGAGTAGGTGCCGGCGACGCCCTGTAGGCGCACGCGCGGTCCGCTTTCCAGGAGATGACCGACAGGGGCGATGGTCGCGGTGAGTGAGCCGAACGCGGAGCTGTTCGTGGTGACCGTCGCGCCGGCATCGACCGCCACGATCCATTCCTCCCCGGCGACCTCACGTTCCGCGCCCGTATACCAATCCGCCGCGACGGCGGTCGTCGAAGTCACCGTGAGCAAGCCGAGCATGGCCGGCAACGTCTGTGGACGGAAGGACACGGTGCAACCCCCTGAGCGCGCGTCGTCACTGCGTTTCGTGCGGTGCACCATAGGAGCGTAGTATGGTTAATTGTCCATTAATGATGTTTCGGTGATGTCAAGTGGGTGATAAGTATAAAATCCAATGTGTATAGGGCATCGACAATTCGAAACCTGAGTCTCGGTGTGCGCCGGTCTCATGCCGCCCTGGCTTTGCTGGGCGGTGACCATTCGGCGGACGCACGGACCAGATCAGGATCTGACGGCGCACGGAAGACGACGTTCGGATGGCGGACATCTGTCCGATGGGTATCCCGCGTCGTGGTCGTCAAAAGCCGAATGCGAGGTTCCTGAAGGGCAGCAATCGCCGCGAGTTGGCTTCGGTCCGTCGCCGGTAAGGCATGGCTACACAAGATGAGGTCGAAGAGCCGGTCCGTCGCCATCAGGGCGGCGGCACGCCCGGTGTCCCGCACAGATGTGATCTCACACCCGAGATCCGTCAGCATCCGGGTGAGACCGTCACGCAGAGCCGGGTCCGGCTCAAGAACCAGGATCGATTCAAGCCGCGTCGTCGTCCGGAGGTCGACCTGAAGAGGCCTCATCGGCAACCAGACCGCCACTGCGTACCCATACGGATGTCCGCCGACTTCAATGCCGCCACCGAGTTCGTCGACGAGGAAGCGCGTGGCACGCAGGCCTTCACCGATGGATAGGTCGCAGCCTGCCGACACGCCGACGTGAATTCCGTTCTCCTGGTTCCTCCTCCCCGCCTCGATCCGAAGCGTCACGGACCCGTCCGTATCCTCGGTGTCCCCCGAGGCACCGAGAAGGTTAAAGAGAAGAAGGGCCAAAACGCTTCTTCGGCAGCAAAGAGGCGGCAGATCGGCATCGAGCGATACGGCGATCGACATGGCTGCGGGGGTCGACCCGCGCAGAAACGTCACGATGCGATCCAGGGCGGATGCGAAGTCATTCGCGAACAGAGCGTCGCTCGTCGCGGCGGAGATCGTCCCACCGTCGACGGACGCATTGCCCGAGGCCAGCTCCGCGGTCCGCCGCAACGTGGAAGGGGCGATCCAATGTTCGGCGTGCCTGAGCGTAGGGACGGATGATGGGCCGCTCACGGCAGGCTCGATGGAGGCCCGGCTCAAGGCGTAGAGGCGGGAGGAGTTGGGTCCGGCCATCTTCGAGATGCGAAGCGCCAGCAGACGTCCAGATATGCGCTGCGTGCCGGCGCGCGTTCGCACGACCATCTCGCGCACCGTTCCACTTTGCGCATGGACCTCTCTCAGTGCCCGATGAATCACCGCATGGTCGGCGGGCTCGATGTGGACGAGAATGTCGTCGAGCACGCAGACGCGCTCCGCCTGTGCGCCATCGCCGTCGATCCAGACGACCTGCCCGGTGGCCAGATCGATCTCCCAGCAGGTCGAACCCGATAGGACACGCGATGCCTGAATCCGGTCCCGGCTGCGCGCGAGGGCCGCCCGGGTTTCTCGCAGGAGCCGTTCGCGAACGAGGCTTCTCTCGATTTCCGAGCGGATCGTGGCGGTGAGGTGGTGCAGATCGCGCGTCAGCGGCCAACACGCGGGAGGGGTAGTGTCCGCTCGTCCACAGAGGGCTTCGGCAACATCGAGGCTTCGTTTGAGCCGTCCGCCGATCAGATATCCCGCCGCAGCCGCGAGGACGATCGCGCAGAGCAGCGCCAAGGCGGGTGAGGTGGGCGCCGCCGGCTCCGGGATGCGTACGGTGACGAGCCAGCCCACGCCGCCCCGATTCACATCACCCACCGTGGCGCTGACCTCTGGCCCCCTCACGTCGGGACCCGACTTGTGGAGAACGTGTCCGGTGCCATTGAGAACGCTGATCGAGAGACGGTGGTTTGCATCCGGCTGGACGCGCCTCGCTTCGGCAACGACGCCATCGATCCAGTCCGGCGCGAGTTGGACGGCCGCGACGCCGATGGCGCTACCTCCTTCGCGCACCGGCGCTGCGACGATGATGTTGCGCGCCGATGCCGTGCCGGCCTGACTTTCGGCTGGGGCCTCTCCGATCACCGAGCCCGCCTGCGCCCTGGCGAACCATCGACTGCCGGAGACATCGGCGCCGATGATGCGTGGATGCGCGGCAGCGAGAATGCGCCCGGCTCGGTCCGTGAACAACAGGTCCGCGTATTCCGGACGCAGTCTGCGCCATGCCACGAGCAGACGGTCGGCGCCGTCCGCATCCCTTTCGGGCGGATGGATCGCCAAGCTTTCCGTCACGAGACCGAGATCCCGTTCCACCGAGCGAAGCGCCTGATCGATGCGCTCTGCGATCGATGACGTTCGGATGCGCTGATCGGCCTCGCAGCAAGGTTGAAAGCCGCTCGGACCAGGGTCGAGAATCAGGAGCGGCAGGCCGCCCAAGGCCGCCGCCGACGCGAGCAGGACGAGAAGAAGACTGCGAAACGAGGAAAAGAGTCCATGGCTCATTGGAGCGCGGCACACGAGTGCGAGACAGGCACGACCGACAGCTGGGCCGCCAACCATCCGACTTTCGTTAAAACTGGTTAACAGATCATAAATAGTGGCCCTGCCGGTCGATCGACGAATACCACTCGGGATTGTGATTCGTGCGCCGAGCAACGTCCTGATCGAAGCGTCCCGCTCGTGCAGGAGCGTCCCACGGGTGACCCGCCTCCGCCGGCGTGGACGGTCAGGGTGCCGCCTGAAGGGCCGGGGGTGCGAAGCGTCGCAGTTCCCGCGACAGGCCGACCGGCTGCGCCGACGAGGTGTATCGCCCGGAATTCGTCGCTTCACCGGTGCGCGCTCGGATTGGCGGCGCGGGCTTGAAAACCGCTACCATCCAGGCACGCATTCTCAGGACTTCAGGCTCGGCGCGCCGGATTCAATAACCATCGGTCGTAAGCCGAAGATTGCACCGGACGATGACTTCCAATCGGCGATTCCGACCGCTCCGGCCAAGGGTGGATGGTCGACCGAGGCCGCTATCGACAACACCGATCGCAGGGAGGTCCGTGCGGCGGCCGGGCGGATCGAGGCCGAGAACGCCGCCAAGCGCGCGCGTGCCGTGGCGTTGTGGGGGCTCACCGATATCGGGGGCGTGCCCCTGACAGGGGGGCTCGTGGGTGACCATGCGACGCATTCCGCGCCCGGCTCCCGATGCCCGTCGTGGCCGGATCGCGCCGTTCGCGATCCGGGACGGTCGTGGTGTCCGCCTTGGCTGATCGAGCCTGCTGTACCTTTCGCATCGCCCTGTGCGCCTGCGCTTCATGCACCGCAGCAAGGGTCATGAAGAGGTGGCGTTCGGCGGGATGCCGAGCCTGTTCCGAGCATGCCCTGAGGGCGACGGCATATCTCAGATGTTCCAACAGTCGTTCGAGCATTGTGCGTCCCGCTTGCGCGGTGAACCTACCGCCCGGGTGTGCCCAGGCCGTAAAGATTTGGTCCGCCGCAGGCAAAACACCCGTGAGCGAGCGTGGGGGGGGGCGACCGGTGTTGATTCTGATGCCCTGACGGTCCAGGGCCGGTGCGAACGGCGAAGGCCCGCGTCCGACCCGTCACGGACAGCCAAGAGGGGAGGGGCGGCCCAAGCGGCTGTCGTCGCAGCGGCGACGGGCTTCGCTGTCGGTGGTCGAACATGGCGGCCTCGAGCGCGTGGGTACACTGGCCGAAGTCTCCCGTCATTCGCACATTGGCAGCCTTATTTCGGTGTGGGGCGGCCGTCTGCGCCATCCGGAGAGACAAGCGCGTCGTCTGGAGCGCGTAGATCCTCGCTCAATCGCAAGACAATATCGTTCTCGATACAAGTACAATTCCATTGTCCGACAAAAGATTATAAATTTAAGAAATAATTAACTATTATAATATAGATCATGTTGATCAATATCGGCAAGAATGCGCGAAAGTCGATATCGGACGGGTCTATATTTTAAAAGTATCTAAACTTAGACTAATTTTGACTTGACGATCTGATGTCATGACATTCAAGTCATGCTGAAAGTCTGATCGATGTGCCGTGCCGCGATGCGCGAATGACGGGTAGGATTATGAGCCGAGTCTCCGAGCGTCTCCAGAGCGAAGCGTTCCGCCATCGAGACCGCCACCAGACGCAGTCCGCTGCCGGGCCTTGTGGAGCGAGAACCATGTCCGCAATCCGACAGACTGTTCTATACGCGCCCCTCGGCGTCCTCGTGCTCACAGGACTGCCCGATCGGGCGGTCGGGCAGACGACCTACACGACGACGCTGACCGGAACGAGCGCCGACACGCGCTATCCGGCGACGGTCGGTGCGAATGGCACGCGGACCTATACGTTCGGCAGCGGCGACGCGATCAGCACCCTGTCGGCCAACGCACAGGATCTGACCGCCATCGACATCGCGGGCGGCTCACCGGTCGTTCTTCGCGCCGGGGCGGACGGCAAGGGATCGCTCACGATCTCGACGATCCGCTCCGATCTCACCACTTTCGGGACCGCCTTCGGCATCGACCTGACCAGCGGCGCCAACCTCGTCGTTGACGGCAACAGCACCATCTCCGCCCGGTCCGATCGTGCTGTCGTGTTCGGAACGGCGGGAAGCGGAAGCGAGTCGCACGCCCTGCATGTCCACCAGTCCGCCGCGACGTTCAACGGAGACACGAAGCTCACGGCCTATTCGCCGGGCTGGGGGCGCGCCTTGTGGGTCTATCAGGGCAACGTCCTCTTCAACGGTCAGACCGATATCTCGGCTCAGGCAAAAGGTGAATCCACGACAGGCATCTACAATTCCGGTGGCGGACGCAGTTTCATCGGGTTCAACGGCAACCTGAACGTGGCTTCCTCCGGGATATGGCCGAGCGACAACGTGCACGGCATCTACAACGATGGTCAGAACAGCCGCATCGCGATCGACGGCAATCTGTCCATCGCAGCCCGATCCTACGGCTCGACGGTGATGGGCGTCCGCAACCAGGGCTACCTCACGGTCACGGGCACGGCCGACGTGGACGCCACGGGCCCGCGCTCGGCCCGTGGCATCAGCAACACCCATCGGACCG
>Ga0182227_1000050_pt1 | contig 15684 bp, 10 predicted proteins | sample G6R1MG_18_FD_129659 | JGI IMG/M metagenome (GOLD analysis project Ga0182227, IMG submission 129659) | Miscanthus phyllosphere microbial communities from Michigan, USA - G6R2_MAIN_07NOV2016_LD1 MG | ecosystem: Host-associated > Plants > Phyllosphere > Phylloplane/Leaf | place: USA: Michigan... | reverse complement strand
TGGGACCCGGTGGTGCTCGCCTACCTCATCCCCGGTGCTCTGTTGCTGGGCACCTTCATGGCTTTTCTCGGCACGCTGTCGGCGGCTGCGCTGGCGGGTCTGTCGTCGATTCTGGGCAACCTCACGCTGTTCGGCCTGATCATGATGTTTCTGATCATCGGCACGCTACGCAAGGTGCTGGTCTACGAGGCCTTCGTCGAAGGTGCGAAGGAAGGTTTCGACGTCGCCAAGAGCCTGCTGCCTTATCTGGTCGCCATGCTCTGTGCGGTGGGCGTGCTGCGCGCATCCGGCGCGCTGGACTTCGGCCTGGAAGGCATTCGGCATCTGGTGCAGTGGCTGGGGCTGGACACGCGCTTCGTCGATGCGTTGCCGACCGCGATGGTCAAACCCTTCTCGGGCAGCGCCGCCCGTGCCCTGTTGATCGAAACCATGCAGACCCAGGGCGTGGACAGCTTCGCTGCATTGGCCGCTGCCACGATTCAGGGCAGCACCGAGACCACGTTCTACGTCCTTGCCGTGTACTTCGGCGCCGTGGGCATTCAGCGCGCTCGCCATGCGGTGGGCTGCGCGCTGCTGGCCGAGTTTTCCGGTGTCGTGGCCGCGATCTTCGTCTGCTACTGGTTCTTCGGCGCGACCGCGACCTGAAACATTACTGCGCCGGAGCCTGAGGCGCAGACTCCGCGGGGGCTGCTTCGGCAGGCGCAGCCTCCTGCTTCTCCTGCTTCGGCTCATCAGCCGGTGCGGACTCAGGCGTAGTCTCTTCGGCCGAGTCGCCGCCCGGCTTGAGCTTGATTATCCGTCCGGTAGGTCGTTTGACTGCTGGCTGGTCATTGTCAGTGACGACAAAACGCAGCACGCCGATCATCTGGCCGTCCTCGGTCAGCACCCTCACCTGCCAGCGTCCTGTCACGTCCTCCGGGAAGTTTTGCTTGCGCGTCCAGGCGCGATAGCCTTCCTTGCGGCCGCCGTGGATATCCAGCGCGATGCGGTCCATCTCTTCGCCTTCATGCCACCACACATGGTAGATACGCTCGTCCAGCCCGCGCGGCGCATTGATGGCGGTGTACGCATACAGGCCGCCGTTGCGCAGTTGCTTGGCGCTGATCAGCGAAATACTGTCGCCCGGCGTACGGTTCTTGTTATCGAAGTCCGGGCTCACCGCCACTTCAGTCAACCACAGCGTCGCAGGCGGCACCCAGGAGCGTAGCAACCAGCCCGCCGCGCCGATGGCCAGGATGATGCTGATCACGGCCAGTGCGCTGCGCCAGGTGTTGAGCGGGAAGTTGGACATCAGGCTGGGCGCCGACAGCAGCATCGCCACGCCCAGCGCCAGTTTGTAACTCTCGGCGGTGGTCAGGTGCAGGATGATCGGCAGCGCGGTCAGCAGTGCCGCGAACAGTGTCAGAGTGTGCAACGTCATGAACAGCCAGCGTCTGGGCGCCAGCCATTTGTAATAGAGGGGGTCGATGATCGAAATCAACCCGGCGGCGCCGAGCACCGCAGTGAATACCGCCTGACCACTGTTCCAGGTGGTGGTGATGAAAAAGAACGGCAGCACGAAGAACAGGCTTTCCTGATGGATCATCTGCGTGCCGTAGCGCAGCAAGCCCTGCGGAATCTCGCGGCCCAGCGCCTTGTTGAGCAACCCGACCATGGTGTTTTCGACCATCAGCCACAGCCAGCTGATCAGCATCACCACGGCAATCCAGGTGGCCAGCCCTGCCTGGCGATCGACCAGAATGAAACTGGCGATACCGGAAACGAAACCAAACGCTGCAATGAGCCCCGGGTAGCGCTGCATCAAGTTGAGCACGGGTGTCACATAGCGATTCACGTCAAGCATCGGAGGGGTCACTCGGTTCTGTTCATACAAAAAACGCGCTGTGTAACAAACGCAGCGCGGAGCCTGCACCCGGGGTGCAGTTTGGTGTCAGGATTCTATTTGCTGCGTACACGCCAGCGCCACAGGGCCAGCAGTGCTATGAAACCCAGTACTCCGCCAATCAGCCAATACAGACCGTCATAACTGAACAATGGCTTTTCAATGCGCATGTAACCCGGCTGGGCAAGCAATTGGCGCATCGCCTGATTGGCCGTTTCCAGCTTCACCGCCTTGATCCGTTTGGCCGGATCCTCGAAGCGCCCGTTTTCATAATCGTTGAGCGCGCTCCAATAGTAGTCGGCCAGCGCGCTATTGCCTTGTGTGGCCCATGACTGCCGGTCAATGGCGAGCTGTTGCAGCCGCGCAAACGTAGCGGGCTGCATGCCGTCTTTTTGCAGGCGCTCGACCAGACCGCGAATGTCGCGCTCGGCTTCATCGGCATCGTCACGTTCGACATCGGCGTTCAGGCTCAAAAACCCGACATCGCCGAACACTTCGCGCTCTGCCGAGGGGCCGTAGGACAAACTGTGTTTCAGGCGCAGCTCAGTGTAGAGCGTCCAGTCCAGATAGGCTTTGACCAGTTCCCAGGTTTCGTCGTGCTGGTCGTCGAGCTGCGGCTCTGGGTAGATCAGGTGCAGCTTGGCGCTCTCGCCCAGCCCGCCGCGCTCAAGCTCGCGGCGCGGTTCGGCCGAGCCGCTGCCCTGCGCCAGTGGCGGGTGGTCGATCGGATCGGTGGGGGCGAGCTTGCCGTAGGTGCGCTCCAGATAGGCTGGCAGCAGCTTGTCCAGATCACCCACCACAATCAGCGTCATGTTGTTGGGGGCGTACCAGTTGGCGAAGATGTCTTCGATATGCTCCAGCTGGATGCCGTCCACCTCGGGACGTTCAGCGCATTTGAGGCCCAGCTCCACGGCCAGCTGGCTGCTGGCGCTGCGCCCGGAATCACGCCGGTCAAGCAGGCGCTGCAAGTGCGAAAAATGCCCGCCATCTTCGCGTTCGACCACGCGTTTGACGCCGTCCAGCCGCGCCTGGCTCAGCTCGGTTTTGGTCATGATCTCCAGCAGCAGGTCGAGCACCTTGCGCTGGTTGCGCGCAGGCGCTTCGATCACGAAGGTGGTATCGGCGTTGCTGGTGAAGGCGTTCCACTCGCCGCCCAGTGCCTGCATACGCTCCTCCAGCCCGCCTTCGCCGCTGTCATCCACGCCGCTGAACAGCAGGTGTTCCAGCAGATGCGGCAGTTCCTTGTCCTGGCACGGGAAGTCATCGAAGCCGATACCCACCACCAGGCGGATGGCGACGTGACCCTTGTCATAACCGGGCTTGAGAATGACTTGCAAACCATTGGGCAGCAGATAGCCCTCGACCTGAAGACGGTCAAGGGCGAATGAGGGAAGTGAACCGAGGAGCAGACAAGCGAACAGCAGGCAACGCATAAAACAGCTTTCCTGGCGGGCCGGTATGTTTAACAGACTTCACCTCGGCCCTTACGTTCATAGCGATCTGTCGGCCTCGACCTCGCTCGACAAGGCTCCTGTGTCAGCGGTTTCCAGCACCACGTAGGCGCTGCTGCAAAACAGCGAGTTCAGACGCTTCATGTCGGCAATCAGTTCCAGGTGCAGCGAACTGGTTTCGATACTCTGGACCACCTTGTTGCGCAGCCGGCTGACGTGGGCGTGCGCCAGGCGTCGCTCCTCGGCCCTGAACTGGCGCTTCTCGCGCAACAACTGACGCGCGCTTTCGTGATCGCCGCTGAGGAACACCGAAAGGCCCAGGCGCAGGTTCGACTGTAATTGAATCTGCAGATCGGCAAGTTCTTCAAGACCGACTTCAGAGAACGACCGGCGATGTGCCGTCTTCTGCTGCTGGATCTTGCGCAACATGCGTTCGATCAGGCCGCTGGCCAGCTCCAGGTTGATGGTCAGTTCGATGATCTCGGCCCAGCGCCGGTTGTCGTGCTCGCCGAGGTCTTCACGCGGCATCTGCGCCAGGTACAGCTTGATCGCGCTGTACAGCGCTTCGACGTCATCGTTGAGGCGGCGCACTTCCTGGGTCACCGCCGTTTGCGTGCCGCGCAGTACCGCCAGCATCGAGGCGAGCATGCTTTCGATCAGGTCGCCCATACGCAGGGTTTCGCGCACCGCGTTGGCCAGCGCAAGACTGGGCGTCGACAGCGCGGTCAGGTCCAGATGACGCGGTTTCGCCAGGCCGCCGACTTCGTTCTGCTGGGGCAGCAGATACGAGCACAACCGCGCCATCGGGGCCACGGTTGGCAGCATGATCAGGCAGCGCACCGTGTTGTAAAGCAGGTGAAAGCCGATCACCAGTTCCTGCGGACTAAAGCCCAGCGTGTCGATCCAGGCAACCAGCGGATCGAGCACCGGAAAGATCAGCAGCAGGCCGAACAGTTTGTACAGCAGACTGCCCAGCGCCACCTGCCGGCCGGCAACGTTCTGCATGCTGGTACTGAGAAAGGCCAGCAGGCCGCTGCCGATGTTGGCCCCGATCACCAGGCCGATCGCCACCGGCAAGCCAATGACTTCGGTGCCTGCCAATGTGGCCGTCAGCAGCACTGCCGCCAGGCTGGAATAGGAGATCAGCGCGAACATGGCGCCCACCAGCGCATCCAGCAGCAGGTCGCCGGTCAGCGAGGCGAACAGCACCTTGACCCCCGCCGCCTGGGTGATCGGTGCGGCAGCCGCGACGATCAGCTGCAAGGCCAGCACGATCAGGCCCAAGCCGATACCGACCCGTCCCAGTTGACCGGCACGGGTCTGCTTGCGCGACAGGAAAAACACTACGCCAAGGAAGATCAGCAGCGGCGACAGCCATGACAGATCGAAGGTCAGCACGCGAGACATCAAGGCGGTGCCGACATCGGCGCCAAGCATGATCACCAGGGCAGGCGTCAACGTCATCAGCCCCTGGCCGACAAACGACGTCACCAGCATGGCGGTGGCGTTGCTGCTCTGCACCAGTGCCGTCACCAGAATGCCGGCTATGAACGCGAGCGGTCGTTTGGACATGTTCTGGCTGAGCACACGACGAAGTTGTGTACCGTAAACACGAAGGATGCCAGTGCGCACGATATGCGTGCCCCAGATCAGCAGGGCGACGGCGGATAGCAAATCGAGCAGGGTCAGCATGCGAAAAGCCCCCTGAGGTTTGCCTATACAGGCGATGAATTGAAAGATGCAGCGTGTAGCGAGCGGGGATGGATGAAACGCTCTACTAAGCTTTTAGTCGGCCATGGGCCTTGGCGCCAGCATCGCACAGCGCGGATTTCATTGAAATAAAAGTGTCATAAATCAGTATTTTGATATTGCTCGGGCATTCGCCATGAACCCGTCGCATGTGCCTCATGGCTGTTCACCCGCCCTGCCGCCCGCAGGCGGCGGAAACGTTACAGGGTCAATCCATAGTGTACGCAACGTTAGGGTCGAGTTTCATACCGACGGCCTTTGCGACGTGCATGCCTTTTTCATACGAAAACGATTTATCTGCTGTGGGCTGGAAGAACTCCACGAAATCCAGGCTGCGGCGACTGAACACGAACCCGCCGATGAGCGGCTGATTGACTGCATACAGATGCGGACACAGCGCCATCATCGACGAAGCAGGCACGCCGATCAGGTGTTCCTCAAGATCGCCGGTCTGTTGAGTTTCTTGCGGGTAAAACCACAGTGGCGTGCTGATGAACAGATAGGCATCCGGCCCCAGGCTGGAAAGCAATGTGCGCACCAGCCATCTCGCCGTATCGGCTGTCAGATGCTCGACGACATCCAGCAGACAGATTATCCGGTACTGGGCCAGCCGCTCGGATGACAGCTCTTGAGCAAGGCCGTGCCAGATGTTGCGGTAGGTAGCGTTCTCATGCAGCTGCGAATTCTGGCAGTTGGCTTCCCAGCCATCGATGCCGTCCACCGACCAGTGCGCCGTGTCCGGGTTTGCCTTGATCAACGCGCCCAGTGTTCCAGAGCCGAACCCGATATCCAGCACTTCAACATCGCTGCTGAGGTCTTTCAGGATATGGAAAATCATCGCCTTGGGAGAGACCGAGTCGCCTTCCACATGGCCGGTTGCAGGCGCGAAGCCTTCTGTAGGCTGATAGTTTTCAACATATTGCTTCATTGTCTGGATCCTTGACGATGGTTAGGGAGGCGGGGTTTACCGTAGATCCTGTTGAAGCATCCGCATTGGGGTGTAGGAGGAGTATAGGGGGGTCGAGTGCCTGGCCTTTAATCCTGCAAACTGACCAGAAACGCTTGGTGACACGAGTGGCGCCTGTAGCGGCATAGCAGGCTTTGGCGGATATTCAGAACCTGACGCAAGCGTCTGGTACAGCGTGCCAACGCTGAGCATTGGCACACTGTTCGGTCAGTCTTATCGGAACCGGTCAACCTCGTGACGCAGTTCTGTAGCCAGGCCATTCAGCTCCTGAGCAGTGATGGCGAGGTTGGACATGACCTGGCGCTGTTCGCTGTTGGCCATGGCGATGCTTTGCAGGTTGCTGCTGAGCATGGTCGCGGTGCTGCTTTGTTCCTGGGTGGCGGTGGTGATGGCGGCGAACTGGTGACCGGCCGAGCGGCTTTGCTCGTCGATCTGGGCCAGTGCGGAGGCCACTTTGGCGTTGAGCGACAGGCCTTCCTGCATCAGTGTGTTGCCCTGCTGCATGGTGCTGATGGCGTTGCCGGTTTCTTGCTGGATGCTGGCGATCATGCCGGAAATCTCATCGGTGGCTTCACGGGTGCGCGAGGCCAGGCTGCGGACTTCGTCAGCCACCACGGCAAAGCCGCGACCCTGCTCACCGGCGCGTGCGGCCTCGATGGCAGCGTTGAGCGCGAGCAGGTTGGTCTGGTCGGCAATCGAGGTAATCACCCCGACGATGCTGCCGATTTCCTGCGAGCGCTGACCCAGCGTGTCGATGACTTTCGCGGTGCTGCTCAGCGAAGTGGCGATCTGTTGCAGCGACGACGAAGCCTCTTCCATCGAAGTACGACCAATGCGTGTCTGCTGGGCATTTTCCTGTGCCAGTCGTTCGGTATTGCCCATGTTGTCGGCAATGTTCATCGACGTGGCGCTGAACTCTTCGACCGCACCGGCCATGCTGGTGATCTCGCCGGATTGCTGCTCCATGCCCTCGAACGCACCGCCCGACAGGCCGGACAATGCGTTGGCGCGGGTGCTGACTTCCTGCGCCGCAGTACGGATATGCGCGACCATCGATGACAACGCTTCGCTCATCTTGTTGAAGCTGCCCGACAACTGCCCGATCTCGTCATTGCTGGTCACATTCAGGCGTACGCTGAGGTCGCCTGCACCCAGTGCGTCGGCCTGGCGTACCAGTTCGGACAGTGGACGCAGCTTGCTGCGCAACAGCCAGATGGCACTGATCACCGCGATCAGCATGGCCAGCAGACTGCCGATCGCCAGTTGCGTGCCGACGTGCCAGGTCACTTCACTGATTTCCTTGCGCGGCATGCTGGCGATGACGGTCCAAGGGCCGCCAGCGAACGGCTGGCCGACGCTGTAATAGTTGTCATCACCGTCATCCCAGAACTGCGCCTTGCCCGGTTTGCTGGCAAGGTCGGCCACTGACTTCGCGGCACCGTCGAGGGATTTGACGCCTGCCGGTGGCACCAGCCAGGTGCCCTTGTCGTCGAGCAGCGCCAGCGAGCCGGTAGAGCCGATACGGAAGCTCTTGAGGTTATCGAACTGGGTCTTCTGTGCATCGGTGTAATCGAACCCTACAAACAGCGCCGCAATGATCTTGCCGCTGCTGTCGCGAACCGGGCTGTACTGGGTCATGTAGTAGCGATCGAACAACACCGCCTTGCCGACATAGCTCTGCCCGGCCATCAGACGCTCGTAGGCTGCGCCCTTGCGATCCAGTACCGTGCCGATGGCGCGCGTGCCATCCTGCTTGCTCAGGGAGGTGCTGATACGGATGAAGTCGTCGCCGCTGCGCACGAAAATGGTTGCCACACCTGCGGTCATCGAGCGGAATTCGTCGACTTCGGTAAAGTCGTTGTTCAGCACGGCATCACGCAGCAACAGGCCTGGCGTGGACGTGCCCGCCACCGTGACCGGCTTGTCGGGTTGCAGGCTCAGGCCATCGGCGAAGCGTTTTTCGAACAGTCCACTCAGGCGCTGAGTACTGTCGCGCAGCGTGCTGTGGAAGGTGTTGAGCTGGTCAGCGAGGAGCCTGGCTTCACTCGACATGTGCTCTTCACGAATGACCAGGTTGGACGCGTCCAGAGACCTCAACGCGAACAGGGTACTACCACTGATAACCACCGCCAGGATCACGGCCAGAGCAATACCAAGTTGCGAAGCAATTCGGGTACGAGGCTTGGACATAGAGACTCCGTGCCGAATGATTGGAGTTGCCGGGTCCGTGGCTTATCATTCAGCTGATAGATTTAGTTGGTGTTTTACGCCGTTTGAACGAGCAATCGTTAAGCAATGCTTCGGCCATCAAGGTCGTTACTTGAGAGCGGAGCGAGACATTAACAAATGATGGCAGTTCAATACTAAACTAAATTTTAATAGAGTACTTCAACTAACGGCAACTTCATGGCGCCCACCTCCGCCTTGAGAAAATCGCTGAGGCGGCGCAACCGCTCTGCGCCGGGCCTTGTACGCGGCCAGACCAGATAATAGTTTTCGCCACTGAACACCGCCGTGCGCCACGGCAGACTCAGACGGGCCTGCGCCACGTCCTCGGCGACCATCAGCAGATCACCCATCGACACACCGTAGCCGCGTGCGGCGGCAATCATTCCCAGCTCGAGGGTGTCGAATACTTGCCCGCCTTTGAGCGACACCTGATCGGCCAGACCCATGCGGTTCAGCCAGGTGCGCCAGTCACGACGGTCAGGAGTGGGGTGCAGCAACTCAGCCTTTGCCAGCCGCTCCACGTCCCATGGCGGGTCCTGCAACAACGTGGGTGCGCCGACCGGAATCAGCAACTCGGGAAACAATAATGTGGCGTCCCAGTCCGACGGGAAATGACCCTGGCTGAGCAGAATCGCGCAGTCAAAAGGCTCCTGGGTAAAGTCCACCGCATCGATTTCCATCCACGCGCTGGTCAGTTGCACTTCGTTGCCCACCTGAAGGTGACGGAAACGGCTGAGCCGCGCGAGCAGCCAGCGCATGGTCAGGGTCGACGGGGCTTTCATGCGCAGAATGCCCTCCTCGGTCTGCAGGGTGCTGCAGGCGCGTTCCAGTGCCAGGAACCCATCGCGCACACCGGGCAACAGCGCGCGTGCCGATTCGGTGAGCTGCAAGTTACGCCCGTTACGCTGAAACAAGCGGCAGGCAAAGTGCTCTTCCAGCGTACGAATATGACGGCTTACTGCACTTTGGGTGATCGAAAGTTCCTCGGCCGCGCGGGTAAACGAGGTATGCCGCGCAGCCGCTTCAAAAGCCCTTAGTGCATAAAGAGGGGGGAGACTGCGAGGCATGGGGCGCTTCCTGCGGACGATGAACGGCTACTTTACTGCAAATGCTGAAAATTGCTTCAGATGAGTTTTAGTCATGCTGAGCATCGGATTTATCGTTTTGTGTTTAGTCGAGCAACTGCCCAGAATACGTCGCTCAATCGTCCCTTTGCCGTAGAGCACCGTCACCATGCAGCCGTCCGCCCTCAAAGAACTCTGGATCATCCTGCGCCTGGCGGGGCCGCTGATTGCGTCACAGATGGCGCACATGCTGATGGTCTTCACCGACACCGTGATGATGGGCAAGATCGGACCGGAGGCTTTGGCGGGAGGTGGTCTGGGCGCTGCCACGTACAGCTTTGTGTCGTTCTTTTGCGTCGGCGTGATGGCAGCGGTCGGTACGCTGGTCTCGATCCGTCACGGTGCTGGTGACGCTGAAGGCGCGACCCGTCTGACCCAGGCCGGTCTGTGGCTGGCCTGGGGCATGGCGCTGGTTGCCGCGCTGTTGCTGTGGAACCTCGAACCCATCCTGTTGCAGTTCGGTCAGGCCGAAGCCAACGTGCATATGGCGGCTCAATTTCTGATCACCCTGCCCTTCGCCCTGCCCGGCCTGCTCAGCTTCATGGCATTGCGCGGCTTCACCAGCGCACTGGGTCGCGCGGGGCCGGTGATGACCATCAGCCTGGCCGGTGCGGCAGCGAACTTCGTGCTCAATTACGCATTGATCCATCAATGGCTGGGGCTGCCCAACCTCGGGCTGATGGGGATCGGGCTGGTCACCGCGATCGTCACCAACTGCATGGCCCTGGCCCTGGCGCTGCATATCAGGTGGCATCCGGCTTACGCGGCGTACCCGATCAGAAAGGGGCTTTCGAAGCTTTCACGCAGTCACCTGGGCGAGCTGTGGCGGCTCGGTCTGCCGATTGGCGGCACCTATGCAGTGGAAGTCGGCCTGTTCACCTTTGCCGCGTTCTGCATGGGCGCGATGGGCAGCACGCAGATGGCGGCGCACCAGATCGCCCTGCAGACCGTGTCCATGGCGTTCATGGTTCCGGTGGGGATGTCCTATGCGGTCACCATGCGTATCGGCCAGCATTATGGCGCGGGCAACCTGGTGATGGTGCGCATGGCCGGTCGTCTGGGCATCGGTTTTGGCGGCTGTGTGATGCTGATGTTCGGGCTGCTGTTCTGGCTGGCACCGCATCTGGTCATCGGTCTGTTTCTGGATATCAACGACCCGGCGTTTGCCGAGATCGTCGTACTGGCGGCAAAACTGCTGGCCATTGCCGCCCTGTTCGAGTTCTTCGACGGCACCCAGACCATTGCCATGGGCGCCATTCGTGGGCTCAAGGATGCACGCACCACCTTCCTGATCGGCCTGGGTTGCTACTGGCTGATCGCCGCGCCTGCCGCGTGGTTGCTCGGTTTCTCTACCGATGCCGGCGCTTCGGGCGTGTGGTGGGGGCTGGCGCTGGGCCTGTTCTGCTCGGCCGTGGCGCTGACCTACGCGTTCGAATGGAAGACGGCTCGGCTGTTGCGTCGGGACGCGGCCGGGGTGGCGGTGCCGGGCTGATCCGGCGCACCGTCACCCGGATCTGGATGTATCTGCGTGCACGGCTTGCGAGCGCAGATAGGTCACCAGTTCTTCCACCGGCAGTGGCCTGCTGATCAGATAGCCTTGCACCTGATTGCAGCCGAAACTGCGCAGCAACTCCAGTTGCCCGGCGGTTTCCACGCCCTCGGCGACTACTTCCAGGTTCAGGTTGTGCGCCAGATTGATCATGGCGTTGACCAGCTTGCGGTTCTCTTCGCGTAACTCCATCTGCGCGACAAAGCCCATGTCGATCTTGAGCAGCGCGATGGGCAGGCTGTTGAGGTGCATGAACGACGAATAGCCGGTGCCGAAATCATCCAGCGAAAAGCGCACGCCCAGTTGCCGCAATGCGTCCATGGTCTGCCGGACCTGGTCGCTGCGCCGCATGACGGCGGTTTCGGTCAGTTCGAATTCCAGCCAGCGCGCGTCGACATCGTGTTCCGCGATGAGGCGATTCAAGGTCGGCAGCAGCTGGCTGTCCTGAAACTGCCGGAACGACAGATTGATCGCCATGTGCAGTGGGGCAAAGCCTTGTTCGCGCAGGGCCTGCATGTCACGCAGTGCGCGGAAGATGACCCAGTAGCCGAGCGGCACGATCAGGCCGCTTTGCTCGGCCAGTGGCACGAATTCGCTGGGCGGCAGCAGCCCGCGTTCCTGATGGCGCCAGCGCACCAGCGCTTCCAGGCCGACAATACGCCCGCTGTCCAGGCACAGGCGCGGCTGGTAATGAAGTTCCAGCTCATCGCGGCGCAAGGCGCGTCGCAGTTCACCTTCCAGATCGGCGAGGCTGCGGGCGTTGCGGTTGATGCGCTCGTCGAACAGGTGATAGGTACAGCCCTGCATGCTCTTGGCCTGACGCATGGCGATATGCGCATGCCACATCAGCGGGTCGGCTTCGGGCTGGGCTTGCGAATGCGCAATGCCCAGGCTGCAACCCAGCAGCAGGCTTTCGCCATCGACCCAATAGGGTTCGGCCAGCACGTCAGTGATACGTTCGGCCATTTGCAGGGCACGTTCGGGGGTTGCTCGGGTGTCAATCAACAGGGCGAATTCGTCGCCCCCCAGGCGGGCGATCTGATCACCGGCATCGAGCTGGTTTTTCAAGCGCGCCACGACTTGCAGGATCAGCCGGTCACCGGCCTGATGCCCCAGTGCATCGTTGGCGCGGCGAAAATTGTCCAGGTCCAGATGCCCCAGCGCCACACTGCCGCCTTCGCTCAAGCGCGCCGAGAGCAGCGCCTGAAATCCCTGGCGGTTGGCTATGCCGGTCAACGGGTCCTGGCCGACCAGGCGTCGCAGGCTGTCTTCCAGGCGACTGCGCTCGTGGACATAGCGCAGGCAGCGCCGAAGCGTGTCACCGGTCAAGGCATCGCGCACCAGCCAGTCACTGACGCCGGTCGGTCCGACCAATGGTTCGGTCTCGAGCAGCACCACGGTAGGCAACAGGCAGGCCCCGGTCCTGGGCTGCAGATCAGGGGTGGTCAGCAGCACGGTATTGCGCTCGTTAGCGTATCGGGCGCTGAAAACGTCCCAGTTCGCGCCATGCAGAAGTATCACGTTGCTTCCCGGCGCAGTGAGGCAGCCGCTAAGCAGCGCCTGCCAGAAGGGCTCGTGCGCCAATAACAGCAATCGCAAGGGTTCGACAGGTGTAGGCAATCTAACTTCCTAAGTGCAAAGGAAAAACCGGTGGCCGCACTCTCGCAGGAGCGCGACAAATACACGTATCGCGCGTCGCGGCGCAAATGTAACAAAAACAGAAGAATTAGATAGCTGTCACTGTCCGACGACGATGAGCACTGCACAAAACCGTGGGCCTGTTAAAATGCCCGACCTTTTTTGCAGACGACTCTTCATACCGCCATGTCCCGACTCAATCCCCGGCAGCAGGAAGCCGTGAACTACGTCGGCGGCCCTCTTTTGGTGCTCGCCGGTGCCGGTTCCGGCAAGACCAGCGTGATCACCCGCAAGATCGCGCATCTGATCCAGAACTGCGGTATTCGTGCCCAGTACATTGTCGCCATGACCTTCACCAACAAGGCCGCGCGCGAGATGAAAGAGCGGGTCGGCACGCTGCTCAGAGGCGGCGAAGGACGTGGCCTGACGGTTTCGACCTTCCACAACCTGGGTCTGAACATCATCCGCAAGGAGCACACGCGGCTGGGCTACAAACCGGGCTTCTCGATCTTTGACGAGACCGACGTCAAGGCGCTGATGACCGACATCATGCAGAAAGAGTATTCCGGCGACGACGGCGTCGACGAAATCAAGAACATGATCGGCTCATGGAAAAACGACCTGATCCTGCCCGCCGAGGCGCTGGAAAACGCCCGCAACCCCAAGGAACAGACTGCCGCCATCGTCTACACCCACTATCAGCGCACGCTCAAGGCGTACAACGCGGTGGACTTCGACGATCTGATTCTGTTGCCGGTCAAGCTGTTCCAGGAACACGCTGACATCCTGGAAAAGTGGCAGAACAAGGTGCGTTACCTGCTGGTGGACGAATATCAGGACACCAACGCCAGCCAGTACCTGCTGGTGAAGCTGCTGATCGGCACGCGCCATCAGTTCACCGTAGTAGGCGACGACGACCAGTCGATCTACGCCTGGCGTGGTGCGCGGCCGGAAAACCTCATGCTGCTCAAGGACGACTACCCGTCGTTGAAAGTGGTCATGCTGGAGCAGAACTACCGTTCCACCAGCCGTATTCTGCGTTGCGCCAACGTGCTGATCTCCAACAACCCGCACGCCTTCGAAAAACAACTGTGGTCCGAGATGGGCCACGGCGACGAGATCCGCGTGATCCGCTGCCGCAATGAAGACGCCGAGGCCGAGCGGGTGGCCATGGAAATCCTCACCCTGCACCTGCGCACCGACCGCCCGTACAGCGATTTCGCCATCCTCTATCGCGGCAACTACCAGGCCAAGCTGATCGAGCTGAAATTGCAGCACCACCAGGTGCCGTATCGACTGTCGGGCGGCAACAGCTTCTTCGGCCGCCAGGAAGTGAAGGACCTGATGGCCTATTTCCGGCTGCTGGTGAACCCGGACGACGATAACGCCTTCCTGCGGGTGATCAACGTTCCGCGTCGCGAGATCGGCTCGACCACGCTGGAAAAGCTCGGTAATTACGCCACCGAGCGCAAAGTGTCGATGTACGCCGCCACCGACGAGATCGGCCTGGGCGAGCATCTGGACAGCCGATTCACCGACCGTTTACAGCGCTTCAAGCGCTGGATGGACGGCGTGCGTCAGCAGTGCGCGCAGAACGATCCCATCGCCGCGCTGCGCAGCATGGTCATGGACATCGATTACGAGAACTGGCTGCGGCAGAACAGCTCCAGCGAAAAGGCTGCCGATTACCGGATGAGCAACGTCTGGTTCCTGATCGAGGCGTTGAAAAACACGCTGGAGAAGGACGAAGAAGGTGGCATGACCATCGAGGAAGCCATCGGCAAGCTGGTCCTGCGCGACATGCTCGAACGTCAGCAGGAAGAGGAAGACGGTGCCGAAGGTGTGCAGATGATGACCTTGCACGCCTCCAAGGGGCTGGAATTCCCTTACGTGTTCATCATGGGCATGGAGGAAGAAATCCTGCCACACCGCTCCAGCATCGAAGCTGACACCATCGAAGAAGAGCGCCGCCTGGCCTACGTGGGCATCACCCGCGCACGGCAGACCCTGGCCTTCACCTTCGCCGCCAAGCGCAAGCAGTATGGTGAAATCATCGACTGCGCGCCGAGCCGCTTTCTGGATGAGCTGCCCCCGGACGACCTGGCCTGGGAAGGCAATGACGACACACCGACGGAAGTCAAAGCGGTTCGCGGCAACACTGCGCTTGCCGACATTCGCGCCATGCTGAAACGCTAGCCGACACAATATTGATCATTTATTGCGCAATGGCGCAGCCAAGGAATTGAAGTGGAAGCACTGCACAAGAAAATTCGCGAAGAAGGCATCGTATTGTCCGATCAGGTGCTGAAGGTCGATGCGTTTCTCAACCATCAGATCGACCCGGCCCTGATGAAGGAAATCGGCGACGAATTCGCCCGACTGTTCGCCGACGCTGGCGTGACCAAGATCGTGACCATCGAAGCTTCCGGTATCGCGCCGGCAGTCATGGCAGGCTTGAAAATGGGCGTGCCGGTGATCTTCGCCCGCAAGCACCAGTCCCTGACCCTGACCGAAAACCTGCTGTCGGCGACCGTGTACTCGTTCACCAAGCAGGTGGAAAGCACCGTGGCAATCTCGCCGCGCCATCTGAGCAGCGACGACAAGGTGCTGATCATCGATGACTTCCTGGCCAACGGCAAAGCCTCGCAGGCGCTGATCTCGATCATCAAACAGGCCGGCGCCACGGTAGCCGGACTGGGCATTGTGATCGAGAAATCCTTCCAGGGCGGCCGCGCCGAGCTGGACGCCCAGGGCTATCGCGTTGAATCCCTGGCGCGGGTTGAATCCCTGGTCGGCGGGGTTGTAACGTTCAAGTAAGCCCCTCGAGGGCGGACGCAGAGCGTCCGGAAAGGCATGCGACGCGGAGCGCCGCACGATAGTTGTGATGATCGTTCCTCACGCTCCAGCGTGGGAATGCAGGTCTCGACGCTCTGCGTCGCAAGAGGACGCGGAGCGTCCGGAAAGGCATGCGACGCGGAGCGCCGCACGATAGTTGTGATGATCGTTCCTCACGCTCCCGCGTGGGAATGCAGGTCTCGACGCTCTGCGTCGTCAAGAGGACGCGGAGCGTCCGGAAAGGCATGCGCCGCGGAGCG
>Ga0182227_1000047_pt1 | contig 16177 bp, 18 predicted proteins | sample G6R1MG_18_FD_129659 | JGI IMG/M metagenome (GOLD analysis project Ga0182227, IMG submission 129659) | Miscanthus phyllosphere microbial communities from Michigan, USA - G6R2_MAIN_07NOV2016_LD1 MG | ecosystem: Host-associated > Plants > Phyllosphere > Phylloplane/Leaf | place: USA: Michigan... | reverse complement strand
CCGGAGGACCTCGCCCGCCAGGTCGGACGCTTCGTTGCAGAATACGTCCTCAAGGAGCGTCTCGCCCTCAACCAGCGCGAGCTCGAGGCGTTCTCGGCCGAAGTCCTCGACGAGATGATCGGCCTCGGTCCCATTGAGCCTCTGCTAAAGGACCCGAGCGTCACCGACATCCTCATCAACGGCCATCGCTCGGTCTTCGCCGAGCGCGGCGGCCAGCTCGAACCGACCCTGGTCCACTTCAAGGACGAGGCGCACCTCCTGCGCATCGTCAACAAGATGGTCGCGGCGGTCGGCCGGCGCATCGACGAATCCTCCCCCATGGTCGATGCGCGCCTGCCCGACGGGTCGCGCGTCAACGTCGCGATCCGGCCCATCGCGGTCGACGGCCCCCTGGTCTCCATCCGCAAGTTCTCGAAGCGCCCGATCTCCATGGACCGGCTGGTGGAGCTCGGCGCCCTGCGCGCGCCCATGGCCGACCTGCTCAAGATCGCCGTGCGGGGTCGGATCTCCCTCATCGTCTCGGGGGGCACCGGCTCGGGCAAGACCACCATGCTCAACGCCCTGTCGTCCTACATCTCGCCGCGCGAGCGCCTCATCACCATTGAGGACGCGGCCGAGCTCCAGTTGCAGCAGCCCCACGTCGCCCGCCTCGAGACCCGTCCGCCGAGCGTCGAAGGGCGCGGCGAGATCCGCCAGCGCGAGCTGCTCAAGAACGCCCTGCGCATGCGGCCCGACCGCATCATCCTCGGCGAGTGCCGGGGCGAGGAAGCCTTCGACATGCTCCAGGCCATGAACACCGGCCACGAGGGCTCGATGACCACCATCCACGCCAACACGCCCCGTGACGCCATCGCCCGCGTCGAGCAGATGATCGGCATGGCGGCGGCCAACATGTCGGTGACCTCGATCCGCAGCCAGATCGCGTCCGGCGTGCAGTTGCTGCTCCAGCTCCAGCGCCTCAGCGACGGGCGCCGCCGTGTCACCAGCATCGCCGAGATCACCGGCATGGAGGGCGACGTGATCCAGATGCAGGAGATCTACCGCTTCGTCCGTGAGGGCATCGACGAGCGCCACCAGGTGCTGGGCAGCTATCGCGCCACGGGGGTGCGGCCAAAATTCCTGCAGGAACTGAAGGCGCAGGGCCTGGACATGCCGGCCCAGGCCTTCGACCCGTCGGTGGCCCTGTGAGACCGCGTCACGGGGAGGGACGCCGTGGCTGAGCCCTGGGCGATCTACCTCCTGATTTTCGTCTGCTCGGTGGTGGCGGTCCAGCAGTTCCAGGTGGGGCTGGTCGGCGCCCTGCGCGGCCGGAAGCGCCGGCAGCAGCGGCGCGCGGACCTCGACGGCCCGGCGGTCGCCGCTCCCGCCGAGTCCCTGCGCCGCCGCGAGGCCGGGAAATCCGCCCTCGTCATTGGCTGGAATCGTCTGCTGCTGCAGTCCGGCACGCGCAAGAGTTCGACGGCCCTGGCCGGACGGACCCTCGGCCTCGCCGTCCTCCTCCTGCTGGCTCTGCCGCTGGCCGGTTTCTGGCTGCGCCTCGCCGCGAGCCTCGTCGTCGCGGGCCTGCTGTGCCTCATGGTCCTGCGCATCAAGCGGGCGCGCCGCCTCGCGCGCTTCGGCGAGCAGCTGCCGGAGGTGCTCGACGTCATCGTCCGGTCGTTGCGCGCCGGCCATCCCTTGCCCGTCTCGCTGGGCCTCGTCGCCCGCGAGACGCCCGAGCCCGCCGGGCCGGAATTCGCCCTCGTGGTCGACGAGATGAACTACGGCCGCAGCATCACCGAGGCCCTCGACGGGCTCTACCTGCGGGTCGGCCACCCCGAGCTCGCCTTCGTGGTGGCGGCGATCTCCATCGCCAACCAGACCGGCGGCAACCTCGGCGAGGTCCTGGCGCGCCTGTCGCGGATGCTGCGCGAACGCTTCCGCTTGTCCCGGCGCGTGCGGGCGCTCACCGCCGAGGGGCGGTTCAGCGGCTACGCGCTCAGCGGCCTCCCGGTCATCCTGTTCGTCGTCATCAACCTCGTCAGCGCCGCCTACTACGCCGAGTTCTGGGTGAGCCCGTCCGCCAACACGATCCTGGGCGTCGCCCTCGTTTTGCTGCTGCTCGGCAATCTCACCATCTACCGCCTCGTGAACTTCAAGGTCTGACGTGGCATGAGCGTCGTCCTTCTCGTCACCGTGCTCGCCTTCGCCAGCGTGGCGCTCGCGCTCTACACCGCGACCGCCGCCCTGTCCCGGCGCGAGCTCGTGCGCCGCCGCTACGGCGGGCTCGGTGCGCCGGCCGCCACCGCCGAGGAGGTCGAGCGAGACCAGGAAAGCTGGCTCGATATCGATCCGGCCCGCCTCGGCCTCGACGTCGATGCCCGCCGCGCCCTGCGGCGCGAACTCATCCGCTCGGGCTTCTTCGCACCCTCGGCGGTGGTCATCTTCACCCTGGCAGGGCTCGGGCTCCGCGTCGGCCTGCCGACGCTGGGCACCCTGGTGGTGACCCGCTTCCTGCCGAATTCGGGCCTCGCCGAGGCGGTGCTCATCGCCCTCGTCCTCTTCATCGTCGCCCATTACCTGCCGCGGGCCTATCTCAGCCGGCGCCAGCGCCACCTCGAGATCCGCTACCGCGCGGTGTTTCCGAACTTCCTCGACATGCTGGTGGTCTGCATCAATGCGGGCCTCAGCCTCGACGCCGCCCTCGACCGCGCGTCGGGCGAGATCGGCGCGTCGGATGCCGAATTTCGGGCGAATTTCGACCTGATGGCCGGCGAGATGCGGGCGGGCAAGAGCACGCCGGAGGCCCTGAAGGCCTGCGCCGAGCGCCTCGGCCTGCCCGAGGCGCGCTCCTTCGCCGCCCTGCTGCAGCAGACTATCGAGCTCGGCACCGACGTGTCGCTCGCGCTCACCACCTTCTCCGACGAGATGCGCGACCGACGGATGTCGCGGGCCGAAGAAAAAGCTGCCTCCCTTCCGCCCAAGCTCACCCTGCCCCTCGGCCTGTTTATCTTTCCCGTGGTCCTCATCGTGATCCTGGCGCCGGCGGTGATGAAGGTGCTCCGTGCCACGGCCCCGTGAACCCTTCGCCCGGCGCCTGCGGGCCCTGGGCGAGGAGGAATCGGGGGCGGCGATCCTCGAATTCGCTCTGCTACTGCCGATCCTCGTCGCCCTCGTCTATGGTTGCTTCGAGGTCGGGCGCGCGCTTCTCGTGCGCCAGGCCATGGAAGGCGCCGTACGCGCCGGCGCCCGGGTTCTCGCGCGGGTTCCCGACCCCGTGTGCGACACGGCCTGCGCGCCGGGCGCCGCGCGGGCCGTGCGGATCACGCAAGGCCAGATCCGCGACAATACCGGCCTGCCGCCCGAGGCGGTGACGGTAGCGCCGCAGCCCGACCCGCCCGCAGGCACGGTGGCCATGCAGGCGACCATCGCCTTCGACGTCCTGTTTCCCGGCCCTGTTCCCTTCAAGCGCTGGACCCTCAAGGCCCGTCATCAGGAGCCGCACATTGGCGAATAGGCTTGCCTCCTTCCACCGCGACCAGGACGGCGCTGCCCTGGTCGAGGCCGCCCTGGTGCTGCCGATGCTTCTGATGCTCGTCTTCGCGCTGGCCGACCTGTCCCTGTACTTCTGGCAGCGCGGGCTGGCCGCCAAGGCGGTAGATCTCGGCGTGCGCGCCGCGATCGTGATGGATTCCGTGGCCGAAGGTCCGGGCCTAACGCCCGCCGACAGCGTGGCCTACTGGTCCGGGCGCCCGCCCGGCGCCCGCTGCGCGTCCGGTGGCGAGGCCGACCCGTGCCCGGCCTTCCGGGTGGTGTGCGACCTCGCGGGCGGCTGCGTCTGCTCAGGGAGTTCGTGCCGGTTCGGCTATTCGCCGGCCAATCTCGCGCCGATTCTGCGGGCAATGCAGGCGGTGCTGCCGCGTCTCGAACCCGCTAACCTGCGGGTGACCTACGCCACCAACGGGCTGGGCTATGTCGGGCGCCCGCCGCCGGTCCCCGTCGACGTCACCGTGCAGATCGTCGATCTTGCGTTCGATCCGATCTTCGCCGGGCTGCTGTTTGCCAAGGCGCTGCCGCTCCACGCCACCGCCACCCTGCCGGGCGAGGATCTGGTGACCCGCCGATGAAGGCTCGCCCGGTGCGCACATTCGGCCGGAACGAGGACGGCTTCGTCCTCGTCTTCGCCGCCGTCTGTATTCCCGCCCTCCTAGGCCTCCTCGGCCTCGCCGTCGACGGCACCCGCCTAATGACCTTCGATACGCAGCTCGCTGCCACGGTGGACGCCGCGGCGCTGGCCGCCGCCGGCCAGCTCGACTGGACCGAGGGCGCCATCGAGCGGGCGGTGACCGCCGGCAACGCACTCACCAACGGCGTCGCTTTCGCGCGGCGCAACCGGGCCGGCCCGCGCCTGTCGTTCCGCTTCGCCGCGACGCTCGCCGATCTGCGCATCGACCCCGCCTACACCATGCCGGAGACGGCGGGCGCGCAGGCCGTGTTCGTGGAAGCGACCACGGCCGAGTACACCTTGACCGAGAGCCTGCTGCAGGTTCTCGGCACGCCGATCCGTCGCAAGGCCGTGGCGGAAGCCCAGTACTACGCCTGCGACGTCACCCCGATGGTGCTGTGCCACGCCGACCCCGAGGGGTTCGCGGCCTCCGCCCGGCCCGGACGCCAGTATCTCCTGCGCATGGACGGCAACATCGCCAACGGCTCCGTCGTCCCCCTCGACAGGCCGGACGATCTCGTGAGCCGCACCACCCTGCGCAACCTCGCCTCGGACGCGCCTGCCTTCTGCTACAGCCAGGGCGTCTCGTTGAGGCGCAACATCGCCCCGCGCGACTTCGACGATGCCTTGAATATCCGGTTCGACCGCTACTTCAACGGCGTCGCGGCGGTGGCAAGCGATCTCGCCGCCTTCCCTCCGGCCCCGAACGTGATTCAGGGCCGCCATCTCCAGGCATGTTCTTCGCCGCCCTCCTCCGGCGACGTGAATCCGCCCTATCACCTGCCGCGCGACGCGGCCTATCGCACGGTCCGGCCCGCGGCGGCCTACGACCAGGGGCTGGGCGACTGGGCGGTGACGGCGGCCTATGGCGGTCTCGGCGAGATGTCCGTGGCCAGGGCCATCGACGAGTACATCCTGTGGAATCACGCCGACAAGGACAACGGCTTCCAGGCCTCCTTACGCGAGGCGCCAACCCGCTATGACATTTACCTGCGCGAACTCGGGCTGACGCCGGCCACTGAATCCCGCCCGGTGGTGACGCAAGGCAACCGGCTGATGGGCAAGACCATGCCAACGGGCGGCCCCCTCAACGGTCCTTTTGCCTTCGTTCGCGAGAGCCCGATTCCGATCTGCTATCCGGGCGTGCGGCCGGCCACCGATGCGCGCCGGCGCGTCCTCTACCTGTCGGTGACCGATTGTCGCGCGTTTTCCGCCGCTCCAAGCCCGGCCCGCCTGTCCCGCCACGTCGCTAAGGTGTTCCTGACCGAGCCGGCGAGCGGCGGGTCCCTTCTGGTGGAACTCGTCGGCATGCTCACGCCTCGAAAGGACGACGGCAAGCTTCGGCCCGTCGTGCAGCTGGTGGAAACCCATTAACCACACTCACACGACCGGACCTGCGCCAGTCAGCCCGCGAACTTCGCCTTAAGGACGCGGTCGCCAGTATGCCTCATGTCGCGCGCCCTGAATGCCCAGACCTTCGGCTCGCTCGTGGTAATCGGCGCCTTCGCGGGAGCGGAAGCCTCGGCCGCCTGGCTCGCGGCCGCCCCCGGATCGAGCCTTGCTTGGTACCTGAACCTCGCGGTTTTCCGGCCGTTCGAGGCCGCCCGGGTGGAGACCTCCCCCCTCCATGTCCTGTTCGGGATCGATGCCCTGCGCTACGCCGCCGTGCTCGCACTGATCACCCTCGCGGTCCGTGCCCTTCGGTTCCGGTTCGGCGTGGCGGCCATCGCGAACCTGAGCTTCGTCTTCGCCGCTGCCCTGGCCTACGCTTGGCTCGGCTTGCGCGGCCCCCTCCAAGCGGTATCCCTCAAGCCCGTGGCGGCGATCCAGGGACCGGATTTCGCTATGATCACCGTGATGCTGGGCAGCTCATTCCTCGCCTTTGCGATCAGCCATCTGTCCTTCGCCATGCACATCCGGTCCGAACGCCGTCGATCCTTCCCGATTCCCCACCACGCGCCGTGACGGGGTGGCAGCTGGCTCGTTGCGGCGCGTGTCTTTTCACCCTGGCTCTCATCCAAGAGCCGTCCTTCGGACAGGGCAGGACTCCGTCATCTCCCCCGCAGCGGGGGCCGGACCAAAGCTTCACCCTTGCTGCCGACGGGTGGGCCCTGGAGCGGTTCGGCCGCGGTCTCGCCGTCCTCCGCACGAGCCTGTCGATGGCTTCGGGCACAGCCGGACTCCTCGTCCTATCCTGCGAAGGCCATGAACGGCGCTGGCGGCTGAGCTTTCCCCGACCTCTGTTCGATCGAATGCCCGCAAATGCGGCCACCGTGACCTCTGGCCACATCCTCCTGCGCCCGTCCGGGTCGCCGGAACGACTCAACCTCGCCATGATCGGCCGTATCCAAATCACCGAGGGACGTATTCTTACCCTAGCCGAGACCCGATCGTCGGGCGACGGCTTCGTGCTGGCCTTTGTGCGCCTGCTCAAGGCCGGCCCGGAGCGCTTCGATCTCCTGCTGCGGACAACCGGTTTGACACTCCAGCAGCGTCTGTTCGGATCGGCCGTTCCGGCCGCCGTGTTCGCGCCCGTCGTGCGGCGCACGGATCTCATCGCGTTCGACGACTTTCTCGCGACCTGTCTCGCTCCGTCCAAGTGACGAATTCCAAGCGGTATTCTTGTCACGGCGGTTCAGATACCTGGCTAGGGCAAATGAATCGCTTGGTCGCCCCCGCCAAATCTGGCATGTGACGCGGGAACGCATCCGCACCGTTCGGGTAACCCCGTCCGCAAGCGCGTCGCACGAAAGGCTCGTCGGGGTTTTCGCGGGCCGCCTGAAACTTTTCACTTCGGCTGCCGTATGGAAGACACCCGGCGTGTTCAGGTCTGCCCCATGCTTCTCCCCAGTCATCGCACGATCGTGGATACAAGCTTGGCCATTCCTATGGCAGGGTCGTCGTCTTGGCCGAGGATGACGGACGGATGAGGGTGCATCGCGCGACGCAGGCCATGGGCCTCTGCGCCTTTTTGTGGCTGGCCGGATGTCAGACCCGGTCGGACGAGGGGATCGCCATTGTCCCCGGCGTCGAACCCACGCTTCCGGCTACCAACGAAGCCTATCGGGTCGGCCGGGTGAACCTCGCCGCCGGTAATAGCGGTCTCGCCGAGCGCAATTTCCGACACGCCGTCGAAGTCAACAAGGACGATGCGGCGGCGTGGCTCGGGCTCGCAGCGGCCTACGACAACCTTGGGCGTTACGAGCTCGCCGACCGGGCCTACGATCAGGCCACGAGCCTTAGCGGGGAAACCCTCGAAATCGTGAACAATCGGGGGTATTCATACATGTTGCGGGGGAACGGTAAACGGGCGCTCGGTCAGTTCGAGCAGGCGCTGACCATAGACCCGGGTAATACCGTAATCCTGAACAATATTCAGATCCTTCGCTCCGCGCAGCGGCCGACCCGGTCGGCTCCATTCTGAACGGGTGTGACGGACTGATCGCTTGCATGTTGGGGCCAGCGTTGCCCGAACGCCTCTACCCTCTTGATAAGACTGCGGCCGTTCGCGCCTGACCTTGTGGTGACCGTGCCAACCTGCTTAACCTATTTTTAACCAGAAGGATGTGTGCGTGATTGGTTGCCGGCGAAAGGCTCGACTGACTTCTCGCCGGGTGTTCGATCTCGTCATGGTCGTGTCCCTGACCGCCGGCTTGGTCCCCGCTCAGGTCGGCCCGGCAGAGGCCCAGGTTCGGGCCGTGCCACGTACGGGCGGTAATGCTATCCTCAGCCGCCTCAAGCTGACAGTCAACAAATCCCAGACCGTGAAGGTTGATAGCGCCTTCGCCGACGTCCTTGTCGGGTCGTCGGACATTGCCGACGTGGTGCCGATCAGTGACCGAACGCTTTACGTCCTCGGCAAGCGCGCGGGCACCACCAACGTGTCGCTCATCGATTCCGAGCGCAAACTTGTCGGCCTTATCGACGTCGAGGTGCGACCGGACACGGGGGTCATCGAGTCTCAAGTCCGCCAAAGCACCGGCGATTCGGGTCTGCGGGTGGAAAGTCAGGGTGAACGTGTGATCCTGGGCGGTGTTGCGGGGGATGCGGTCAGCGTCGACCGGGCAATGCAGGTGGCGCCGCCCGGCACCCTCAATCTCACCCGGGTGCGCTCGCCCCAGCAGGTGATGCTTAAGGTCCGCTTCGTCGAGGTAAACCGCAATGCCGGGCGTGAACTCGGGGCGCGATTCGAGTTCGGAGGTCGCAGAACCCTCGCCAGCGTCGGCGCGTACGGCGCTGCGAATCCTGTTTCGTCGTCGGGTGGCGTGATTTCCGGAATCGTTGGCTCGGCGGTCAACGCTGCAACCACGGGCGGCGTGCCGTTCGCGAGTCTCGTCCAAGGATTCCGAGGCAATGCCGGGCAATTAGACCTCTTCGTCAGTGCCCTAGAGACCAAGGGTCTCCTGCGGCGCCTCGCAGAGCCGAACCTCATCGCCATGTCGGGCGACCGAGCCGAGTTCTTGGCCGGCGGCGAGATCCCGATTCCCATCGCCAATCAGAGCCTCAACGGCGCGCCGCAGATCACCGTGTCCTACAAGGAATTCGGGGTGAAGCTCGGCTTCACACCCACGGTCCTGCGCAACGGCATGATCCATCTCCAGCTCGAGCCCGAGGTGAGCGACATCGATCCAACCCTGGCAGTCGCCGTTGGCGGTGGCATTTCTGTGCCTGGCCTGACCAAGCGCCGTGCGAAGACTAACGTCGAGCTCCGAGATGGCCAGAGCTTTGCCATAGCCGGCCTGCTGCAGACCAACTCCACCAGATCCATCGACCAGTTGCCCTGGCTCGGATCGATCCCAGTTCTGGGTGCACTGTTCCGTTCATCCGAGTTTCAAGAGCGCGAAACCGAACTTGTCGTCATTGTGACCCCGTCTCTAGTCAATCCGGCGCGGCCGGGCCAGATGCTGACAACACCCATCGATACAAGCGTACCGGCTAACGATGTCGATTTCTTTGTGAACGGCAAGACGGAGCTGCGCCGCAACATGCGACAGTTCGTGAACCAGCGCGGTGGTGCCATCGGCCCTCACGGTCATATCTTGCCTGAGACCCAGTTGCCCACCGCTGTCGCCGTGCCGCGGGGCACCGTCCAGGTGCTCAATTGATGCGCGTAGTGCAACGGTACATGGGCTTACGCGTCCTGCGTCCGAGTCTTACCTTCGTAATGGTCCTAACTGTCTCCGGCTGCACCGATTATCTTAAGCGGCGGGACACCCTAACTCTCGAATCCGGTGAGGCCATCCAGGCCAATATGGCAGTCCACGTCATTGATCCGTCGCCCCCTGCTTCCGCTCGGATCGTGCGTGATATGGACGGCGAACGCTTGCAGCACGGTATTGAGCGCTATCGCAATCCGCAGTCTGGCCTCGGTGGCGGAACAGGGATCGCGCCCATTCCTATCGGTGCAACAGCTGTATCACCCGTGGGCAACCCTTTGAATAGGTGATATCGCTTAGCGTAGGATATAGATCGCTATGCCTGTGACACTTGAGGTCGAATACCCAGCCGATAACTGGTTAACCCTTTCGCCGAAATTTTTAAGCGATAGCGACGCCGTTGTGACGATCCGCGGTCGCGGCAATCGCCTCTATGTAGAGGATCCCCTTGTACCGAATGCGGCAAATTTTCTACTTTCGGGCGGAGCTACTCTCATCCTGCGAGCGGACTCAAATATTAATGAGCTTTCAGTCTCGGCTGTAGCCGATGGCGCCTTGATTGATATTGGCGCGTGGTGCTCGTTCAATGGATGTAGCCAGATCACAGTACACGAACGCGCAACGATCACGATTGGAGCATTCAGCCTTTTCGGAAATGGATGCCGCATTGCGGCAAGCGATGTACACAAGATTGTTGACCTCGCCACCCGCGAACGAATCAATCCCGCAGGCGATATCACAATTGGTGAGCGTGTATGGGCGGCCGAGAACGTTACGATCCTGCGCAATTCTAAAATTGGCCAAGGTAGTATCGTTGGCTCTGATTCACTTGTACGTGATGTTTTTCCACCTTACGTCTCCCTCGCGGGCGTTCCTGCGCGTATCGTTCGTACCGGCGTGACCTGGGAGTTCTGAGCAACTCGATTTCATTTCTAACGATCCATCGCCGATCGAATTTTTAGAGTTTCTAGTTGAGTGCGAATACGGTGCTCCAGTTCGATAACGACTGAATGAAAATTTATAGGTTTCCAGGTTTAAATCTACTTTCCTGACGTATAAATTTAAGCCACGTGAGGAATATTGCTATGAGCCCGAAGAGGCTTACAGCTTCGACTGAACATTTTGTTGTTCGACGCAACCCGTTGTTGCGGCCATCGCAGTGAACAGAGACCTAATGAAGTTAATAACCTGGTATTCGAGGATCATAGGGCACGAACCCGCGTGAAGCGCAGCGCACGAAGTATTCTGTTGATCGCCGGTACGTTCATGACTCTGCCGGGTCTGGCAGCCGAACGCTCGGGTGTGCTTTCGTTGCGGCGGTTCGAACTTCTCGATCGGTTTTCGGCGATGGATCATTCCAGCGAGGCCGACTTCTACCTGCGCGGCATTTCGGACGGACTGGCGTTCGCGAACGCTTCATTGGAGAGCGGCGGCAAGACGCGCCTGTTCTGCGCGAACCTCCCGACTGATGTCCCTGAGCTTCGAGCGATGCTACGGGAGCAGATCAAGTTTCTGGACAGAATCGGCCAGAAGTCTGATCAGGCGATGGAGCGTACGGCCGCCGTCGCCATCATTCTTCAGAAACTGCGCGAAAAATATCCTTGTCGATGATCGGCATTCTGCACAAAATGTTGCCGTTGCAGATATGGCTCCGAGATATGACAAATAATTTCCAGAGTTAATAAAAAATAATTAAATAATCGTGCAATGATCGAATAGCTATTGAATGACACCGTTCGCAGTGTTCGGCGAGAGCAAACTCAGTTAGAATTAATATTGTAATAAATACCTTACAGAAATTTTGAAGGCCTTCGAAGATGCTTATTGTCAGCATCATGTGCTCGACACAGGCACGTCCGCGAGTGGGGATCGGAACGATAGTGGGGCACATCCTGCAGGATCATTTTGTCGAGCTTCCGATTGATAATTGCATTGCGAAGAAAAGAGTTTTTGGTCTCCAATTCCATAATTTGTTGAGTCTGATCGCTCTCCAGGCTGCGTAGTTAACGCCGTCACCAGTAGTACGTCACTGCGCCTAGCCTATCGCGCGAATGTCCACTTGCGGCACTCATTTGAACAAAAGCAGCTGGACTGCTAGCCACCCAACCCGGTCATTCCCAGCATGTCCGTCGGACGATCCTTTAACGGACATTGGTAGGCGCGTCGTGCCACCAGCTACCCATCCTACACGGCAGTTTCTCATAAGCCCGACACGATAGGTTTCCCGTTGAGGAGTGGTCTACCGCACACGGTCCGCCCCGTCCCCAAGGCCCACGGGCGTAAACAAGGGGACCCCGCGTCCGTCGTTGTCCCTGCTCGGGGACCATCATACTGTCACGTCTCAGCCTCATCCCCCGCCTCCTGCATCGAGGCGAGTGGCGATTCCAGGCGGTAGGTGAGCCCGGTCGGAGCATAGGTGAGCTTCACGTCGCCTCCGACCTCCGCGGCGAAGCTACACTCGATCAGGCCCGAGCCGAAGCCGCGTCGGCTGGAGGAATTTAAAGCCCCACAGGCGCGCTACTGCACACATCCTTATGCGATGAAAGGGTTGGAAGGTGACGTAGGATGCGTGTCGCTGAATTTCGTCCACAGACGAATTCACGGGATTCCGTCGCACGCCTATCTCTTGTTCCTATTTTGTTCTATATGGTGTCTATCGCCTATGAAGCAGGCGATCTCCTGAAGCCGACGCCCGCCGAGCGCTCAGACCCCGTCGAGCCAGCCGCGTCGCTGCATCCAATCCAGCCCTCACGCTGACGGCCGGCGCCGCTGCCCGGCCGTGGGAGATCATGCCATGTTGCCGTCTTCGACACCTCAGAACGATCAGCATCCAGACGCCAAACCATCCGATGGACTTGCCCGTGCCTTCCTGAAAACCCTGACGCAGGAGGAGCGCAAGAAGGCTAAGCTCAGTCGCGATTTCGGATTGGATTTCGACTCCGACGACGGGGGCGACGATCCGGTCGAGCTCATCCTCGCGCAGACCGAGGGCGAGAGGAAAACCGAGCATGTGCCCATCCCCGCGGATCTGGCTGCGGTGGCGGTGCTGGTCGCCCGCGCCATCGAGCAGGAGACTGGGCTTGTCCGTCGGCTGCGGCGCGAGGCGCCGGTCGTCGTCCTCACCACCCATTTGCCTGATCTCGTCGAGCCGGTGCGGGACATCCTCGAGAAATGCGCCTTTCGACCCGGTGTCCACGCAATCGATCTGAGCAGCAATAGAGCCGTTGCTTTGAAACCGACGCAGGCCGGCCTGCTCGTCCGCGACGGCTCTAACAAGGAGCATAGACCGGACGCCGGCAACCTCATGGTTGCCTCCGCACTTCATTCACGAGTTCCGATCGTTGGGGTCGCCCCCGACCCGACGCGCCAGCTACCACGCGATCTCCTGCGCGCCGCCGAACATCGCATCGCCCTCCCCGGATTGGATGAGAGTGGGCTCGACCTCGTCATCGAGGCGGTGACGGGTGGGCGCCCGACGCGACGAATCGATCCCGACCTCGTCCGCACCGTCGACATCGCCGACCTGCCGATTGCTTTCCGAGGCGCTGTATCACCGGATGCGTGCATCGATGCGATCACCCGGGTCATGGCCGCCAAGGCGAACTACCTCCAGACCGGTCCGGCGCTCGAGGAACTCGATGGGTATGGGGCAGCCAAGGATTGGGGCTTGGCACTCGCCGCCGATCTGCAGGCCTATCGCGTCGGGCGCCTCACCTGGGTCGACATCGACAATCGAGGCTTGTTGCTGTCGGGCCCCCCGGGCGTCGGTAAGACCAGCTTTGCCCGTGCCCTGGCCAAATCCGCACGCGTGCCGATGGTGGCGACCTCCGTCGCGGAATGGCTGGCATCGGATTACTTGTCCGGAACCTTGCAGGCGATCCGCCGGGTGTTTGCGCAGGCAAGCGCCCACGCGCCCTGCATCCTGTTCATCGACGAGCTCGACGGCATCTCCGACCGTGCGCAGATCCGCGGCGACTACGTCCAGTACTGGACTCAGGTGGTGAATCTGTTCCTCGAGCTGCTGGCTGGTGTCGAGGAGCGCCCGGGCGTCGTCGTCGTCGCGGCTTCGAACCACCCCGAGAAGATCGATCCAGCCGTGAAGAGGGCCGGACGCCTCGATCGGGAGATCGCGATCGAGAAGCCCGATACGATCAGCCTGGCCAAAATCTTCCGGCACCATCTCGGCGCCGATTCGCTGGCTGAAGAGTCGTTGACGCCTCTCGCACTCGCCGCTCGTGGCAAGACCGGCGCCGATGTCGAGGCCTTTGTCCGTCGAGCCAGAGGGGCGGCGCGCCGTGCAGGGCGTCAGATCGGTCTCGACGATATCCTGGCCGAGATCCGGCAGGGACGTCTCGCAATGCCGGATGAGGCGCGACGGCGCGCGGCCATCCACGAGGTAGGTCATGCGATCGTGAGCCAGTTGCTCGGCTGCGGAGCAATGGTAGGCCTGTTGCTTCACGATGAGGGTGGGCTGGCCCAGATCGAGTACTCGATCGATGGTACGTCAACGTTGCAGCAACTCGAGGTCGTGCTCGCCGTAATGCTTGCAGGCCGAGCGGCGGAGGAGATCGAGTTCGGGACCGTCTCGATCGGTAGCGCCTGCGGTTCGAGTTCGGATTTGGCTCAAGCCACGGCGCTAGCTCGCAGCATCGAACTGCAGTTCGGGTTCGGCAAGCTGGGGCTTTTCTACAGCGATCCACGCGATGCGCATTTCTCCCTTCCCGACGGCCACGCGAGGGCGGTGGCCGAGCGGCTCGAGGAAGCTTACGTGCGGGCTCGTAGGGTGCTGGAGACACAAGCGACGGCGCTGCGGGCAATCGCTTCGAGGCTTGCCGAAACGGGGTATCTCTCTGCCGGCGACGTCGACCGGATCATGTCGGGCAACGCGGCGCCTGCTCGCTCGCTCGGGGCCCCCGTACCGGCCATCGAGAGGGAGGCCGTGTGATGTTCGCGTCTCCCCCCAACGAACACGATCACGGTGATCTGGAGCCGCTGGCCGAGGCGATCGAAGGCCTCTGCGCGATCCTCGATGGCGACCGTGAGGCCGTCATCGAAGGCCTGGCCGAGATCCTAAGAAAACGCATCGCGTTCGAGACCCTCAAGCGCAGCCCCGCATCTCGGCGTCACAGCCTGAACGATCCGAGGCTCTGAGATCGGGGGCTGCCGCCGTGGCATCCGGCCCCGGCTAGGCCGACCGCGCTTCTCACGACCCTCACCCACCAAAAATCCACGACCGAATGTCCCACCCAGACCGGCCGCGACGCGTGCCGGAGCACCGGAACACGCCCATGTCAGACCTGAACCAAGCAAATGGCCCCCTTCCCTCTCCCGAGGAGCAAGTTCGGAAGTACCGCACCATTGCGGAAGACCTCGATCGCATCGCCCGTGGATGGCATCCGACGGAGAGTGAGTTGCATAGCGCGCCGATCTTGAGAGCATGGCGGATGATCGAGCATCCCGTCCCTCATCTCATTGGCACCGTGAGCGGCCATCCGCGGCTGCCAGATGGCCCGATCCGGACGAGCGTGCTCCTGGCGTACGATCCGGATCGAGGCTACGCCCGGACCTTCTCAAGGTTCTATCGACTGGAATCGCCATCGCCCGAGGAAGGCGGCTTCATTGTCGGCTTTCGTTAGAGCCCGTCCGATAATGTCTGGCCGGGGTTGAGTGGCCGGGATGGCGGTGATTCCAGAAGGGTGCTGAAGCCTCATCTGGATGTGCCATGTGGACCCCGGCCACTCGCCGGCAGCATAACCGTGCGGACCTTTGATACGAAACCGACCTGACGGATGCGGAACAAGCGGTGATCGCGCCCCTGATGCCGAAGCCCGCCTTGCGGGGGGCGTCCGCCCCTCTGGACGATGCGAGAGGTTCTCGACGCGATCTCCTACGTTCCGCGGGGCGGCATCGCGTGGCGGTTGATCCCCAAAGATCTGCCCCCGCGCAGCACGACATTCGGCTACTTCGCGCGCTGGCGGGACGAGGGACTGTTCGGCGCATCAACCGCACCCTGGTCATGGCCGACCGTGAGCGGGCCGGTCGCGAGGCTTCGCCGACGGCGGCCGTTCTCAAGTGCCAGAGCGTGAAGACCACCGAGAGCGGCGGGCCGCGTAGCTACGACGCTGGAAAGAAGATCAAGGGCCGCAAGCGTCAGGCTCTGGTCGACACGGACGGGCGCGCCCTCGTGCTCGATCCGCAAGGCGCCGACATCCAAGATCGCGATGGGGCCGGACCGGTGCTGCGCCTGTCGCGGCGGACCTTCCCGTTCATTGTCAAAGCCTTCGCCGATGCAGGCTATGCCGGCGACAGACCCGCGACTGCTGGGCGCGTCAGCGAACCGCCCCCGGCGGAGCGGGACCTTGCCTGCGGCGAGGCGTACGACGCCCCGTCGTGCCTGCCGCCTCCGTGGGACAGGGTTCCGGCGGCTCGGGGCCTACATAGGGCCGATCGTCCAGCATCCGGCGCCGCACGTCGGCGGCCAGGCTGACGGATGACGGCGCGTCTCCGGCCGGAGCTGCGATATGCTCGCAGCCTACGAGAGGCTTCACGACGACCTCGAGCCGCGGCCCGGACGAGGCGACGGCTCCGAGTTCGGCTAGGGGAAGGTTGGTCGGTACGCGGCGTCGGGAGCCAGCTGCTCCTGCAGCGCGGATATCGAAGCCATCACGTCTTCGAAAATCGGGATATCGCCGAATATCATGCCTGACATTTTACGATAATCTTCGGCTAGATTCGATAGGACTTCCGGCGATGGATCGACCGTGAAATCTCCAGTTACAGCCTTGTCCAGCCCGAACGGCTTGCGGTCGAAAAACAT
>Ga0182227_1000044_pt1 | contig 16790 bp, 17 predicted proteins | sample G6R1MG_18_FD_129659 | JGI IMG/M metagenome (GOLD analysis project Ga0182227, IMG submission 129659) | Miscanthus phyllosphere microbial communities from Michigan, USA - G6R2_MAIN_07NOV2016_LD1 MG | ecosystem: Host-associated > Plants > Phyllosphere > Phylloplane/Leaf | place: USA: Michigan... | reverse complement strand
CTGCAGCCCTTCGCCAGGAGGAAATGAGCCTGCGCGTTGTTTTCGATGCCCTCGGCGGTGACGTCGAGGGCGAGGCTGCGCCCGAGCTGCAGGACGGCGGCGACGATGGCCGCGTCGTCGGGGTCCCGCTCGAGATCCCGCACGAAGCTGCGGTCGATCTTGATCTCGTCCACGGGAAACTGCTTCAGATGGGTGAGGGACGCGTAACCTGTTCCGAAATCATCGAGGGCGATCCGGAGGCCTGCCGCGTGTAGGGTCTCGAGGATGGGGCCGACGCGATTGCCGTTGCCGGCCAGGAGCACGGTCTCCGTCACCTCGATCCCGAACCTGTCGCAGGAGAGGCCGACGGCCGCGATCTCGGCCAGCAAGACGTCGGCGAGGTCACCCTGGGCAAATTGCGCCGAGGACAGGTTGAAGAACACCCGCCCGGGATCGTGGCCGCTCCCGATCCAATCGGCCACATCGGCGAAGATCTGGCGCCGCAGGTTTTGTCCGACGGCGATGCCGATATCGGGATCGTCGAACACGGTAGCGAAGTCGGCGGGGGTCAGGAGGCCGCGCGTCGGATGCTGCCAGCGTGCGAGGGCCTCGAAACCGATGATCCGCCCCGTCGCCAGAAGAATCTTCGGCTGGTAGAATGGGATCAACCCGCCCGCGTCGAGGGTCGACCGCATCTCGCGCGTAACGGTGACGCGGTCCTCGATGACGGCACGGAGACCCGGCTCGAACGTGGTCGCCCGATTCCGTCCGGCGCCCTTGGCCGCGTAGAGCGCGAGATCCGCATTGGTGAAGAGGTCGGGCGCATTGTCGGCGTGCGCGGGGTAAACGGCGATGCCGAGGCTGGCGCGGGGAGCGACGATGCGCCCGCGTATGTCGATGGGCGGACGCAGGGCGGACAGAATTCTCTCACTCAAAGCGGTGAGGTCGCGACCCTCGGGGTGCTGCAGCGATCCGCTGCGGGCGATGACGACGAATTCGTCGCCACCGAGGCGTGCCACGAGGTCGTCGGGTTCCGTCACGTCCGTCAGGCGATGCGCCACCGCCTTCAGAAGCGTATCGCCAGCGTCGTGTCCGAGGGTGTCGTTGACCTCCTTGAAGGCATCGAGGTCGATCAGGATCAACCCGACCGTGCTGCCCTCCTCCCGCGCCTGCGCAAGAGCGCCGTCCAGGCTTGTCTGGAACAGGGCGCGATTGGCGAGCCCCGTCAGCACGTCGTGGTTGGCCGCGACCCGGATGCGCTCCTCCATCGCCTTGCGGCTGGTGATATCGACGAGACTGGAGACGACGCAGGGTACCCCATCGGCCTGGACCGCCTCGATCGACAGCAGGATGTCGCGCCGGACGCCCCCGCGGATGGTGATGACGATTTCCTGGTCCCGGGCCGATCCGTGTGCTTCGAGAATACCCTGAAGGCGCCGCCGCTGGTCCAGCGGGACGATGTCGCGTGTGGTGTATTGGGCGATGCTGGCCCCGTCCGGAATCCCGAAGAAGTCCATTCCGGCATCGTTGATGCTGACGAACTGCCCGTCCGCCTGTCGGGACACCACGATCGGCACCGGCACGGCGCGGAACATGGTCTCGTACAACCGGCGGCTCTCGGCGAGTTCGCCGTTGGCGCGCCCCGCCGCGCGGACCGCTGTCCATTCAAGGCGCCGCAGGCGGTTCCAGCGCATGACGAAGAGGAGGATTGGGGCGTTCGACATGACCGTCGCCATGACGATCCCGAGCGCGGTGTCCGGAACCGGACTCGGCAGCAGATAGCCGCAAAGCAGCACGCCCGTGCAGAACACACAGGAGAGCACCGTCCAGCGGAAGCTCGTCGGCACGGCGAGCATGTAGAGCGCCGGAAGCATCAGGAGTACGAACAGGGCGATGTCCGAGCGGGTCGAGCACAGATACGCCACCCCGACGGCGCTGATGGCCTGCCACACCACCATCACCCGCTGAAGCGCGGGAAAGCTCCCCGTGGTCCGCACGGCCCAGACGGCCGCGCACGAGGCCCCGACGACCAGGAGCCGGGCACTGATGGCTGGAAGGAAATGGGGTCCGCCGTAGAAGCGCGCATCGCTGAACAGGAACAGGCTGTTCATGATCACGGAGAAAATCAGGATCAGCCGGACATGCCGAATCGTTTCCGGCAGCCGCTCCGCTTGAAAGAGGGCTTCCTTCTCAGGGGCGGCGAATTCGCCGCCGATCAGGCGCAGGTCATCGCTCGGCATCGTCTTGCACCCTTCGCACAGAAATCTGGCGCAGAGCTTAAGACCCGTAAGCCCATGGGCCTGGGCGGTCGTCGCTTACCTCTGGCGAAGCGGGCCGCCTGCGCGACAACGCATCACGCGTTCGTGCCCTGCCCGCCCTGGGAACGCTGACGCCGGCCGTGCAGGGACCTTAGGGCGCCGCGCAAGGTGCGGACGTCCTGCTCCGTCATCGCCATGCGGTGCAGCATGTCGCGCATGTTGCGGGCGATGATCTCGCGCTTCTCCGGCGGATAGAAGCCGGCCGCGGTCAGGCTCTCCTCGAGGGTTCCGACGAGGGAGGCCATGGCCTCGCGGGTCGCGGGTGGCGACAGCATCTCGCCGGAGAACGGCAGTTGCGCCAGCCCCGCCGCTCGACGCCACTCGTAGCCGACGAGGAGCACCCCCTGCGCGAGGTTGAGGGAGGGAAAGTCTTCCGAGACCGGAAAGGTCACGATGGCGTCGGCGAGGGACACCTCGTCGTTGCTCAGGCCTGCGCGCTCGCGGCCGAACAGGATCCCGATCCGTTGCCCCGCGCGGGCGGCGACGTCGCACATGGCGTCGTCCGGCCCCATGACGCGCTTCATCTGTCCACGCTCACGCGCCGTCGTGGCCAGGACGTAGTTGAGATCGGCGATGGCCTCCGCGACGGTCGCGAACACGATCGCGCCGTCGAGGACATGGGTCGCTCCGGATGCCGCCTCGCGCACGCCCTTCTTCGGCCAGCCGTTCTTCGGAGCGACGAGCCGAAGCTCCGACAGCCCGAAATTGGCCATGGCACGGGCGACCATGCCGATGTTCTCGGCCAGTTGCGGCTCGACGAGGATGACGACGGGCGCGGGCGACATCGGACTAGATCTTTCCGTCGAGGCCCATCTGATAATACTTGTGTATGATCTTGTCCTGGTTCTCCAGGAGCCAGTCGATGGACGGCTCGTTCGTCATCGCCTTGCGGATCGCCTCGGTCATGCCCTTGCGCTGGATCTCGAACAGGGCCTTGTGATCGACGGTCTCGGCCTCGATCACCCCGGGGCTGAGCCAGACCGAGCAGATGATGCCGAGGTCGTTGGCCTTCTCCTTCGGGATGTAGCCGGCCCGCACGGCATCGAGGACGCCATTGGCGATGGCGAACTGCACGGTGCCCATGAGGATCGAGGTGTATTTCGATTCCGTCACGCTCACCTTGGACACGCAGAGCGTCACCGGCCGGACCATGATGTCGGTGTTCAGGAGGGCGAAGACCCGGCTGTGGCCGACCACCTGATCGCCCGTGAGGGTGGCGAGGGCGGTGCCGACGGGACCGTCGAGTTCGCCGATGATCACCTCGGGCTCGGAGGCGGTGTTGGGCGGCCCGCCCGCGACCAGGGCTTCGCCGGCCCGCAGGATGATGCGTTCGCTCATGAAGTGGTTCCGTTCCGTCTCGAGGGAGGGTGCGGGCGGAAATCCCCCCTCACGCCGCGAATGTCCAGCCCCATGGCGCCTCTGACAGATCTCGTCTCCTGTCACGGCAGCGGAGGGGGCCTGCGTCTTCCGCCACTGTGACGCCCGCGCTATGACCCTGCCCGCGGCCGCACGGCATTTGCATGGGGCCCCTGGATTCTTGCGGAAGGCCTGACACGCGATGGATAAGATCAAGGTAGCCAAGCCCGTCGTCGAACTCGACGGCGACGAGATGACCCGGATCATCTGGAGCGAGATCAAGACCAAGCTCATCCACCCCTATCTCGACCTCGACCTCGAATACTATGATCTCGGCGTCGAGCATCGCGATGCCACCAACGATCAGGTCACCGTGGAGGCAGCTGAGGCGATCAAGCGCCACGGCGTGGGCGTGAAGTGCGCTACCATTACCCCCGACGAGCAGCGGGTGAAGGAGTTCAATCTTAAGGAGATGTGGAAGTCGCCCAACGGCACGATCCGCAACATCCTCGGGGCGTGATCTTCCGTGAGCCGATCATCTGCCGGAACGTGCCGCGCCTCGTGCCGGGTTGGACTCAGCCCATCGTCGTCGGCCGCCACGCCTACGGCGACCAGTACAAGGCCACGGACTTTAAGGTTCCGGGCAAGGGCCGCCTGACCATCAAGTTCGAGGGCGAGGACGGCACCGTCATTGAGAAGGAGGTTTTCAAATTTCCGAGCCCCGGCGTCGCCCAGGCGATGTACAACCTCGACGACTCGATCCGCGATTTCGCCCGCGCCTCGATGAACTACGGCCTGAACCGCAAGTACCCGGTCTACCTCTCGACCAAGAACACGATCCTCAAGGCTTATGACGGCCGGTTCAAGGATCTCTTCGAGGAAGTCTTCCAGAACGAGTTCAAGGCCAAGTTCGATGCCGCCGGCATCACGTACGAGCACAGGCTCATCGACGACATGGTGGCCTCGGCCCTCAAGTGGTCGGGCGGCTACGTCTGGGCGTGCAAGAACTACGACGGCGACGTGCAATCCGATACCGTGGCGCAGGGCTTCGGCTCGCTCGGCCTGATGACCTCCGTGCTCCTCACCCCGGACGGCCAGACCGTCGAGGCCGAGGCCGCCCACGGCACCGTGACGCGCCACTACCGCGAGCACCAGAAGGGCAAGGAGACGTCCACGAACTCCATCGCGTCGATCTTCGCGTGGTCACGTGGTCTCGCCCACCGGGCCAAGCTCGACGGCAACGCGGATCTCGCCAAATTCGCCACGACCCTGGAGACGGTCTGCGTCGATACCGTCGAGGCCGGCTTCATGACGAAGGACCTCGCCCTCCTGGTCGGACCCGATCAGCGCTGGCTCTCGACCACGGGCTTCCTCGACAAGGTCGATCAGCACCTGAAGGCCGCCATGGCCTGAACCGAATGGGCGCGGCTTGGATCGAGCCGCGCCTCACGCCTTCGCGGCGTTGCGCTTGCGGGTCTCGGCCGCCTTCTTCGCCGAGGCCGAGCGCTGCTCCGGCGTACGGGCGGCGGCCGCCCTGCCGCCGGCCTCTCCACCCTTGTGGGCCGCCGGATGGCCGGTGGATTTGCCCCTCCCCGATCCACCGGGCTTCTTGCCCCCGCCGTCGTCCTTGTTGACGGTAGCCCAGGCCCGCGCTTCGGCCTGCTTCTCGGGCACCCCACGCGCCTCGTAGGATTCGGCGATATGTTCGGCCTTGCGCACTTGCTTGTCGGTGTAGCGCGACTTGTCACCCTGCGGCATCGTCGGCCTCCCTGCTGGCATCGCTCCGGCACGTAGGCGATCGCGTCGAGTGGCGATGCGGCCCGTGTCGAAGGCTGAACGCCTTTCCCCCGGCGCCGGTTCGGGAAAGGACGACGTTCAACGGATCGGGACGGCGGCCTTCGCCGCCGCCCCGACCCGGGTCCTACTCCTTGCGGGTGCCGAAGCGGACGCTGTCGATGTTGGCACGCTCGAACGCCTGCATCACGTGCTGGTAGGAGCGCTCCATATCGGTGACATCGGCGCCCTCGACCTCCTCCGGCTTCAGCACGAACATCAGCATCGAGCGGCCGGTCACGTCGTAGCGCTCGCCGACCGGCACGCTGACGACGTCCTGGCTGTCGGGCAGGTTGGTGTCGAGCAAGCGCGTCCAGGCGGAAGCGCCGACCGTGGCCGGCAGGGTGAACGACACAAGGCCGTGGTAGGCGTTGTAAAGCAGCAGCAGGGTGGCATCGCCGCCGCGCCGCTGGATACCCGAGACCTGAGCCCGGCCGTCGAGGACCACGGCGAGGGACCGCGCGTCGCCCTGGGCCCAGTTCTCCGGGGTCATCTCGGTGCCGCTCGGAGTCAGCCACGTCACGTCGCGAACGCCCAGTTCCTCGTCGAACTCGCCGGTGAGGAAGCGACCGCGCGTCAAGATCGGCAGGGATTCGCGCAGGATCATGAGGCGTTGCGTGAACTCGGTGAGGTCGCGCTCCTCCGGGCCGATGGCGCCCCAGTCGAGCCAGGAGATCTCGTTGTCCTGGCAATAGGCATTGTTGTTGCCGTTCTGGGTCCGGGCGAACTCGTCGCCCGCGAGCAGCATCGGCGTGCCGCGTGACAGGAACAGGGTCGCCAGCATGTTGCGCATCTGGCGCAGGCGCACGGCGCGGATCTCGGGATCCTCCGTCGGCCCCTCGACACCGTAATTGCACGACAGGTTGTGCGAATGGCCGTCGCGGTTGTTCTCGCCGTTGGCCATGTTGTGCTTGTCGTTGTACGATACGGTGTCGTTCAGCGTGAAGCCGTCATGGGCCGTGAGGAAGTTCACCGAAGCCCAGGGCTTGCGCCCGCGCTTGTTGAACTTGTCGGCCGACCCCGTGAGGCGTGAGGCGAGCGAGGGAAGCAGCCCCTCGTCGCCGCGCCAGAACCCGCGCACGTCGTCGCGGTAGCGATCGTTCCACTCGGCCCAGCCCGGCGGGAATCCGCCGACCTGATAACCGCCAGGACCGCAATCCCACGGCTCGGCGATGAGCTTGACGGAGTTCAGCACCGGGTCCTGCCGGCAGGTGTCGAGGAAGCCGCCGCCCTCATCGAAGCCGTGCGGCTCGCGGCCGAGGATCGTCGCGAGGTCGAACCGGAAGCCGTCGACGCGCATCTCGGTGGCCCAGTAGCGCAGGGAGTCGGTGACGAGCTGCAGGACGCGCGGGTGAGACAGGTTGAAGGTGTTACCCGTGCCCGTGTCGTTGATGTAGTAGCGCGGCTCCTTCGGCATCAGACGGTAATACGAGGCGTTGTCGACGCCCTTGTACGAGAGCGTCGGACCCTTCTCGTTGCCCTCGGCCGTGTGGTTGTAGACCACGTCGAGGATCACCTCGAGGCCGGCGCCGTGCATGCGCGCCACCATCTCCTTGAACTCGGAGAAGGCGAAGTCCGGCACCGCCGCGTAGCGCCGCGCGGGGGTGAAGAACGAGATCGTGTTGTAGCCCCAGTAATTCACCAGGTCCTTTTCCTGGAGGTAATCGTCCTGCACGAAGGCATGGACCGGCAGGAGTTCGACGGAGGTGACGCCGAGGCTCTTGATGTAGTCGAGGACGGCCGGCGTCCCGAGGCCCGCATAGGTGCCGCGCAGCTTCTCCGGCACGGCCGGGTGCAGCTTGGTGAACCCTTTCACGTGGGTCTCGTAGAAGATCGTCTTCTCCCACGGCACGTGGGGCTTGCGGTCGCGGCCCCAGGTGAAGGCCGAGTCGATCACCCGGCTGCGGCGGGTGAAGGGCGCCGAATCGCGGTCGTCGAAGGTTAGGTCGTCGCCCGTTTCCATCTTGTAGCCGAACAGGGCCGGGTTCCAGGTGATGGAGCCGACGAGGCCCTTGGCATAGGGGTCGATGAGCAGCTTGTTCGGGTTGAAGCGGTGACCGGCCTTCGGCTCGTAGGGGCCGTGCACCCGGTAGCCGTAGATGGTGCCGGGCCGCGCATCCGGCAGGTAACCGTGCCAGATCTCGTCCGTGTACTCGGGCAGCTCGATGCGCTCGATCTCGGTCTCGCCCGCATCGTCGAAGAGGCAGAGTTCGACCTTGGTGGCGTGGGCGGAGAACAGGGCGAAATTGACGCCGAGCCCGTCCCAGTTGGCGCCCAGGGGATAGGGCGAGCCTTCCTTGATGCGTGAACGGGTCGCGGACGCCTTGCCTGCGCGTGAATGATCGTCGGCCATAACTGCTCCAGGGAGGACGCCCGACCCCGTGCGGCGCTCTCACGGGGCACTCGGAACGTCAAAATCGAGACGGGAACGCTCACGCTTCCCCCGAAGGTCCGCTCCGCGGAAAACTTTTTGCGTTGCGAAGCACGCAGCGGGGCGACATGCTCCCGGGGGATTGGCCCCGCCGTTCGGGGGGCCGCTCCACCCTGACACAGGTGCCGCCGATGCCCGATCACCCGAACGGACTTCAGATCATCGCCGACCGGCACGGGGTGAGCCTCGACGCCGTGCGCCATCTCGTGCGCGCCCTGGAAGCGGGCCACGGCACCATGGCGCAGTTCGACCACCCCGAACTCGGCGGCTTCGGCCAATGGTCGTCGGGGGGTATGACGATGATCGGCGCGATGTTCGACACAGGCCTCAAGGCCCGTGTCGCCGCCCTCTGCGCCGACCTCGTCCGGACCTTGCCGCCGGGCGGCTTCGCGGAATCCGGAGACAAGCCCGGCGCCTGGTGGCCGGAGGATCTCGGACGGCCCGGAGCCTCGGGCGCCCAGAACGGCATCCGCTACGCCTATTTCCCGGACCGCCAGCGCCTCGCCGTCGAGACGGACGGACGCGTCGCCCTCTACGCGACCGACGGGCACCATATCACCGGGGTCTCTCAGCAGCAGGGGGGATCGGGCAGCCTGCACTTTTCCGGTCCGGGCGGCGGCGTCGACCTCGAATCCCTGCGCCGCGTCGAGGAAGACGCGGCGTATCGGTTCGCGCCCGCGTCGCCTGAGTCGCCCGCGCCCACCGCCGTCCCGGGGGTGAGCCCGCCACATCCGCCCTCCCCCGCCGACGCGATCCTCGCGACCCTGGAGCGCCTCGCGGAGCTTCAGCGCAAGGGCGTCCTGACGGAGGCGGAATTCTCCGCGAAGAAGGCCGAACTTCTGGCGCGACTCTGACGTCCGGGGCGGCGTGCGCTGACGTGTCCACAGGCGTCGGACCCGCCGTCCCTCGCCGCCGTCCGCCGGAGTCCCATGTCGTCGGCATGGGACTTTCGCGCGACCTCATCGACATCCGGACGATCTACCACGAGCCGGCGGTGGCCGGATTTCCCCGGGGCCGCGCGATTCTCGAGCGCTTTCCCGACGCGCATCGGATCGAAGTGCCTTCGCACTGGGCCATCCCCGAACTGCACGGGAATGCCGGCTCGGTGGAGGATTGGGTGCGGATCAAGCGTTCGACCCTGGTGCTCGGCGTGAAGAAGGGGCTCGCGATGCGGCCCAACGGGCGCAGCGCCCACTTCATCGCGCCCTCCACCTCCAACGGCTGCGCCATGGCCTGCGCGTATTGCTACGTGCCGCGCCGCAAGGGCTTCGCCAACCCGATCTCGCTGTTCGTCAACGTCGAGGCCGTCTGCGCCGCCATCCGCCGGCACGCGGAGAAACAGGGTCCCCTCCAAGAGCCGGACAGCGTCGATCCGGCCCTCTGGGTCTACGACCTCGGCGAGAACGGCGATCTCTCCGTCGATGCCGCGATCTCCGACACCGTGCGGGATCTCGTGGGCCTGTTCCGAACCCTTCCCAACGCCAAGGCGTCCTTCGCCACCAAGGCGGTGAACCGCGACCTCCTCGCCTACGATCCGCAGGAGAAGACCCGGATCCGGTTCTCCCTCATGCCCGAGCGAATCGCCCGGATCGTCGACGTGCGCACGAGCCCGATCGCCGAGCGGATCGCGGCCATCGACGACTTCGTGGCCGCCGGCTACGAGGTCCACCTGAACTTCTCGCCGGTCATCCTGTACGAGGGCTGGGAGGCGGACTGGGCCGAGCTGTTCACGGCCATCGATGACGGCATCGGCGCGGCGGCGCGGGCTCAGGTCAAGGCCGAGGTCATCATGCTCACCCACAATGCCGACCTGCACGCGGTCAACCTCGGCTGGCATCCGAAAGCCGAGGCCCTGCTCTGGCGCCCCGACATTCAGGAGGCGAAGGTCTCGCAGGGGGGTGGCGCCAACCTACGTTACCGCACGGGCTGGAAGGGCCGCTGGCTCGCCCGCTTCACCGCGCTCCTCGCCGAGCGGATGCCCTACTGTACGGTCCGCTACGCGTTCTAAGGTTTTTCTCGGAGGCAGTCCCATGACCCACGACGCCCATCTGCGCGATGCCGTCGCCCTCGCGCACGCCAACGTCCTCTCCGGCGGGCGGCCATACGGTGCCGTGATCGTCCGCGACGGCGAGGTGCTCGCGCGGGCGGTCAACCGCACGGCGGAGACGCACGACGCCACGGATCACGCCGAGATGGTGGCGATCCGCGAGGCGAGCCGTCTTCTCGGATCGGCCAAGCTCGACGGATGCGTCGTCTATGCGAGCGGGCGCCCCTGCCCCATGTGCCACGCCGCCATGCGGCTCTCCGGCATCCGCGAGGCTTACTTCGCCTACAGCGCCGAGGAGGCCGAGACCTACGGGCTGCTCAGTGCCGACATCTATGCCGAACTCTGCCGACCCCTGGACGAGCAGCCGATGCGGGTGTCGCATCGCCCGGTCGCGGCGGAAGCGCATCCCTACGAGGCGTGGCGTGCCCGCGAGTCGGACGGGAAATAGGCGATTGGCTCGGCCGCGATCCGACGCTAGCCTCAGGTCATAATCGAGAACGACCGATGACCGAGAACGACCTGCGCGAATCGCGCGCCGCCCTGATCCTGCTCGCCGTGGCCGTCGCGTCGGTGCTAATCTTCGGGGCGGTGACCATCCTGGTCCAACTCTGACGCCCGAGCGAGCCGACAAAGCATCGTTCTGTCCGAAAGCCGGAGGCCACCTTCGGAAGGACGCCCTAATGGGTCCAGGGCGCCGTACGGTTGAACTTGAAATTGTCCGAGTAGGACAGGCCCTTGCGCGGAACCGGCTTTTGCGGCTCCTCGACCCGGAATGACAGGCCAGCGCGGGCCGCGTACGCGATGGCCTCGTCGCGGGTCTCGAATTCCAGGCGCACCTGCTGCAGCGTGTCCGAGGACCCGGTCCAACCCATGAGCGGGTCGATCTCGCGCGGGGTGCTCTGATCGAACTCGAGGACCCAGACCTTGGTGCGGGCGATTCCCGACTGCGACGCGTCCTTGGCGGGCTGATAGATGCGGACGCTCGACATCGGACGATTCCCAACGGTCACGGATCTGTGCGCGAGAAATGGTCGGGGCGATAGGATTCGAACCTACGACCCTCTGGTCCCAAACCAGATGCGCTACCAGACTGCGCTACACCCCGACGCGTTCTCGACGCCCTCGGCTCATAGGAGCTTTGGAGGATTCGGGCAAGGACGGAAGCGCTCACAGGGCCTCGCGAAACGCCCGGTCGCGTCGCGTTCGGGTCTTGCTCCGAGCACAGCCGGCGTTCTGTAAGCGAGACTCAGACGAGAATGTCGAGGACGCGCTTTTCCGTGTCGAGGGACGAGCGCAGCACGGCGGCATTCAAGGACACGTCGTTCTTGTTGGCGATGAGTTCCAGCGCCATGCTCGACAGGCTGACCTGCGTCGGCGAAGGCAGGCTCGTGCCGTAAACGACGACGTCCTTGGCGGTTTCGGCGAATTGCTGCGCGGCCAGGGCCATCCCGCCACTGCTGATCGACACCGCACTGATCATAGTCCATCTCCTTATCGGTTGCGGACAGCAGAGCATGCCGACTCTTAAGCGAAGGGCGCGCGAATACATTGCATTCGATCGATCCCTCGTCGCAACCGCATGAGCCCGCTTGAACCCGGCCCACGCCGGTCCCACCTCGGCCTGCGACGCCGCCAGGACCGTACGCACCGGACGGCGCATCAAAGCCGAGGAACTGCCCGATGATCGACCTCTATTACTGGCCCACGCCGAACGGCCACAAGGTGACGCTGTTCCTCGAAGAGACCGGACTGCCCTATACGATCAAGCCGGTGAACATCGGCACGGGCGACCAGTTCAAGCCCGACTTCCTGGCCATCGCCCCCAACAATCGCATGCCGGCCATCGTCGATCACGCGCCGGAGGGCGGCGGCGAACCGGTCTCCCTTTTCGAATCCGGCGCGATCCTGCTCTACCTCGCGGAGAAGACCGGCCGCTTCATCGCCCCTGACCTGCGCGGCCGCGCCGAGATCCTGCAATGGCTGTTCTGGCAGATGGGCGGCCTCGGGCCGATGCTCGGCCAGAACCACCACTTCTCGCAATACGCGCCCGAGAAGATCCCCTACGCCATCGACCGCTACGTGAACGAGACCAACCGGCTCTACGGCGTCCTCGACCGGCGCCTCGCGGACCGGGCCTTCGTGGCGGGCCCGGACTATTCCATCGCCGACATGGCGGCCTATCCCTGGATCGTGCCCTACGAGAAGCAGGGTCAGACCCTCGAGGACTTCCCCCACCTGAAGCGGTGGTTCACGGCCATCGCCGAACGTCCGGCGACGAAGGCCGCCTATGCCCGCGCGCCGGAGGTCAATCCCGATCACGGCAAGACCATGAGCGAGGACGCCAAGAAGGTGATGTTCGGCCAGACCGCGAAGGGACGGGCCTGAAGAGCGCGACGCCGTCAGCGCCTCAGGGAATCCAGCGGCACCGGGGCGGCATGCGGGCGGTTCGCCAGCATGCCGTCGATGAGGGCCAGCACCTCGGGTCGACCGCAATTCGCGGCCGGCTCGAACGGCGTCCAGGTCTGGGTGAAGTCGAGGGCCGCGAACACGTCGCGGTAGCGCCGCAACTCGTTCGTCGTCAGCGGGACTCCGCGCACGAACGCCTTGTGGGCCGAGATCGTCACCGCGCGCCGGAAATCGTTCGGATCGAGCTCGAATTTCAGGGCGTCGCCGCAGAACAGGATTTTCCGCGAGCGGTCGAACAGCACGGCGTGGCCGTCGAAATGGCCGGCGGTGCGGTGAAGCTCCAACCCGGGCAGGGGCTCGAGAAAATCGTCGTAGGGCCACGAGACCTGCAACGCCGCGCTCCAGACGAAATCGGCCGCCGGCAGGCAGAGCTCCGGGTCGAACCGGTCCTGCAACTGCACCAGGGCGCCGTAGGCATGGGGGTGCGAGGACGACAGCATCTGCATGCCGCCGAGTGCCGCGATGTGCCGGAGTGCCGCTTCGCTGAAGACCGGGCAGGCCTCGAAGCCCATGTTTCCGGCCGGCGTCTGGATCAGATAGGCGCTCGGGCCGATGCCGGAGACGGGGTCGTTCCAGAACCGCCACACACCGGGCTCCAGCTCTTCCCAGTGGCAGGGAAAGCGTGCCTGGGCCTCGGCCTCCGTCCAGAACTGCCAGCCGTCCTGCGGCACCACGTGCCGCGCGTCGAGGCACATGGGGCACGACGGCGGCGCCGTGAAATGGCGTTGCCAGAAGCCACAATTGTCGCAGGTATAGGCAGGCAGGGCGAGAGCGCCCGCGAAAGGCAGATAACCGGGTGACACGGACGTTGCTCGGGTTGGGCCGGATGGCGTTGCGGGATCGCGCCAAGCATATAGGCGGGATCGCGACCGGTTCGATACGGTGGCGCGCCCGAACGCAGCCGGAGAATCATGCCCGTCCCCTCGATCGCCTTCGATATCACCCGTCTCATCACGCGGCTGCGCCACGCCAGCCCGAGCGGGATCGACCGGGTCGACCTCGCCTATGCCCGCCATGTCCTGGGGCAGACCGGCGCGCGCTTCGGCGTCGTCTCGACGGCCCTCGGCCCGAAGGTGCTCGAACGGGATGAAGCTCGCGCCATCGTCGAGGCGGTGGCGGCGGGCTGGATCGAGGATCGCGCGGCGGAAGACGATCCGGTCTATCGCCACCTCGCCGCCAGCCTCGGGTCGCCGGTGCGGGACATCCCCGGGCGGGATGCCTCCGCCCCGGCGTCGCGACGTCAGGCCGCCGCCGCGCGCCGCCGCCTGCAACTGCGTACCGCCGCGACGGTTCTGCGCGCCAGAAGCTCCGACCGCCTGCCGCGCGGGACGGTCTACCTCCACACGTCACACCTGCGCCTCGACCGGCCGGAGCGCTTCGACTGGCTCTACGGCCGGCGCGACATCCGTCCGGTGTTCTTCGTCCACGACCTCATTCCCATCGCCTATCCCGAATACGGCCGGCCGGGCGAGGCCGAGCGGCACGCCGTCCGCATGGGCACCATCGCGGCCCATGCGGACCACGTCGTCGTGAACTCGGCGGACGTGGCAGCCCACTTCTCGGGGTATCTTGGCGCGCGCGGCCTGCCGGCGAAGCCCACGACGGTGGCCTGGCTCGGCGTCGAGCCCGTGTTCCAACGTGGGTCCGGCGCACCGGGCCTGGTGCCGGACCGCCCGACCTTTGTGACCTGCGGCACCATCGAGCCGCGCAAGAACCATCTCGGCCTGCTCAACCTCTGGCGCGACCTCGCCCAAAGCCATGGGCCGGCGACGCCGCGCCTCGTCCTCGTCGGGCGGCGCGGCTGGGAGGCGGAAAACATCGTCGATATGCTGGAGCGCTGCCCGGCCGTGCGGGCCCACGTGATCGAGGTCGGCGGCCTGTCGAGCCACGGCCTCGCGCGCCTGCTCCAGGGTGCCACCGCCCTGCTGATGCCCTCCTTCGCGGAAGGCTACGGGCTGCCCGTGGTGGAAGCCGCCGCCTGTGGTCTCCCCGTCGTCGCGTCCGACATCGCCGTCCACCGCGAGATCGGCGGGGGCTTCGCCCACCTGCTCGATCCCCTCGACGGTTCGGGCTGGCGCGAAGCCGTCGAGGCCCTGAGCGCCGCGAATTCCTCCCTGGGGGCCGATCTCCGCCACAGCCTCGACGGCTACGCCCCCCCGGACTGGACGGCGCATTTCGCGATCGTCGATGCCCTGCTGGCCGACCGCGTTGCGGCCCTCCCGCCACGCGCCTAGACAGGAACGGACATATGAGGACGGTTCAATGAACGTGGTCGATCTGGACCGGGACACGGTCAAGGCGGGGCTCGCCGAGGGGACAATCCTGCTCATCGACGTGCGGGAGCCGCACGAATACGCCAGTGGACATATCCCCGGTTCGGTGACCCACCCCCTGTCGACCTTCGATCCCGAAGCCATCGCCGCCCTCGTGTCCGAGGATGGACGACGGCCGGTCTTCTCCTGTGCCGCCGGGGTGCGGTCCGTCCATGCCCTGGCCGCTGCGCAACGGGCTGGGCTCGGCATCGACGCGCACTATGTCGGCGGCTTCAAGGATTGGTACGCCGCCGGCGAAACGATCGCGCGCTAGGAGCGCGACGCCCGGTTTCCTCGCCTCCGTGATGCCAAGTCTCGATGCGTTCATCTTCATCGAGCAGAGCATGTGCGTCAGCGCACGACACGGCTGAGGACGGACGTTTAGCTCGCAAGGCATAGGGATTATCGATATGCGCAGGCGCCTGCTCTTCCGTTTTCTTCCGGCTCTCGGCCTCGCACTGGCGGGACTGCCGGCCCTCGCGCAGGCGCCGGGCGGGCCACCGCCGAAGGTGACGACGGCCAAGCCCGTGGTGCGCGAGATCGTCGAGACCGACACCTACACAGGGCGGTTCGATCCCGTGGAGATCGTCGACGTGCGAGCCCGCGTCACGGGCTACCTCGAGAAGGTGAACTTCCAGGACGGTGCCACGGTGAAGAAGGGCGACCTGCTCTTCGTCATCGACCGGCGTCCCTACAAGGCCGCCCTCGATCAGGCGCAGGCCGCCCTGGTCTCGGCCAAGGCCCGGCTGAACTTCTCGCAGACCGACCTCGACCGCGCCCAGACACTGAGCAAGTCGGGCAACATCTCCGAACAGGTGACGGACCAGCGCCGCCAAGCGTCACAGACCGCCCAGGCCGACGTCGACAGCGCCGACGCGCAGCTGCGCCAGGCTCAGCTGAACTACGACTTCACCGAGGTGAAGGCGCCGATCTCCGGCCGTATCAGCCGGCGTCTCGTCACCGAAGGCAATATCGTCATCACCGACCAGACCCAGCTGACCACCATCGTGTCGCTCGACCCGATTTACTTCGGCTTCACCGTCGATGAACGCTCGTTCCTGAAGTACCAGGCCACCCTCGGCATCGGCATGGGCCAGACCCAGCGCGGCAAGGGCGTCCCGATCCAGATCGCCCTCACGGGCGACGAGAAGCCGACCCGTAAGGGCGTCCTCGACTTCGTGGACAACCGCGTCGACAACGCCACCGGAACGGTCCTCCTGCGCGCCACCGTCGAGAACCCGGACGGCTTCATCAAGCCCGGCCTGTTCGGCATCGTCTCCCTGCCGGCGACGAAGCCCTACCAGGGCGTCCTCCTGCCGGACGATGCCATCGCGGCCAATCAGGACAAGCGCGTCGTCTACATCGTGGCCGATGACGGTGCGGTGGCCTCGCGCGAGGTCAAGCTCGGACCGAAGGTCGACGGCTACCGCGTGATCCGCGATGGGTTGAAGGGCGATGAGAACGTCGTGGTCAACGGCCTGTCGCGCGTCCGCCCGGGCGCGAAGGTCGCAGCCGAATCGACGACGCTGCCGCCGAGCAAGACCTGACGGGAGTCGGGACCGCGCACCGGCCCCGCCCGGTCAAGCGACCCCGACCCCAAGCGTTCACGGTGCGCCAAGCTCGGGGCGGACCCGAGACGGCGCCCGGCGGATCGCCGGTCGTCAACGAGATTGAACGTGCCCTCGGATCACCGGCGATCCGGGGGCACGACCGCCGACGAAGAGACGGTCCCGTCCGGGTCGCACGATCCCGGAGCGGCGAGAGGTTCATCCGATGCGTTTTGCCCACTTCTTCGTCGACCGGCCGATCTTCGCGTCCGTGACGTCGATCATCTTCCTGATTCTCGGCTACGTGTCGTACGAATCCCTGCCCGTCTCGCAGTACCCTGAGATCGTGCCGCCCACCGTGGTCGTGCGCGCCTCCTATCCGGGCGCCAATGCCGAGACCGTGGCGGCCACCATCGCGACGCCCATCGAGCAGGAGGTGAACGGCGTCGACAACATGCTCTACATGACGTCGTTGTCGACCAACGACGGCAACATGCAGCT
>Ga0182227_1000042_pt1 | contig 16950 bp, 14 predicted proteins | sample G6R1MG_18_FD_129659 | JGI IMG/M metagenome (GOLD analysis project Ga0182227, IMG submission 129659) | Miscanthus phyllosphere microbial communities from Michigan, USA - G6R2_MAIN_07NOV2016_LD1 MG | ecosystem: Host-associated > Plants > Phyllosphere > Phylloplane/Leaf | place: USA: Michigan... | reverse complement strand
TGCGGGTGCCGGCGATCAGATTGGCGTGCGAGAGCATCACGCCCTTGGGCAAGCCCGTAGACCCCGAGGTGTAGAGGATCGCCGCGAGATCCGCGGGCGGAGCCGGACCGTCCCGTGCCGGCAGCGTGAGCAGGACACCCCCGGTCGTCGGTTCGCAGCTCGCCGTCTCGCAGGTCACCGCAAGCGTCTCGCCAAGCGTCGCCCGCAGGGCCGGCTCCGTCACGAGGGCGCGCGCGCTGCAATCCTCGACGATGTGTCGAACCTGGGCCGGGCGCAGGCTCGGATGGATCGGAACGAAGGCCGCACCGGCCTGCGCGATGGCGAAGAGAGCCACGCATTCGGCGATGGACTTCGGAAGCAGCACCGCGACCCGGTCACCCGGCGCGATGCCGGCATCGACGAGGTGGCCCGCCAGCGCCGCGACGCGGCTGCGGAACGCCGCGTAGGTCAGGCGCTCTTCGCCTGCCACGAGGGCGAGACGGTCGCCGGCCGGCCCTTCGAGGAGGTGTCGAACGTGCGTCGGGCCGGGCATGGTGTCAGGCTTGGGATCGCTTCGAAGCGACATAGCCCGCGAGGGCGTTGATGCTCTCGAAATGGGCGAGGGCGAAAGCATCTTCCTCGATCTCGAAGCCGAAGCGCTCGCCGAGCTCCATCATGAGATCGAGCACGCCGATGGAATCGAGGGCATCGCTCGTGACGAGAGACGTCTCGGCGGTCACGGATTCCGGTGAGAGGCCCGGATTGCGTCCGAGGATGAACGCGCGGATCGCCTCGCGCGCCGCGTCTAGCGTCTCGATGTCGTGTCTTTCGATCAAGGCTCACACTCCACCGGCCGTCCCTCGACGGACGCTGCCGCGCTTAAGCCATGCGGGGCGCGTGTGTCCATGCGGACGTCCCGTCGGTCGACGGTCGTCAGACTGTTTCCGCGTCCGCCATCGGAAGCGGTTCGGGCATCGCCTCGCCGTCCGGTATCACGTCGACCTCGACCTTGAGCTTCTGCGAACCCGACGACGAGACGATCCCGTCGATGGGCGAGACGTCCGTGTAGTCCCGCCCCCGGGCCACCACGATGTGATCGTCGCACATGGCGATGCCGTTGGTCGGATCGAGGCTGATCCATCCCTCGCCGCACCAGACCGAGACCCAGGCGTGACTCGCATCGGCGCCGCGCAGGCGCGGACGCCCAACCGGCGGGATCGTGCGCAGGTAACCGCTGACGTAGGCGGCCGGTATGCCGAGGCCCCGCAGGCCCGCGATCATGATGTGGGCGAAGTCCTGGCAGACGCCAGCCCTGAGGGCGAAGGCCTCCTCGAGGGGCGTGCGGACGGAGGTGGCCTTGGCGTCGAAGCGAAAATCCGCGCGGATGCGCTGCATCAGATCGTAGGCGCCGCCATGGGCGCTGCGTCCTGGCGGAAAGCTGAGCCGTGCGTAGTCCGTCACGTCCTCGACCAGGGATACGCGCTGGCTCGGGAACAGGTAATGCACCGGCGCTTCGGGTCCGAGCGAGCGCTGCGTCAGGGTATCGTCGCGCACCCGCTCCCACGAAGGGCCGGCCTCCCGCGCGGGAGGCGGCGGCCGCTCGACCCGTACCCGGGACAGCGCCTCGACGCGAAACTCCGTATGCGGCGTATCGATGGTGACCGACGTCACGTCGAGGCCGAAGAAATCGCGGCGCACCGCGCGCTGGCGGGGTTCGGGCGAGACCGTGAGGGAGCTTTCCAGAACCGTCTGGCCCTCGCCGTCCGTCGGCCGGAGGCGGAGACCGCAGCGCGCGAAGCGAACGGGCCGGGCATACCGGTACGTGGTCAGGTGGCGCAGTGTGTAGATCACCCGAGGCCCACGAGCTTTTCCGGCCGCAGGGCGTTCGGAGCGTTTGGAAAGTAGCGGGTCGCGATGGCGTCGGCCAGGCGCTCGAACTCGCGGCTCAATCGCGCGAGGGAGGCACCGTCGAACTCCGACGCCTCGCCGGTGGAGAACTCCGAGGCGAGTTTCGCGGCCAGCCGTTGGTGAGGCTCGGGCAGGCCATCGACCCGCAGGGTCGGCAGGCGCGTCAAGTGCTGCTCGATGGCTTCGATCTGGAACGCGACGGAGCGCGGATTGAAGGGATCGAGGAGCACCATGTCACGGACGGGGTCGAGGGCGGCGCCCTGCATGTAGCGCGCTCCGAACGCAATATGCGAATCGCAGAGCGAGAGCATGATACCCAGGTCCTCGGCGGTCGCGGCGTCGCCCGCGAACTGGGTCGCGAAGGCGCAGGTGTTGATGACGCGCTCGATGCGCCGGCCGAGATCGACGAAGTGCCAGCCGGGCGTGCGGATCATGTTCTCCTGCGCCAAGCCGGCGAGGGCCGCGATGAGGCCGAGCCCCCGCTCGGCGAGGCCGACGAGCTCGGCCTCGGAATAGGCCCGCCCCTCGCCGATATCGAGGAGGTCCGTCAGATCGGCGAGAACGCGCCAAGCCTCTCCCGACAGGCGTTCGCGCAGGATTGCCGCGTTGGCGCGGGCCGAAAGGCTGTGGCGCAAAGCCGAGCCGTAGGTCGCGTGTCCGCTCAGGGCTTCTCGCGCCAGGATCGCGGTGGGAAGATCGGGGCCGGAGATGGCCCCCCAATCGTCGAGGAGCGACCGGATCCGCAGGGAGGTCGGCGACCGCGCATCGCTCACGAGATAGGCGTTCACCGCGGCGCCGGCGCCGCCGAGATGGGCTCCGACCAGGCGGATCACCGCTTCGGCCCGCTCGACGTAGCGCCCGAACCAGAACAAGTTGTCGGCAGCCCGCGACGGCAGGTGCCCGGCGATGCGGCGCACCCTCTGGGCGGTGGGCTGGATGAGCGGGACCTCTTCCACGGGACCGTCGGACATGATCCAGACATCGGCGGCCTTGATGCCGGCGCGCATTTCGCCGGGATCGAGGTCGGGACGCTCCGAGATCCGGCAGAAGCCGCCGGGCATCACCCGCCAGCCGTCCGGCGTCATGGCGGCGAACACCCGCAGGGCGAACGGACGCGGCACGAGGCGCAATGTACCGCCCGTCCGATCCCAGCCGGGCGTCGTGGCGAGCGGCATACGCTCCTGGGCGACGTAATCGAACGGCCGGTCCCGCAGGGCTGCGACGAGGCGTTCGCGATCGGCCCCGAACGTGAGGGGCCCCATGATCGCGTCGCGCGCCATCCCCTTCGGCGGCGTCGCCACGGGCCGCAGGACAAGGGCGTCGAGGTTGTCGCGCACGTGGACGAGATTGTCGGGATCGCCGCACCACCAGGTACGCGGTCCCGATAGACACAGGTCGCGTCCGATGAGCCGGCGGGCGATGCCGGGCAGGTAAGCGGCGAGGGCACCCGATTCGAGAATGCCGGAGCCCGGCATGTTGCCCACGACGAGGCTGCCATTGCGCAGAGCCTCGATCAGGCCGGGCACGCCGAGACGCGACGAGGGGTTCAGTTCCAGAGGATCGACGTAATCGGAATCGATTCGGCGCCAGAGGGCATCGGCCCGCTTCAGTCCGGAGACCGTTCGGACGTGCAGGGCGCCCCCCTGCATCACGAGGTCGTCGCCCTCGACGAGGAGCAAGCCGAGATAGCGCGCCAGCACCGCCTGCTCGACATAGGTCGAGCTGAATGGGCCCGAGGTGAGGAGACAGATGCGCGGGTCGCTGCGCTGGGCGCCCTCCGCAAGCCCCTGGCGCATGGCCTGGAAGAAGGGGGCGAGGCGCTCGACGTGGAGATCGGTGTAGAGGTCCGGAAAGGCGCGGGTCAGCACCATCCGGTTCTCCAGGGCGTAGCCGGGTCCCGAGGGGGACTGAGTCCGGTCGGCCAGCACCTGCCACCGCCCGTCCGGACCTCGCGTCACGTCGGCCGCGTAGAGCTTGAGAAAGCGGCCACCGGGGGGAACCACACCGGCCAGGGGGCGCATGAATTCGGGGCTGCCCGCGACGACCGCCGCCGGCAGGAGGCCGTCGGCCACGAGGCGGTTGGAGCCATAGATGTCGGCGAGGATCGCCTCCATCAGCTCCGCTCGCTCGACGATCCCGGCACTCAGGGCTTGCCAGTCGGCCGCCTCCACCACGAAGGGAAGGGAGCCGAGCGGCCAGGCGTGGTCGCGCTTGTCGCCGTAGATACGGTACGAGATCCCGGTGTCCCGGATGTGGCGTACGGCCGAGACGAAGCGGGCGGCGATATCCACTTCGGTAAGGTCGCCGAGGCGGTCGAGAACCCGGGTCCAGGCGGCCCGCGGTAGGCCCGCCTCGTCCACGAACGCATCGGGCACGCCCGGATCCGGCCGATAGCTCCGGGTCCACCGTGCCAGCCGTTCCGCCCGCCCGGAGCCCTCCGCTTCGGCCGTATCGGTCATCGCGGGGCCGGGCTTCGCAGATCCAGGGTCATGGGGAACTCGCGATTCGTCTCCTCGACGGGCATCTCGACCTTGCCGGGGGTATGGCCGTGCGCCTGGAACCGCGCGAGGCGGCGTCCCTCCGCCTCGTAGGTGTTGACCGGGAATGTCTCGTAGTTCCGCCCGCCCGGATGGCTGACGTGATAGCGGCAACCGCCGAGGGATCGGCCGCTCCAGGCATCGAGGATGTCGATGGTAAGGGGTGATTGCGCGGGAATCGTCGGGTGTAGCGAAGAGGCCGGCTGCCAGGCCTTGAAGCGCAGGCCCGCCACCGCTTCACCGGCCGTGCCCGTACCGGTCATGGGGAGGCGGCGACCGTTGCAGGCGATGACGTGCCGGCCGGGGACGAAGCCCACGACCTTAACCTGGAGCCGCTCGACGGAACTATCGACGTATCGCACGGTCCCCCCGATGGCCCCTTCCTCGCCGAGCACGTGCCACGGCTCCAGGGCCTGACGCAATTCCAGTTTCACGCCACCGTGCTCCACCGTTCCAAAAACGGGAAAACGGAATTCCCGCTGCGCGACGAAGGCGGCCGGGTCGAACGCGTAGCCCGCCGCGGCCAGGTCCTCCAGCACGCCGAGGAAGTCGGCCCACAGGAAGTGGGGCAGCATGAAGCGATCGTGCAGGCCCGTGCCCCAGCGGACACAGCCGCCCGCCTGTGGCTCGCGCCAGAGCCAAGCAACGATGGCACGCAGCAGGAGCTGCTGGGCGAGGCTCATGCGCGGATCCGGTGGCATCTCGAAGGAGCGAAATTCGAGGAGGCCGAGACGCCCCGTAGGGCCGTCGGGAGAGTACAGCTTGTCGATGCAGATTTCTGACCGATGGGTGTTGCCTGTGACGTCCACGAGGATGTTGCGGAAGATACGGTCCACCAGCCAGCGCGGAATGTTCGGCTCGTCGGGTTTCGGGACCTGCGCCATGGCGATCTCGAGCTCGTAGAGACCATCGTGGCGCGCCTCGTCCATGCGCGGAGCCTGGCTCGTCGGGCCGATGTAGAGGCCGGAAAACAGGTACGACAGGGCCGGATGGCGCTGCCAGTAGAGCACGAGGCTCTTGAGGAGATCGGGGCGGCGCAGGAACGGCGAGTCGTCGGGCGTCGCCCCGCCCATGACCACGTGGTTGCCGCCGCCGGTACCCGTGTGGCGCCCGTCGGTCATGAACTTCTGGGCGCCGAGCCTGATCTGACGGGCGTCCTCGTAGAGGTCCGTGGTGATCCGCACGGCATCCCGCCAGCTGGGAGCGGGATGCACGTTGACCTCGATCACGCCGGGATCAGGCGTGACCTTGATGACGTTCATGCGCGGATCGAACGGCGGCTCGTAGCCCTCGATCTGTAAGGTCTGTTTCAGCTCGGACGCCGCCTCCTCGATGAAGCCGAGCAGTTCGAGGTACTCGTCCACCCGCTCCAGCGGCGGCATGAAGACGTGGAGCACGCCGTCGCGCGGCTCGACGGCGAAGGCCGTGCGGACGGCGACGCCCGTGATGCCGGATCCGTTGACCGTCCCGGCGCCCGCATTGCCGTCGGGCAGGGCGCCCCGGGTCTCGAGGGGATCCTGGGGTTGATAGTAGGGATAATGCGCGGGCGGGACGTAGGGCAGCGACGAGAGGGGCAGCCGGAAGCCGATGGGGGAATCGCCGGGGGTGAGGAACGCGTGACGGCGCCGGAACTCCCAAGTTTCCGAGATCCACACGCGGTCGGCCGCGCCGTCCTTACCCGTGGGCAGACTCGCGAGCGGAAGCGCGTAGCCGGCGGCGACGCCGAGGCCGCGCTCGAACACCCGGGCCATGCGGGCGTTGGTTTCGGGGTTCGGAAACCGCGGTTCCGATGTCGTGACGTTGACGGGCAGTTCGTCACGCTTCTCCGTCCAGTAGGTCGGATCCTCGAAGGCGGGAAACACGTAGGCCGTGAGGCCGAGGCGCTTGGCGACTCCGTCGATGAGGGCCTTGGCGTCCGTCGCGTTCGCGGTGCGCGGTCCGTCCTCGGCGGCGATGAGGTCGGCGTCCTTCCAGACGGGGATGCCGTCGCGGCGCCAGTATAGGGCGAAGGCCCAGCGCGGCAGGCTCTCGCCGGGATACCACTTGCCCTGGCCGTAATGCAGCATGCCGCCGGGCGCGAAGCGGTCGCGCAGGCGGCGGATGAGCTTGTCGGCGAGCCCCCGTTTCGTCGGCCCCACGGCGGCGGCATTCCACTCTGCCGATTCGAAATCGTCGATGGAGACGAAGGTCGGCTCGCCTCCCATGGTCAGGCGCACATCTTGTGCAACGAGATCCTCGTCGATGCGGTCGCCCAGCGCGTCCATGGCGGCCCAGACGTCGTCGGAGAATGGCTTGGTGATGCGCGGCGCCTCCGCCACGCGCGTCACCGTCATTTCGAAGCCGAATTCGACCTCGGCCGGCTCGGCGAGGCCCGAGATCGGCGCGGCGGAGTTGTAATGCGGGGTGGCGGCGAGCGGGATATGGCCTTCGCCGCAGAGGAGGCCCGAGGTGGCGTCGAGGCCGATCCAGCCGGCCCCGGGAAGATAGACCTCGGCCCAGGCGTGCAGATCGGTGAAGTCCTTGGACGTGCCCGCCGGACCGTCGACGGCCGTGGTGTCCGGAACGAGCTGGATGAGGTAGCCCGAGACGAAACGGGCGGCGAGCCCGAGACGGCGCAGGATCTGCACCATCAGCCACGCGGAATCGCGGCACGATCCGCTCTTCAGGGTCAGCGTCTCGGCGGCGGTCTGCACCCCCGGTTCCAGGCGGACGCCGTACGTGATCTCGCCCGCCACCTGGGCGTTGAGCGCCACGAGGAACAGAACGGTGTTCGACTCCTCGGGCAGACGGCCGAGAAACGCATCGACCTCCGGCGCCATGGCGTCGTCGAGGACGAGATAGGGCTTGAGTTCCGCCGTGAGATCGTCGGCATAGGTGAAGCCGCGGGTCTGGGCATAATCCTCGACGAAGAAGTCGAACGGATTGATCACCGACATGTCGGCCGTGAGATCGACCTCGATCTTCAACTCGCGGGTCTTCTCCGGAAAAACCAGGCGGGCGAGCCAGTTCCCATTCGGATCCTGCTGCCAGTTGATGAAGTGGTTCTCGGGCAGAACTTTGAGGGAGTAGGCCGGTACGGCCGTGCGGGTATGCGGCGCGGGACGCAGTCGGATCACCTGGGGGCCGAGCGCGATCGGCCGGTCGTAGGTGTAGTGCGTGACGTGATGCAGGGCGGCTTTGATCGACACGAGGACTCCCACAGGGCCAGGGCGTGGGGCCGGACAGGCGCGGGCGCCCGATCAGGCCGCGAGGGTCCGGGCCACCGCCCTGCGGTGCTCCCGGGAGAGGCGTTCTTCAAGCCATACGCCAACGGCACCCCGCGTGCGATGGTTTTGCGGTCGAGCGCCTTCGGTTCCAAGTGGCATTGCAGGGCGCCTTGGATGGCGAGGTCGCATCGAAGCGAGTCTGTAAGCAAGTTTCGTGCATGGTCCGAGCCCCGGAGCCGCAGTGGGAACAGAGTCCGATTCCGCAGCTTTGCTCACTGTGTCGGGGTCGACGATCCGCGACGAGTCTGCGGCGCGCGAGGTTGGTACGGGAATCGAGTCGGTGCCATGAAGATCTTCCAGTGCCAGGCGTGCGACCAGCCCGTCAGTTTCGAGAGCACCGGTTGCGAGAGCTGCGAGCGTCGTCTCGGCTATGTCGGCGACCTGCACGAGATGTCCGCCCTGGAACCCGTTGGCGCCCTGTGGCACGCCTACGCCGATCCGTCGCGCAAGTTTCGGTTCTGCGCCAATGCCGCTCACGAGGCCTGCAATTGGCTCGTGCCGGACGATTCCCCCGAGCGTTACTGTACCGCCTGCCGCCACAACCGCGTGGTGCCCGACCTCGGCATCAATTGGAATCTCACCCGGTGGCGCCAGATTGAGGCTGCCAAGCACCGGTTGTTCTACTCGCTGCTGCGCCTCAACCTTCCCCTGATGTCGCGCTCGGAGAACCCCGCCACGGGGCTCGCGTTCGATTTCCTCGTCGATCCGTCGGAGAGCTACCGCGTCGGGCCCCCCGTTCTCACGGGGCACCACAGCGGCGTCATCACGCTCAATATCGCGGAAGCCGACGACGTCGAGCGCGAGCGGCGGCGTACGCTCTTCGGCGAATATTATCGCACCCTCCTGGGGCACTTCCGTCACGAGATCGGGCACTATTTCTGGAACGTGCTAGTGCGGTTTGATCAGAGCCTATGGACGTTCCGGTCCCTGTTCGGAGACGAGCGCGACGATTACGGCTTCGCGCTCCAGCGCCACTATCGCGATGGACCGCCGGGGGACTGGGAGGAATCTTACGTCAGTGCCTATGCGACCAGCCACCCTTGGGAGGATTTCGCCGAGACCTGGGCGCAGTACCTCCACATCGTCGACACGGTGGAGACGGCCGGCGCGTTCGAACTCCATGTGCGTCCGCGCCTGCGCAACGGACCGGCGAACCCGGTGATCATCGACTATGACCCGTACCAGACGCCGGACTTCACCCGGCTCGTCGAGGCGTGGCTGCCCCTGACCTACGCGGTGAATTCCCTCAGTCGCAGCATGGGACAGCCGGCCCTCTACCCATTCAAGCTGACCCCGGCGGTGATCGCCAAGCTGTCGTTCGTCCACGAGCGGATCGTGTCCATGCGCTCCATCGGGTACGGCATCGATAGCGAGGAAGCCGGATCGGAGATCCTGAAGGCGGTCATCACCGGGCTGCGCAAGCGGGTGGCGGCCCCGAACGCCTGACAGGCTCGTTACCCAATCGAATCGAGGAGCCTATCCTCAGGCCCGCGCGGCGCGCGAACCACTCGAGTTCGCTCTTTTGGGAGAAATGAATAGGGGCCGTGTTGGTCTCATTGGACCGGCCGGAGCCCAACGCTCTCAACTCCGCAGGCCCGGCGCTTCCTGGCCCGTCCGGGCAACGTACTCGGTATAGCCGCCGCCGTACTGATGGATGCCCTCGGGCGTCACTTCGAGCACGCGATTCGAGAGGGCCGCGAGGAAGTGGCGGTCGTGGCTCACGAACAGCATCGTCCCCTCGTAGGCCGACAGCGCGGCGATGAGCATCTCCTTCGTGCCCATGTCGAGGTGGTTGGTCGGCTCGTCGAGGACGAGGAAGTTCGGCGGGTCGAACAGCATCAGCGCCATCACGAGGCGGGCCTTCTCGCCGCCCGACAACACCCGGCAGCGCTTCTCGACGTCGTCGCCGGAGAAGCCGAAGCAACCGGCGAGTGCCCGGAGCGACCCCTGCGCGGCCTGCGGGAACGCGTCCTCGAGGGTCTGGAACACGGTGCGCTCGCCGTCGAGCAGGTCCATGGCGTGCTGGGCGAAGTAGCCGAGCTTGACGCTGCCGCCGACGGCGATCGTTCCGTCGTCCGCTTCCGTGGAACCGGTGACGAGCTTCAGGAGCGTCGATTTCCCGGCGCCGTTGATGCCCATGACGCACCAGCGCTCCCGCCGCCGGATGGCGAAGTCGAGCCCCTCGTAGATGCGGCGGCTGCCGTAGCTCTTGTGGACGTTCTTCAGCATCACGACGTCGTCGCCGGAGCGCGGGGGGGCCTGGAACTCGAAAGCCACGGATTGGCGGCGCTTGGGCGGCTCGACCCGTTCGATCTTGTCGAGCTTCTTCACCCGGCTCTGAACTTGGGCGGCGTGCGACGCACGGGCCTTGAAGCGCTCGATGAACTTGATCTCCTTGGCCAGCATCGCCTGCTGGCGCTCGAACTGCGCTTGCTGATGCGTCTCGTTGAGCGCCCGTTGCTGCTCGTAGAAGGCGTAATCGCCCGAATAGGTGGTGAGCGTGCCGCCGTCGATCTCGATCACCTTGGTGACGATGCGATTCATGAACTCACGGTCGTGCGAGGTCATCAACAGGGCGCCCTCGTAGTTCTTGAGGAACGCCTCAAGCCAGATCAGGCTTTCGAGGTCGAGGTGGTTCGAGGGCTCGTCGAGGAGCATCACATCGGGATTCATGAGCAGGATGCGGGCGAGTGCCACGCGCATCTTCCAACCGCCCGACAGCTTGCCGACGTCGCCGTCCATCATCTCCTGCGAGAAGCTCAGGCCCGCCAGCACCTCGTAGGCCCTGCCTTCCAGCGCATAGCCGTCGAGTTCCTCGAAGCGGGCCTGGACCTCGCCGTAGCGCTCAATCAGCGCCTCCATCTCGTCCGCCCGGTCGGGGTCGGCGAGCCCCGCTTCCAGGGCCTTCAATTCCGTGCCGACGACGCTGACGGGGCCGGCGCCGTCCATCACCGCCGAGACCACGGAGCAGCCCGACATCTCGCCGACATCCTGGCTGAAATACCCGATGGTGATGCCCTTGTCGGTGGCGACCTGTCCCTCGTCGGGTTCCTCCTCGCCGGTGATCATCCGGAACAGGGTGGTCTTGCCGGCGCCGTTGGGACCGACGAGGCCGACCTTCTCGCCCTTCTGCAGGGCGGCCGACGCTTCGATGAAGACGATCTGGCGGCCGTTCTGTTTGCCGATTTTCTCGAGGCGGATCATGCGTGCGCGGGACCTTGCTAATATCCCGCGCCTTTACGGCATGGCGCGCGCGAGCGGAAGGGAAGCGTCCTATTCCGCCACCGAGGGAAGATCCACGGATCGCGGCCGGCCGGCATCGTCGATGGCCACGAACGTGAACGTCGCTTCCGTCACCTTCTCGCGCAGCTGCAGGCGGAAGCGCCGGGCCCAGGCTTCGACTTCGATCTTCATGGATGTCCGGCCGACTTGGCTCACGCGGGTGTACACGCACAGCACGTCCCCGACGCGCACGGGCCGGATGAACGTCATGGCATCGACCGCCACGGTGACGACTCGGCCATTGGCGCGGTCCACGCCCGCGATGCCGCCGGCCTGATCCATCTGCGACATCACCCAACCGCCGAAGATGTCACCGTTGGCGTTCGTGTCCGCTGGCATCGCAATGGTCCGGACCGTGAGGTCGCCCCGTGGACCGCCATCCTCTTCCGCCATCGTCATTCCGTGCCGCCCCCGCGATTCGTTCCGTACGACCCTACGTGGTTTCGGCTCCGCCGGGCGCGCTCAATCGGTCCGTTACGACAGAAGACCCGCGAACTTCAGGCCGCCCGCAAGAAGCACGGCCGCGACGGAGACGATGAGTTCCAAGGGGATCACCTGCCACAGGTCCCGCGTCGCGGCCTCGGTCGCTGTCAGTTCGGTCATGGCCCAGGCTCCAGGATGTGCGCGGGGCGAGCCCGTGTCGACCGGAAGTCTATCGCATCATTGTGCACGCATCCAAAACAGATGATGCATTTTGATGCACAAAAGCTTGGCACCCGCAAGGAGTGCCAAGCTTTCAGGCAGAACGATCGAACCGTCGTCACGCCGCCGTTCATAACGGCGTGGAGGGATAGCTCAGTAGTAGAACCGACGCGGGCCGTAGAACCGGCGCGGACCATAAAAGCGGCGCGGCCCGTAGAAGCGACGGGGACCATAGAAGCGGCGGCCGTAGTACGGACGACGATAGAAGGGACGGGGCCCATAGAAGCGACGGCGATAGCCATAGTACTGCACGGTCTCGGCGACCGCAGGCGCGGCCTCGCTCTGAAGGGCGAGGGCGGGTCCGATGGGGGCAGCCGATGCGCCCTGCGGTGCCGCCGCGGCGAAGCCTAGGGCCAACAACGCGGCCAGCATGAGTTTCCTCAGCACGTTCTCAAACTCCTCGAAGTAGGTCGGCGTAGACGTGAAGAACCGACGAGTCCGGACCTGGCCCGGTCGCATGAAACGCGCGAAGCTCGGAAGCGTTGCCACCTTTCGACCGATGCCGATCACGTGGTCGTGGGACGCGTTCCGTCAGGCGATCTTCAGCGTCATATCGACGACGGACGCGGCCTGACTGCCCTTCACGAGGGCGATCCCGTGCTCGCAATCCTCGCGCCGCGCATAGCCTTCGGCGGAATCGGCCAGGACGTTGCCGTTGGTCGCGCGCAACCGCCAGCGCCAGGCGCCTCCCGCGTCGCGATAGAGTTCGAACCGCATGGTCATCCCCGTGTTTCGTGCCTGACTGGAAAAATGGCGCGTGCAACACGGGTCGACAATGGCCGACATGACAACGCCGTCCCGGGGAGCGGGACGGCGCTGTGCTATCGGTTCAGTTTAAGCTCAGCGCGGGAAGCGGTCGAGCCAACCGAGCGTACGGCCTTCGCCGCCCTGCGGACGCGGCGCCCGTTGGCGGTTCTCGCCACGCGGCTCCGAACGCGTCTCCTGGGCCTGTCCGCCAGGGCGGCGCTCGCCACCACGGGCTTCTTGGGCTCTGCCGGGGGCGTCGGGACGACCCGAACGTCCAGGCGCGCCCTGACCGCCGCGACCACCCTCGTTGCGTCCCTGACCAGGGCGTCCGCCGCCCGGACGACCACCGCCGGGGCGCTGGCCTTGACGCTGACCGGGGCGCTGGCCCTGGGGCGCAGGACGGCGCTCCTCGGCCTGGGCGGCATCCATCGCTTCTTGGCGCGACGGCGGCGTGAAGCCCTCGGGGAAACCGGCCACGGGAATCTTCTGGCGCGTGGTGCGCTCGATGTCCCGCAGGTAAGCCTTTTCCTCGTCGTTGCAGAACGAGATGGCGAGACCGTTGGCCCCGGCACGCGCCGTCCGGCCGATGCGGTGGACGTAGCTCTCCGGCACGTTGGGCAGATCGTAGTTGATGACGTGGCTCACGGCCTCGACGTCGATGCCGCGCGCCGCGATGTCGGTCGCGACGAGCACCCGGCACGAGCCGTCCTTGAAGGCGGCCAGCGCCCGCTCGCGCTGCGGCTGGGACTTGTTGCCGTGAATGGCCGAGGCGTTGATGGAGACCTTTTCCAGGCCGCGAACGACACGATCGGCGCCGTGCTTGGTCCGTGTGAAGACGAGGACGCGCTCGATTTTCGGATCACGCAGGATGTGGTTGAGAAGGGCCTGCTTCGCGCCCGTATGCGCGAAGATGACTTCCTGGGTCACGCGCTCGGCCGTCGTCGCCACGGGGGTGACGGCGACCTGCACGGGATCGCGCAGGTATTGGTCGGCGAGGCCCGCGATGTTCTTCGGCATGGTGGCCGAGAAAAACAGGCTCTGACGCTCCTTGGGCAGCATCTTCACGATGCGCTTGAGGGCATGGATGAAGCCGAGGTCGAGCATCTGGTCGGCCTCGTCGAGGACGAGGATCTCGACGGCCTCCAGGGTCAGCGAGCGGCGCTCGATGAGGTCCATGAGACGGCCCGGCGTGGCGACGAGGATATCGACGCCGTTGGCGAGCGCCTTTTCCTGGCGCGAGATGGTGACGCCGCCGAACACCACGGTGTTGGTGAAGGACAGGTACTTCCCGTAATCGGTGAAGTTCTCGGCGATTTGGTTGGCGAGCTCGCGCGTTGGGGAGAGCACGAGGACACGGCAGCCGCGGCGGATCGCCTTGCGCGGGGTCTGGGCGAGGCGGTGAAGGATCGGCAGGGCGAAGGCCGCAGTCTTGCCGGTGCCGGTCTGGGCGATGCCGCAAAGGTCGCGGCCCTCCATGGCGGGGGCGAGGGCCTGCGCCTGAATCGGGGTCGGCGTCTTGTAGCCGGCCTCCTCCAGCGCCCGCAGCACGGGCTGGGCGAGACCGAAATCGGTGAATTGGGTCAAAACGAAACTTTCAAGGCAGCGGGACCGTGGCGGATGCCATCCTAAGAAGGCGATCACGCGTATCGATGAGAATCGGTCCGTTGAGCTGGAGCCGCCCGCGTGCCGGGGCGATCCGGGTGCATGCACGTTGAAGAGAGGGGCTCAGGTCGGTCGGAATTCGCTGTATGCGACCCGTCGATCCGTCACGCAGCCCTCTCAAGCGGAACCATGACGGCCGCTGACGCTGCCCTCGCCGTATGCGACTTCGCAGGTGCGAAGTCAATCGGTGAGTCCCATCAGGCGGTTGGCGGTGCTCGGAGATGCGTGACGAAGTCCTGCGCGAAAGCGGGGAGGGCCGCGAAGGCCCGGACGCAGATGGTCAGGTCGCGCACCGCCCAGGGGTCGAGGAGCGGTACCACCACGATGGCCATCGTCCGCGCCGCCCGCGCGGCCGTGGTTTCCGGTACGATGCCGAGGCCGACGCCGCATTCGACGAGGCGACAGACGGCGTCGAAGCTGCGCAGCTGCACCCGCAACCGCATGGGGCGCCCCGTCCGCGCCGCCTTGTCGGCGAGGAACCGGGTCAGGGCGCTCGTGCGGTCGAGGCCGACGAGGTCGTGCTCCAGCACGTCCGCGAAGGCGACGGCCGCCGCAGCGCCTAGCGGATGGCCGACGGCCGCCACGGCCACGAACCGATCCTGCCGGAACGGATAGGTTTCCAGCGCGCCGGTATCGACGGTGCCGGCGACGATGCCGAGGTCGGCGCCGCCTTCCGCCACCAGCCCGACGATCTCGTCCGAGGTCCGCTCCTCGATTTCGACGCTGACGCCGCTCTGTCGGGCAAGGAAGGCGCTGAGGACCTCGGGGAGGAATTCGGTGAGCGCGTTGGTGTTGGACAGGACGTGGACCTGCCCGACGGCGCCGCCGGAGAACGCGGCGAGGTCGCCCTGCATGCGGTCGATGCCGTCGAGGAGGCCCCGGGCATGGACGAGGAGCGCGCGCCCGGCGGGCGTCGGCGTCACACCCTGGCGGCTGCGCGTGAGGAGGGCGGCGCCCAGGGACACCTCCATGGCGCGGATGCGGGCGGAGGCGGCGGCGAGGGCGAGGTTGGCCCGCACTGCCCCGTGCGTGATCGACCCGGCCTCGACCACATGGCGGAACAGGCCGAGATCCACGAGGTCGAAACGCATCATCGCGCGCCGTCCACCGTCGTCCGCCGTGAAAGGACTTCCTTAACCGTGTGGCGCGATGGTGTGGCCATGGTGATCCGTCGTCGCGTCCGTTCCGTGCTGATGCCCCTGGCGTTGTACGCCGTGTCGGGGCTCGTGGTCGGTTATTTCGTGCATCAGGCCGAGGGCGGCAATCGTGGCCTCGAGGCCAAGCGCGCCCTTAAGATCCAGGCCTACGGCCTCAATCAGGAACTGGCGGTCGTGAAGGCCGACCGCGCCGAGTGGGAGCACCGGGTGGCCCTGCTGCGTAGCGATCAGATCGACCGCGACCTCCTGGAGGAGCGCGCCCGCGTCGTCCTCGGCCGGGTCCACGCGAACGACGTCGTCGTCATCAATCCGTAACATCCCTCGGATGTCGGTCCGGCGCGGCTGACAACCGTCCCGATCTGTCGGCGGCTCGGCCTCGCTTTCCCAAAATGCGTGTCCTAGAACCTCGGGGAGAAGAGACGGTCCCGGGGGAGAGAGCCGATGGATGCCGCAACCGAGGCGGGCCAGACCAAATCCGACCTGACACCGTCGGACGCCGCCCATGCGCCGGCACCGAACACGCCGCAATTCACCCGCGACGAGGATCTCCACGCCTATCATGAGATGCTGCTCATCCGCCGCTTCGAGGAGAAGGCGGGGCAACTCTATGGCATGGGTCTGATCGGCGGATTTTGCCACCTCTACATCGGCCAGGAAGCCGTCGTCATCGGCATGCAGATGGCCTCCGTCGAGGGCGATCAGGTCATCACCGGATACCGCGACCACGGCCACATGCTCGCCTGCGGCATGGATCCGAAGGGCGTGATGGCCGAGCTGACGGGCCGTCGCGGCGGCTACAGCCGCGGCAAGGGCGGCTCCATGCACATGTTCTCACGCGAAAAGCAGTTCTTCGGCGGGCACGGCATCGTCGGTGCCCAGGTGTCACTCGGGACGGGCCTCGCCTTCGCGGACGCCTACAAGAAGAACGGTCAGGTCAGCCTGACCTACATGGGTGACGGCGCGGCCAACCAGGGCCAGGTCTACGAGAGCTTCAACATGGCGCAGCTGTGGAAGCTGCCTGTGGTCTACGTCATCGAGAACAACCGCTACGCCATGGGCACGTCCGTCGCTCGCGCCTCGGCGCAGACGGACTTCTCGAAGCGTGGCATCTCGTTCGGCATTCCGGGCGAGCAGGTCGACGGCATGGACGTGCGGACCGTGCGGGAAGCCGCCGCGCGCGCCATCGCGCATGCTCGTTCGGGGGAGGGGCCCTACATCCTCGAGATGCAGACCTACCGCTATCGCGGCCACTCCATGTCTGATCCGGCCAAATACCGGACGAAGGACGAGGTCTCGAAGATGCGCGACGAGCACGACCCCATCGAGATGGTGCGCAAGCGCCTGATCGATCTGCACGGTGTTCCCGAGGCCGATCTCAAGGCCACCGACGCCAAGGTGCGCGAGACGGTCAACGACGCGGCCGAGTTCGCCACCCACGATCCCGAGCCCGATCCCGCCGAGCTGTGGACGGACATCCTTCTGGAAGCGCGCGCCTGACCCACGGGCCGACGGACCGCGCACCTCCTCCTCGATCGACGAGTCTTTCATGGCGACCGACATCCTGATGCCCGCCCTCTCTCCGACCATGGAGGAGGGCAAGCTGGCGAAATGGCTCAAGAAGGAGGGTGACCCGGTCAAATCCGGCGACGTGCTCGCCGAGATCGAGACCGACAAGGCGACCATGGAGGTCGAGGCCATCGACGAGGGCGT
>Ga0182227_1000035_pt1 | contig 17610 bp, 10 predicted proteins | sample G6R1MG_18_FD_129659 | JGI IMG/M metagenome (GOLD analysis project Ga0182227, IMG submission 129659) | Miscanthus phyllosphere microbial communities from Michigan, USA - G6R2_MAIN_07NOV2016_LD1 MG | ecosystem: Host-associated > Plants > Phyllosphere > Phylloplane/Leaf | place: USA: Michigan... | reverse complement strand
TGTGGTTTGGACATGTCCAACGAAAACCTCCAGAGACACCGGTGCGTAGTGAAATCCTAAGCCATAATAGTAACGTGAAGAGAGACATAGGAAGACCGAAGTTGACTTAGATAGAGGCAATAAAAGGAGACTTAAAAGGATAGAATATACCCAAAGACTTAGCCTTAGATATGAGTGCTTGGAAAATAGCTATTCACGTGCCTGAACCTTGATTGCTTCTGCTGGGTTTCAACTCTAGCCTACTCCAACTTGTTTGGGACTTAAAGGCTTTGTTGTTGTTGTTGTTGTTGTTGTGATGAGACGAGCATATGAACTTGAGGTGGGGGCTCAATCTCGTCAGTCTCCTAGATTCCAGTCATGTCTCTACCATCGGGTTCTCCCTTTTCTCCGGCTGGCGTAATAAGGAGGGAGTCAGAGACTACCAACTCGACAATGTTGGCTCGATCATGTTTATATTGGCAGGAGGAAGCATGCTTCTTAAGCTTATTTTCCAAGGCGCGGCTGAGAGTTATGCCGAACGGAGTGAAAGTCCTGAGTGTCTTTGGTTTTCCGTCAGACAAGATATTCACTTCACTGTTCTTGCTTGTTCCCCCCAGGGCTATCTTCTTTCCTTTTGGATCTGCCTCTTTGACCTGTGATCCATGAGTCCCATTGTAGATAGCATCTTCAATACGAGTGGCTGCTTCAATCAAAGAGCGTGGTCATCGCTTGGAAATCGAAATAGTCATGGTATTGCCTACTCATGTTATTCATCATTATCCGAACTTGTTCCTTTTCTGGGGAGAGATCAATCACTTGGGCTGCTTTGGCCTTCCAACGGGCCAGGAAATTGGTCACAATCATAAAAGACCTGAACCGGAGGTGCTTGAGGTGCAGTAGAAGGAACAGACTTTGATTGATGAGAGATTTTGGATAAGAGTTCATAAAAGGCGCTAGCCTGTTTCATGGTCAGGAAGGGAAAGGAAAGAGCTGGGTTTCTAACAAAAAAGGAAACGTTTCCGTAGGAAAAATCTATCACATGGAAACAGCAACCATCGAGTAAATAGAAGTTTTTTTCAATCCTTGGTTGCAATGGTTCAATCGAGAGAAGAGCAAGTAAATTTCATAAATTGGAACAACCACATCAGCTTCATTCTTTTCGCATAGGGGTAGTTTTGTCAACTCGCCTGAAGACCACTGGAATCGTAACCAATACCCCTGGCCACACAATTCAAACCTACCAAACTATAGTACTTACATCCCTAACCATTATCCACCTTCTCTCATTCTCTCTCTGCGAATGAGCTAATGCTTTTTTTTTCGATCCCTGCCACACCCGGCATCGTGTTACCATTTGATGACTTCTTAGGGGGACAGTTTAAGTAAGAGTAGGGATAGTTGAAAGAGTAGTTAGATGAGTCCTGACTCCTGCGTATTTGTACGAGATACCTTATAGCTTCAAAGTGACAAAGTCCGGTGTGAGGTTAATTGAACATATTGAAATATGGGTCCCCACACAAATAAAGTAAGAAACCAGATTTTCCTTAAGGAATTGGCTCTGAGGCCCGGCAACTCGAACTTTCCTAAGCAGGAAGGAAAGAGAAAATCAAGATCTTTCTTTATTATTGCATTCCTCTAGAACTCGATGAGAAAAGAATAGGCACGGCGTCCTCTGTAACATGGGCACTTTGACCTATTCCTATTCCAATTCTTCCCCGTGGAATTCCGATGTTCACTCAACCAAGAAAACGTATGCGCGTGACTAACGCGCAACGGCTTTCGCGGTAGCTCGCCGTTGCTTGTTCTTGGCGAAAGAACTCCTTTCGTTAGCTACCGAACCGGAAGGGTGGAGACAAAGATTAGATTGAAGTGTGGTTGATAGAAAGCTAGCAAGAGTATTTCATCCTTAGTGAACTGAGAGATGTTCTATCGCTCCGCGCCTTATTTACTTATTCAGTCTAAATACGCTCCTTCGGGCATAATAAGCAGAGTCTGGGAGTTATAGAAAGTAGGTCAAGTAGTGAAGAAGTTGGGTCTTGGGTAAGCATGTTGGACTAGATAGAAAGACGCATTACTTCGGACTTGGGTAACTCTTGACGCCGATATAGATGTGTTTTCTTTTTGCCTATAAGAAATCCTCCTTTATGTATGACTGGGCTTGTGAGAAGTGGTCTAATACTATCTATTCAGATATGTCTCTTCTTATGGATAAGCTAGGGAGGGCATAGGTAATTGCTTGGGGGGGCTAGTCAATGAAGAATTGAGTATCTAATAAGAATTTCTTGTGGGCAAGAGTAGGGTTGACTTGGTAGGTAGAACTATTCTTATGGCTAAGAAGCTAGGCCGATATGCTCATACTAAGTGCTGTAATCTCTCATTCATGCGCATTAAGGAAATTGTAAAGAAGAAAGTCAAACGCTCTACGCCTCGTCGAATAAGAGTGTTTCCGGATCATATCTATTCTTCTCGGGTACTCTTTCTTAATGAGAAAATCATAACTTGATCCGATCTTTATGTCGCACAGTGGTGTCCCAGGCTAGGGCTGCAGGTCCAGCATAAGAATCTAAACTCAAAAAGTATGTTTACGTGGTCCATAAATAATGGTGACAGAAATCCCTCCTACTGCGCCTCAACTTGGACTGGAGCTTTCGGGTCTCTAGGTATTGAATTAAAGAACGGGTTTAGCTTTGCTTTGGGGGGAGTCCTGGTGGGGAGATATGCTAGCAGGTAATGGCTCAGCTTCTACTTAAAAAGCGTTTTAAGCGGGTTTCCCTATTTATTTGCGGGTCTCTCGTACAAGATTCTATCAGTTACAGCGGATTCAAGGGATGGAGCCAGATCTACTATCCGCTTGCTGTCCCTAAGCTGATAATTGCCCGAGCCTATTTGTTTTTTTCCGGGGAGGGGCACATAGCGATAGATACTTTAGAAACCTATCACTAAGAAGCGGGCTCACTGAAAACCAAACTGTTCGTATTTCTTTAAAACGCTGCTGCCCTAGCCGGGGGTCTGTCTATAGAAGAAGGGAATCCAGAGGAAGAAGCAGCTCCCCGAAGGAATCCTTCTAACTACCACCTACCTACCTCCCGCTTTTGTTCGGACAAGGCGAGTTTCCTAAGATTCACCCACCGCGGATACACTAAGCGTTCTTCCCGTTGGTAAATCTGATTCTTGCAAATCTACATCTGACTTAGAAGCTTCATGGGGTCTGGTCTCGCCATTTGGCAATTTAAGCCAAACAAAATACAGTACAGAGGTTATAACCAATACACAAGCAGGCGTGAACCAGTCAGAAATTCTAATGGAGAAGTAGACAAAGAAGAGGAGGGGACAGTATCGATAGCCGCCTTTTCACTTATTGCTAGGAGTGATTGTGAGAGAATACATAACATAGGTGAAAGCCAAAAGGCATATATGACCCGCTCAGCCCAATGGAAGTGATTTGAAACTGACGTTTCTTTAGAATTCGATTAAGAATAAGAACATAGACCGGCTTCTAGAAAAAGAGACGTGCCCTCTTCTCTATCTGTAGATTCAGGAGCAACATGCTGGTTCCTTTTGTCATAATACCTAACGGCTGTGGGCAGAATGAATGAAAAAGCAGATGAAAGACACTATACATACCAATAGAATGATAAATTTGGAATAAAGCTAGGTGACGTCACGGCATTTGAGAACCAATTGCTTCTTTTGCTTTTCACCAACCTTCATGTACAATCTTATTTCGTATTGGAGTACAGCCTATCGTAGGCCCAGCAAAGGCAAGACGGAAAGCAAGCATTAAGTGAAGAAGCAAGGTCCAAACAAAGTAGTGAAAGATTTACATTGAAAAGCTTCTCCATGTCTATATCTGTCCGATGGACCAAGTTCAAAGGAAACGGCTTCTCTACTGCATCAAAAAACCAATCCAAGCCTGAAAAGGTTAACGATTCCTATAAATTGAGAAAGAAGCATGTTCTTCATGCCCAAAAGCGGATAAAGTAGATGGAACCTGTTCTCTAACCTTCTTTTTGTAGCAGATACTGCATAAAGTTTACCTGCCTTGTAAGGCTTTTGTAGGATTAATCAAATTTGCTTTTTCTCGTTCTATCTCAGAGTATTCATTCATTCGATCTTGCTATCCGCTCTCAATTGAATCCCTTCTCTGTTGTCGACAGGTGTGTCCGCATCAGGACCAGAATCACGGTCTAGTACCTCCGTACTCGCTCCTACTTTATTAATTAGGAAGTGAAGTAAAATATTGACGGATATGGAAAGGGAACTAGAAAATTTAAAGCGTGTTGGGAGAGAAAGTGAATGCAAAGTGTTACGGTACAAGGTGTTTGTCGCTCAATTTGAGTTCCATGATGATAACCCAACTACATATAATAGTATGTTTCTTCTAGTTTCCGCTATGGTACTCCTCTTAAAATATGTCTACCCTATGATCAGGTCAAAGAAAAGAGAAATGGGGATGGTGAAGTTTAGCCTAACCTACCTCGTCAAAAAAGAAAAGGTATCTAGCTCGTCCCTCTAGCGCTCGTAAAAGAAATCCTGGCTTTCCTTTCGACAGCAAGCACTGGTACGAACTTCATCTGTGCTAGAAAAGTGTGCTAGAAAAGCAAGCTGTCTTAGTGGCGCACTTCCTCTTTCAAGTAATGATAGCGGAATCTAGTAATAAGATACGGAACCTCAAACAAAGTCATCAACTCACTTCAAGCTAAGTGCTAACAGGTCATGTGTGCATCAATCAAGATAACATTCATATGCTCGAGCCTAGTCAGATAGAGGAACCAGAAGAGGCACCAAGGCATGAACTTCGGTGATCCACCCGAACAAGGTGCCTTTTCCCGCTTCAGATTGGGGATAAACAGGATCCATTCCATTGTTTTGGCAGGCGCAATTCTTACTAGTTCACAGCACTACTTTATTAGCTGTAGAAGAGTGCCAGTGTTGAAGTAAACCACGAATCAAAGCCTAGGCTAGCCTATCAGTAAAGAGCTTCCTTCTAGGAAAGGTTTCATGAGATGTTTATGTGCTACCTTCTAGCCTACACCAATGTCTTAAGTTTCCTCATAATAATGACATCGTTGTTGTTTTGGCCGAACCGGAAACGGTGGTACCACCATAAGTAGGTTCTTTCGGTATTGACCAACAAAACAAGTCCCTCTCATTGAGATTAATACCAGCTTGGTTAAACCGGAATTTCCTAATCAAGAAAATCTGCTTGAAAATTAGCACAAGGTTTAGGAAAAACAAACCAAGGCCGGTTAGAGCTAGTGGTCTTAACCAAAAACACAGGGACTGGGTTATTAATCTTCCAAAATAAATACTAGCTAGGGTTTCCAATTTTGCTCCCAATGTATCCATAAATGAGACATTTGTTCAAGGAGGAACCCTTCCGGGAATGTAATGTAGAATAAATGGTCTATTTCCAAATTCTCTTGAGGGGGATCAATGTGATAGATAGGGTACTCGCAAACACTCCACCTAGCCAAAGTAATGCCTCGTCTACCGAAAGAACAAACCTACCATCAACAGGCGACAATCCGATAGGCAACAGAGATAAAGTGGAAGAATAGCTTATTTTCTTTCTAACTAGGGGCCTTCTACATGCTATTATTATACCGATCATCCTTTCCCTAAATACATTTTTGTAGATTTCCAATTCACCTTCGTGTTCCCCTGCGGAGTATTCAACCAATCCATGAACTAATAAATAAAGCAAGACTGATAGTTCGAAAGCCCCTGAGAGTAGAAACTGCACCAATTGCAACGGATTGGATTCACAAGGGTCCCATCCCAGTTTATGAAAAATAAGGGAACATAGTCTATCTCAGATAGATAGGGCAATAGATCAGTCTTGTACCGAAAGATGGGGCCTCGCTAACTAGCTAATCACACGCGAGCCCATTTCTTCTCATTAGCTTTGACTCTTCCTAGTGCCCGGGCTTTGGATTGTCAAGTAGTTGCAATCGTCTCAAGTTGGTGTCTCCTATTAACTCAAAGTAAAAGTACTTCTCTTTGTTTGTCGAACCAGCCTGTGGGCTCAGCCCTATATTAGATGAGTTGTTGGAACTACGTCCTTATCTTTCTTGTCTATTACTTGCTGCTGCGATGGAAGCTTGTTGACACGAATCCTCATATTGTCAAATGCGCTTTAGACAGGCTTTTGGATTAGGGGGAAAGGGATGCTTACTTGGATCCTAAGCTCAAGTACCTCTCTCGTGAACTTCTTGTGTGCTTCCTGACTCCTCAAGGCACTCGAATGAGAGGCGGAAGAAAGATGAGATATCGATCTCAAAGAAAAGTAGAATGCCGTGAACAAGTGTATCAATTCATGAGTTAAGGAATACTATTGGGAAGATTGGGCATTGGGTTCATCTTGTTATTGACCATCCCTGGCACAACACATATCTTTTAGTATACGTCTTTTTTAGTTGCTTAAAGATTTCAGATATTGCTTTTCTTTTTCTGTTATAGGAAGTGTGGCGTTCCCCTTTGGGGTGTTTGTCAGTGGCGTCACCCGATAGGGTGTGTGCCCGGAAGAGAGAAGAAAAACATGTTGCTATTTCTGGTTGAAGAGCGAGGAGTTCCTATCGAACAGGAATTCCGAGGGATGAGAGGCCTGTTGTCGATTTGTAGCAATAGAAAGATAATGGAAGTGATTGAATAAGTTGGGTCATGAGAATGGAAGTTGGGTCATGTTGATACTAGATCCATGTCTTGATTATGATACTTTTCCATTCCAATGCACGAAACTATGCATTCCAAAGCACTAGATTCATGACTGTGATTTTATTTTTTTAATTGAATTGAACTACCGAGATCTGGAATAGGAGGGTTCTTCTTTCACTTATGAATACTTCAATTAGGCTTAATCTCTTGTCAGTGGGCAAGCAAGATCCTATTGGCTCGGAACCCTTACAAACAACCTGCCCGGCCGGAAGAGAACATGCCGCTATTTAGAAGAGGAGTGGCGTATTCCCCCGAAGGGCGTTCAGGAAAAGGATAAATGAAAAGATTAGGATGGTACAATTGAAGAAGAAATAAATAGATATAGGATCATTCGCAGGGATGGGATAGAGCGAAACTTGAATTCAATACCTGTATCTGCTAATACTGCTTTCCTATGGACGATCATTACCTAACGGCTGCTATTTCACTTTATTCATGTGTGTTTGGCATGCCCTCCAGCTGAGTTCATTGTTTGCTTTAATCTGGTAACAGCTTCTTCTGCTTTTGCCGGGACCTGTTTCTTTGGATTCTAGTTTGCTTTGATGCACTTAACCCTAAAGCGTGAGGGGGTGAATGAAGGGAGGATGGATTTACTATATCTATTGAAGGCAAGACACAAATAAGCTCAAGCCTGTTCGAAGCATTTCACTATGACAGCAATCTAGAGACTGAGATAACCTGCTATGGAAGTGAAAGGGGAGGGCAAGGGCGAAGGTCAATGAAATGGGGTCCTTATAGGTATCTGCCCATGTTCAATCACTGAAGTAATGAATCTAAACAAGAAAACGAAGTAGAAGTGAAAAGCTTTGATAATATATTTATATATCTCTTTGCTCAGTTTTCCCCTTTAATGCCCCTCTCCATTATTATTCATAGTAATGTGCTCCTCGCTGAGCTTTATGATTTCCATTGTCATTCTTCCCTCTCCTCTCTGATTGCTTTTCATCGTCTCTTTGCGTTTACCCTATTTTCGTGACTCTCCTCTCTTTCTTCTCCCCGTACCATTATTTTGATCGTTTATGAATCTTGAGATTGCTTCAATGCATGTGATCCCTCTCCTCAGCCTTCCCCTCCTAAATCTTAGAATCCTAATGCCGCAGGTGCTATGTCGGAAATCCATTGAGTTTATCCTCTGCCCCAAGGAAAATCAAAGAAGAAGAAAGCCCTGGTATTCTCTACTTGAATTCAGGAAGATTCAGATACCGAAAGCAATAGGAATGGGAAAGCGGAGCGGGCAATAGGTTGATGACTGAGCACTAGAGCCAGGAATAGCAGGAATGAAGGTTGGGAAATATGCCATGCAGGATTCCAATAAGTTGGCACTGCTTTCCCTTTCCATATGAAAAATGGAGAGGAAAAGCATGGGTGGACCAAGCGTTTTAACCGGAATCTAGTGACGGAGAAAGAAGAAAGACAGGCTAAGCGCTAGATAGGGTCACAATTCAATAAAGATACTTGGCTGGATGGCGAAGCTGTGTTTGCTCTCCCAAATCGAGATCAAAGTCTTGCTTGACAGCGTGAGGAACTTTGAATGCTCCGTACAAAGGGTCATAGGGAGCTTTTGGAGGTCAGGGAGAAGTGTGTGTGGCCACTGTGCGCAAGCATTCTGTACAGCGATCTTGCTGAGGAGGTCCCACCTCCATAAAGAAGATCTGGTGACTGCCCATTGTCTTGTTTTGGCTTTGAAGTATCCTCAAAATAAGGCAAGTGAGTCAACGATCTCTGTAAGAGGAATTGGAAGATGGGGGTTGCATGGCGCACTGAGATGAAAGGCTGTCTTGGACGTGCGGCCCCTTATCCCTATCCCTTTGTTGATGAATCCCATGCAACGCGCCCTTGCTTTGACCCACTTACCCTTATCTTCTTCGCCACCACGTATGGAAAGCCTTTCCTTTGCTTGACATGAAGGCCTAGCTCTTTACTTTGACTAAACACTAGCTTCCCTTGTTTCTTTACTTATCCTTTTCCCTTTAAAATACTTGCTATCCGTGCCGTGGTTCTACTACTCGAATGCCTGACCTAGCCAACTACACCGTGAAAACTCGAACAAGCTAATATATATATCTTGACTTTAATAAACCTATCACACAGAAATAGAAACACCTGGTTATTCCTTGACATTGTTTGAACCAAGAACTCTTCTACCCAAACCTCTCACATTCCAAAATAGTATCTTCTTCTTGATTTTCTTGCTTTCAAAGCCTGACATTCAAACCAACCGATCCACTGAGCTTTGGAAACCACAGCTTCAGAGCGCTCTCCTCCTGAAGATCTCCATGGAGATTCCACCGGGTTGTGGCTCCTCAAAAACCAAGGGGATAAGTATGCAATATGATGTGAATGAACTAGAGAGAGAGACTGCCAGAAAATCAATGAAATATGCCAATCTCTATTCCAATCATAATTCCAAGAACAAGAAGGCACTGGTGAACAATACCAAGGAAAACAGGAGATCCACCTATATTGAAATAGTCTACCTTTTTCTTCACTAAAAGAAAGGGCTTTTCCAAGCTAGTCGTAGGATTGGAGGAATCCGGTAGATTTCCCGTCCCATTGAATGGAATATACTTTGCCTTTGACCTAGCCCCAAAAGCCGTAGCCGTCCCCGCGTAAACTAATATCCCGTTAGCGTCCTGGTTAAAACCCAAAGCTTTGCTAAAGATACTGGTTCCGTTCCGAGGAGAGGCCCTAGCTAGAGTAGTAATGAAGTGAAGGCAGCAAGCTATTCAACCCTTCTGGTGGGTATACTTCTCTGCTTACCCCAACTTACCTTAATTGCTTTGCTTTAAGGAAGCAAGGAGCCGTTGTTGCAGCTAAATCGATAGGAATAGGATTCCCAAAGAAGCCTAAAAAAGGATGGGCTTAGAGGCATGAGCAATTGCAGCTTTGAACTATCTTTCTCAGCAAGAAGAATACAAGTCATAAGTAAGGTTGCAACTCATAAATCAGTTTGCTTGTAGTAAGCAGACGAGTAAGCAAATAAGGTTTGACAGCCGCTCTGTCGTTTCTACAGTTTGATTTTGAGTTTGCAGTTTGACCTTCTCTAGTTATAGTTCTTTCTGCAAAGCCTCTTTTTTTCGTATAAATACTATTAGAAATTCCTACCTCTCGTATTAGTAGAGCAGCTATCATAATTGTAGTACGATATAAGACTCGAAAGGAAGAAGTAAGAATTGGACTCATAAAGAAGAATTCTAGCCGTGATGCCCTATCTACGTCTGAGCTCAGGCTCCATAGCAACTATCAGATTGTAAGTGGATTAGAGGAATAAGAGTACGATAGAGAGAGGAATCAAAACTAACCTTTAGCAATAGAAAGAAGGGACAAATAACCATACAAAACAAGTAAATAAGTCCTATCAATTGTATTAATAAGGGCGTATCCGTAGTGCTTTACAAAGCCTGCAAGGAAGACTGAAAGTCGATTATCAGAATACCAGCTAGTTTATTAAGAGGCATAAATGAGATTGGCAGTTGAGTATTCGCTTCGAGAGCGGTAGTAGTAATCGCTGTTAGCAGATATAAAGTCAGTGAATAAGGTTTTTCGTTAGGCAGTTGTTTCCATAGCTCAAGGAAGATGTTAACTCTCGCTTTCGCTTATAAAACTTCGTATTCGAGCTGTTGTTTTCTAGTTTGAATTGTAGGCTTGATTGCTCGGTTACGTGGTATTAATTGAAGAACGCGAGGCTGGTTGAAAGTGGCAAATAAGGCTAGTTCCTTCTTGTCGTCTACATACTTTTATCAGTGAGAGTAAGAATGCGAGTCAGATAGTTGAATTGCAGTTATCAGATTTGAAGCTTTGGTTGAAGATTGAGTATTCGTTTCCGGAGTAGTAGTTTCATCTGTTTTAGCAAGAAGAGCTGCAAGCCGTGATGCCATTTCTCTGGTATTAGGGAGTAGCCGAGCAGTAGTTTCTATTGTTTTACCCAGCAGTGTTAGTTTCGATAGTGTATTGAGTTCTCGTATCGGCCTATTCAGTTTTAGCAGTTCAAGTTAAGCTTGCAAGTTTTCCCTAGTTTGACTTAGTGCTTATAGGATTTCAAGCCATGAATAAGAGTCGTAAGCTGAGTGAATTGAGTAGTAGTATCGGCTTTTGCATTCTAGTTTGTAGCTGTAGTTGCCGTGCCTTGTTAATTTCCGTTTTCAAGTCCGCTTTTCGTATCAATCATATAAGTTAGAAGTTGAAAAGGAAGTAGTGAGATTGGAAATTAAGTAGGCTTGGTACAAGAATTGAAGTAAGGAATAAGATTAGTGGTTTGTAGTTGCCGGGAGTTGAATTGCAGTTATCAGTTTGAAAAACCAGTCAAAGATAGAATTGCTATCTCGTATCATACTTGCTTAGGCGTTTCCTATCTATAGTATTAGTAGCTCCTCTATCAGATTGCTTGTGCTCGCCTCGAGAGTGCTTTGAATTCCTAATTGCGGTTATCAGACTTGAAAGCCATGATTGAAGAACGCAAGGCAAAGCCATCGTATCCATACTTTAATTACTGCTTTGAATTCTTAATTGCGGATATGAGATAGAAAGCCAGATAGAACAGTTCAAGCCGGATATCAAACTGCAAGTCGCAGTTGTCGTATCAGAAGGTCTATCAGGAGTTGTCGTTTCACTGGTATTAGATGGAAGATAGCAAGACAGATATGAGTTAGAAGGCGCGCTTTATTAGTCGATACCAGATTGGGAGAAAGAAATAAGATGCTAAGTTAGCAGGTTGAAAGCCATAAATCAGTTATCGATCCTTCCTTTCGTATATTGCCCTTTTACCCAGATAGAATTGAGTTGGCAAGCTTGATACCAGAGTTCAGGTTGTATGCGAGGGTCCTATTTCTCTATGCCGTTTATAAGCGGCTGGAAATCAGACTCCAAGTTGGCTGTGAGTTTGAAGAGCAGCTTCTCGTAAGCCATGTAGTTTATACTGACCAAGGAGTAAGTGCAGCTAGAGTTTCCCTTGTCTTAGCAAGATAGGCTCGTACCCATTCTTTCTATCGGCTAGAAGCTTTGTTGCTTGACTTGGGGCCTCGATAGCATTAATTATGGTCCTTCATTCTTTTACCAGCTAGCAGTTTCAAAGTCGGAGTTAAGAATACCAGATTGTAGTTTACCGGCTCGTATCTACTGTATGGAGCTTGGCGTACCCGGTTTGGAGTCAGATAGAAGAACTCCACTCGATTATAGGAATAAAGGTCAGCTATCCGGTTTCAAGTTAATAAGTAGTAAGCTTGCTTAGCAGATTGATTTCATGCTTATAGCTTTTATGTTCAGTAGCTTGGAGCGCGGTAACAAATAAGAATTCTAGTCGTAAGCTGATATGTAGTTTCTATACTTTTACCAAGGGGTTCTCTCTTATACAGATTAAGAGATAGAAGAAATAGAGTCACCGAATCTGAGTTGCTATTACCTAGAGTATTAGGAAAGACAGTAATAAGATAAGTTGCTTGCTATAAGACTTTCAGGCAGGTAATAAGATTGAAAGATAGATATCAGGTTGCAAGTAGTGCTTGCTCGCTTCGAGAGTGTTATCAGAAAAAGTTGTAAAAGAAAGATTTTCCGATTTCCTAGAATCTAGTTCTGAAGATATCCACCTGTCTGCATAAACAATCACCACCAGAATAGGCTATCCACCTGTCTGCATAAAGAATCACCACCTTACCTTCTAAGCACATTGACAGCTTATCATTTCTCGTACGCTATGACCCTTAGAATCGCTGGATGGCACGGAGTGGGACGGGTTAGAGATGCAAGGTAGGTAAGTAAAGAGTAGTCGGGTTATTGCAGCTATATCTCAGAATAGTGTGGAATCTATAAGGTAACTAGGCTTAGGGGAGTCCAATAGGGACATAACTAGTTGCTAAGCCCTGTCAGTCCTGTATGTATGGTATGTCCAGTAAGGCTATTGAAGAAAAGCACTGGGTTCCTGTAGAGTAGAGGAAGACTCGGGGAAGAGAGGCTTTCTCGTACAACAGCGAACTAAAGCTTAATTGAAGAGTTTCTTCGGTGAACGAAAGGTTTAGAATGAATTTAAGCAGTTTTTTGTTTAGTAAGTAGTGAGTTATATTTCCACTATGGTGAAATGCATGTATACTCGTTCTTTATTTAGTATTCAAGCCCATCTGTGACTTGCCTCCGTCGGGAGAGTGACTCGTGTAGTTCAGTTGGATGGAAGGTCGGCTTTGTCCAAACAAATCACTCCTTACAGAGGCGAGGGGAAAGAAAAAAGATCAAGAACGTCACCGACTCGATCAGCTACCTTGCCTATTCAAGCAAACTATCGGGGACAGCTTACCTTAGCCAGACCAGACAGACAATACAGTTCAACCAACTATGTGCTCTGAGCCGTTCCTTTAACCCAGCCTCCTCCCTGGTTTGGATAACCATTCCTAGTGACGGGTTCGGCGAACCAACTAATCCTTGCTTTGCTATTCCCCACGGATCGTACTTCGTTGCTTGGCCATCAAGTGTAGTGACATACTACAGTGTTGAGGCTATCCCTTATAGAGATAAGAATGAATGAATGAAGGAAAGTTGGCTGTGAGAATGATCCCAGTTCGTTCGTAGTCCTTGGCATCCCTATCCTCCCTCGAAGGTTCCTGGCAGAATGCTACTTCCTAGGTTGGGGTTAAGCCAAATACTTTCTCCACTAATCCAGTCCAGTCTCCTTCCTTTGCCGACCCTAGTACTTCCTAAGCCGCGTGCAGCACATGGTGGTTCTGCTCCGGCCCCAGACTCTAGTATGCCCCTTTTCCAGTGAGAAAGGCAGCTTGCTCCTAGATCTTCTACACTGCTTATCCGAATCAGAGGTGCTGATAGAATCTTTCATTGAAGGATCAGAAGGTAGCCTCGCCAACCTACATACAAGTTATGTACCAGTCCTTTCTTGATTTTCTATAGGTTACGGATCTAGTACGATATGCCGCTACCCTCTATTCCTAACCCCGGTGGAGTTCAGAAAGCACACAACCATTCATCGATAAAGTTATGAACATATAGCTGCAAAATCCCTACTTGGCAATTTCCCTTGAGCCAAAGGAAACTCTAAATTACCTGATTTCCTTCCTTCTTCAATGAGGGTTGTCCTTACTTCTATTAATTGTCATTACGACCGTACGACCGGCTATTGCCATTTCCTTTATTGAATTGAATTGAATTGAACCAGAAGAACTATTCGAGTGACGGGATGTCCCACCCCTATCTTTCCTAGTGAAGGGTTGTCCATAGTCAGAGGGATATTCGTATCCAGATTCCAATCCGAACCCTTGCTTGCATTGCTTTCGTTAATTGGGCGATGGCTATTCGTCGAGTGCTTCCTTTCCGAGAGAGAGGTCCTCCGCCGATCCCAATCCGAAGAGATAGAAGACAAGGTTCCTCTTCCCCGTTCGTGATACCCATTAAGGCTGGTAGGTAGATCCCACTCCAAACGGTCGGTTCCTGGGGAGAGGGTAGATCCTTACACTCTCGAGCCATATTTTAGTAGATAAGAAAGACCTACTGAATATTGCTTGGACGAGTTAAAGCAAACCTACTGAATATTGCTTGGATAGCTACACCGAGTTTCTCAAGATAAATACAAATACTTCTTCAGATAAATACAAATACTTCTTCTAATCCTTCGTCTTTATGAGCTGGCTTATTGGCTCCTTCCTGGTCAACTCAACGTGCTTCGTTTGCTTTTTCCTCTCCATGCACTAAGATAAGACTAGTTGTTGGTTGGTTGTAAATCTGGGAATAGTCCAGACTGAGAATAAGCATCATCTCGTTAGCGAAGGAAACTCACTCTAGTAAGATCAGGCAAGGCAGCATATGATCCAAACATTCACTCGCCAGTTGTTTCAATCGCTTCTTTATTTATTCTCAAGTCATCACTCTTTACCTCCTCAGCCGCATCAAGTGCTGATTTTTCGCTGAACACCTTCTTTGAATGCGAATCCGAGTAAGGCATCAGATCGAGGAAGGAAATAGAGAATGTTTTCATAGAAGCTTTCTTTTTCATAGGTCAACTCTGAGATGAGGTATGCTGAAACACAGGTTTTTTGAATTCTGCCTACGCCAAACTCAAAATATCCGTTCGAAGGTGACTGAAGTCCCATGTTTTGAAAGAGAAAAAGTTTCCGCTAGTAATTTTCCTCACCAGTCGAAAACCAATGTTGAGAGAGAATTCCAGATATCGATTAACAGCTTGCCAACCTATCCCTAGACCGACGGATTGATTGACTGACCTGTTTACCAGGGAGGTATACCAATACTAATTGCAACAGGAGATACCTATAGTGTTTAACAGACAGCTGACAGCTCGCGATGGAGAGACTTTCCAGTTGACAGAAGAGCGATTGCAAGAGATAGGGCACAGCTAGACGGATGGCACACAGATTTACTTATAGCTTAGTTTCCTATCGACCTCGGCTGTGTAAGGAAATACTTTTTGTGGGTGGCGGTTTTGATTTCTTTTTGTTATTATCTACTTATAACAACCCATACATCCTCTCTTTCGTATACGAGCAGTGAGTAGCTGTCTCGCTCGCTCCGCCATCAACAGGAAATCCATTCCGCAGAAGTAAAGTCAACTGATTCTTTCATTCCAGTTGTTAGCCCGCCCGTAATACAGCTCAGCTTGAGAGACTTACGCAATGCAATCGATGTCTGCCGGTATGGTTTTTGTTTATGGTATACCTCATCCCCGATTTGATTACTTTCTGCGGCTTATGCCTCTTACCCTGCTCTTTAAGTTCAGTTCCGGTTAGCCCTACTACTTATGGATTGGATTAGTCGCCAATAAGAGGAATCTATTTACTAGGAAAAAGTAGCGCTGAGAGTTCGGTGGAAGGGGAAACCATTCCCGTATGGAGCCAGCCTCCCTTAAAGGAATGTCTATATGGGGTCACCACTCTTTTCAGTAGAAGACTGAGTGGGAAGCAGCGGAAGACGAAGCCAATCGATAAGGAAAGGTGTAGTGAAAGTCCTACAGGCTCGTTCAGATGGCTAAATTCGTATTGAAGTAAGAAGGGAGAGATGCCAATAATAATACCAAATGGGGGGTCGGCTACGAAGATTTTTCTCCCGACTCCAGAGGCTAGGTAATAATAGAAAGATGAAGAGAAGTGGGCGGGCATGAGGTATCACAGGAATCTTCATGTTCAAATGTGAATGAAAGCTTTAATCACATCCGGATTTTCTAATCCTTACTTTCGGAGAGTGGATCTATCCAATTAGAATCCCCCATCCGTCCTACTCGTAATACAATAGCAATAGTAAAGACAGGACGGAGACTTTTGAAAAGAAAAGAGAAGTTGTGGTACCCATATCCGTCAATATTTGAATTTTCTTCCTACTCGTTGGTGTGATACTCCTAGATGCGAATGTTCTTACCTGGGTGGAATTAGCACTGTATCGGACTGTTTTAGGTAAGACAATTTTCATTTGCATCTTTTTCCCGTGTTATGGTATTCCTTATATCGATATTGCTATAGTATCTATATATTATCATATAGAAAGAAGCGAAGGGTAGCGATTCGTACTGGCTCCTATCCTAAAAGAAGTGCTTGAACTTTTTTCATATAGAAAGAAGCGATAAGACATGGATCCTATTCTAAAAGATGTGTAAATGTGCCTGTATGCTTTTGTCCTATCGGAAAGGAATCTATTCTAAAAGAAGTGTAAAAGTGCCTGGATACTGGTCGACGTCATGTGATCGCTACTAAAGATAGAGTTTCCTTGGAAAAACCAAGGCCAGTTCAAAGAAGTCTTTCTGCTTGGAGCAAGAAGCGGAACAAGAATAAAACATTCTTCATTTATGGATAACCAATTCATTTCATATGTAGGCGCCGGAATCATTGTTTCGGTTGCCATTTTTTTCGCTTATAAAGCGGGGTGGGGTCTTAGAGACCATTCCCACGCATTGAAAAGAGAAATGCTCTCTCAAAAGCTTGAATATAAGCTAAAAATGCTTTTTGAGCAAACTTCAGGTAATGCCCAATTGCCGGAGGGACTCGCACTCCAGGATATAATTCAAAATATGGTTTTTCCTGGGGACTCTATAGAGGAGCAGATTCTGACATTAAATCAGATCTATCTTGATCTGGTCGTTCATGGCCACGCTAGTCACTACTTTATAGACATTCTAAATTATTTGAATTAGCAGTTGCCACACTGTAGGCAACTAGCATTTGGTTTTGTCATGGAAGTTCGAATTTGTTTTTCGTTGGAAAAACCAACGCCCACCCCTATCTCAAAGTCTCCCTTTCTCTTTTCGGGATTGGGAGCAGATCTTCAAAAGATGGGAAATTCCGCGATGTTCAATAATTTTTTTAGGAGGAGCCCTCGCCGTGTATTGGATTTTGAGCAAGCAAGCGCTAGATCAGCTGAAAGTGCCGCGTGGGATCTCCCAAGGGAGCGCCGTATCTTTCAGTTTGATGAGGCGAGTTTGAATTCCACCAATAGTTCTATTCCTACCACCACAACAAGTTCTGTTAGAACTATGACAGAAAGATCCAATGGTAGTGTAGTTAATGAGAATGATGCGGGTTCAACTGGAGGAATTTATGAAGACCATCCAGGTCTTAACCCGACCGATGAAAGAGTAGTGGAATATCAAGCGGCTATACACGAGGAAATGGAGAGATTGATGATTGGCAGGAATCCCGCAGAAGTTCTGGCTGCGGCCGAACGTGTACACGGGGAAAGCAATGATCCAGAATTTCTTCAAGAGCAGTACCAGGATTTAGTGCAAAATGGGACTGCAAGTGAAGCCTTCCGGATAGGAGTGCAGGAGAGCCCAGGAGGAGAAGCCGTCCCAGCCAATCCAGGAGAAGCCGTCCCAGCCAATGGGGATTTCGCGGGCGGCACTGGACCAGTAATTGAAAGCCCATTGGATCAATTTTCCATTCACCCAATTCTGGATCTGAATATAGGCAACTTTTATTT
>Ga0182227_1000034_pt1 | contig 18090 bp, 14 predicted proteins | sample G6R1MG_18_FD_129659 | JGI IMG/M metagenome (GOLD analysis project Ga0182227, IMG submission 129659) | Miscanthus phyllosphere microbial communities from Michigan, USA - G6R2_MAIN_07NOV2016_LD1 MG | ecosystem: Host-associated > Plants > Phyllosphere > Phylloplane/Leaf | place: USA: Michigan... | reverse complement strand
TCGGTGCTGTTCGGCTTCGGCCTCGCCTTCCTCGGCGACCGCGGCAAGCCCGTGCTCGACATCATCAAGGTGCTGTCGGAAGCCATCTTCGGCGTCGTCAACATCATCATGAAGGTGGCCCCCATCGGCGCCTTCGGCGCCATGGCCTTCACCATCGGCAAGTACGGCATCGCCTCGCTCGCCAACCTCGCCTACCTGGTCGGCGCGTTCTACCTCACCTCCGCGATCTTCGTGCTCGGCGTCCTCGGGCTGGTGGCCCGCTACAACGGCTTCTCGATCCTCAAGCTCATCCGCTACATCAAGGAGGAGCTGCTCCTCGTGCTCGGCACTTCGTCGTCAGAGTCGGCCCTGCCGTCGCTGCTCGAGAAGATGGAGCGCGCCGGCTGCTCGAAGCCCGTGGTCGGCCTCGTGGTCCCCACCGGGTATTCGTTCAACCTCGACGGCACCAACATCTACATGACCATGGCGGCCCTGTTCATCGCGCAGGCCACGGACACCCCGCTCACCTACGGCGAGCAGGCCCTGCTGCTCCTCGTGGCGATGCTGTCCTCGAAGGGTGCCGCTGGCGTCACGGGCTCCGGCTTCATCACGCTCGCCGCGACCCTCGCGGTGGTCCCCTCGGTGCCGGTGGTCGGCATGGCCCTCATTCTCGGTGTCGATCGCTTCATGTCCGAGTGCCGTGCGCTGACGAACTTCATCGGCAATGCCGTGGCCTGCATCGTCGTCGCCCGCTGGGAAGGCGAGGTCGACGAGGACAAGCTCGCGGCGGCACTCGGCGGCAACCCGATGCCGCTGGCCTCCGAGATGCCGGTGCTTCACGCCGCCGAGTAGTCCCGTCCGCAGGACGCCCTGCGACCCTCCGGTGCCCTGCGCCGGAGGGTTTTTCATGGGCGGTCGCCTGCAGGGGCGGGATGTCGCGTGGCGGAACCAGCGATTCCGGGGGCGCGTTCCCCGAGTTCCTCACGCACAATCCGGACCCCGCCCGCATGCATCTGGCACGCCGCCTCGCCTTGAGCTTCGCCCTCGTCGCCCCGTTGCCGGCCTCGGCGCAGGCGCTGCGCAACCCCGGCACCGCGACCATCGAGGCGCATGTGGTCAAGGCCGCCCCCCTCGACGCCACGCCGGAGCGCATCGCCGGCCTGACGCTGCCGCCGGGCTTTCGCATCGCGGCCTTCGCCACGGACCTCGGCGCGCCCCGTGTCATCGCCGTGGCGCCCGACGGCGCCCTCTATGTGAGCGACCGCGATGCCGGCACGGTCACCCGTCTCGACCCCACGGACGGCGCCAAGCGCCAGGTGGTGCTGAAGAAGCCGGACGTGCACGGTCTCGCGATCCACGACGGCCGGCTGTTTTTCGTGACCGTCAAGGAGATCTTCTCGGCGCCCCTGCGGCCCGACGGCTCCCTCGGCCCGGAGGAGCGGCTGGTTGCGGACCTGCCCGATGCCGGCCAGCACCCCAACCGCACCATCGGGTTCGGGCCGGACGGCTGGCTCTATGCCAGCCTCGGCTCCACCTGCAACGAGTGTGAGGAGCGCAACCCTGAGAACGCCACCGTGGTGCGGATGAAGCCCGACGGCACGGGCCGCGAGATCGTCGCCTCGGGCCTGCGCAACACCATCGGGTTCGATTGGCAGCCCGGCACCAAGGCCCTCTACGGCTGGGACGACGGCGTCGACTGGCTCGGCGACGACGCGACGCCGGAAGAGTTCAACCGGATCGAGCCGGGCAAGAAGTACGGCTGGCCCTACATCTTCGGCGCCGGGATCAAGAACCTCTACCGCGAGGTTCCCAAAAGCTCCCTCGAGCAATGGGACAAGGACAGTGCCCGGCCGCTCCTCACCTGGACGGCGCACGCCTCCGCCATGCAGTTCGTGTTCTACGATGGCGGCCAGTTTCCCGCCGACTACAAGGGCGACGGGTTCGTGACCATGCACGGCTCGTGGAACCGCAATCCCCCGAGCGGCTACGAGGTCCTGCGCGTGCACTTCGAGAACGGCGCGCCGAAATCCGTCACCCCCTTCGTCTCCGGCTTCCTCACCGAAGGTGGCCCGAGCGGCTGGCAGCGCTTCGCCCGTCCCTTCGGCCTCGCCGTCGCGAAGGACGGCAGCCTGTACCTCGGCGACGACCAGAACGGCGTCATCTATCGGATCAGCCACGCGAAGTAGGCCGGGATCCCCCGGGAGCCCGGCCTAACGGAGCCGGGCTCAGTCCAGGGTGGAGGGGTCCGTCTCCTCGAGGAAGGCGGCGACGGCGCGGAAGAACTGCGGCCGGTTCTTCTCCATCATCACCGTATGGGTGCCCTCGCCGAGTTCGATGAAGCGTTTGTAGGGCGTGGCGGTGAGTTTCGCGAAATAGCCCTGTGCCTGATAGCTCGGCAGGTCGGCATCCCATTCCGCGTGGATCACCAGGGTCGGCACCCGGATCAGGCCGGGGTCGTAGAGCGGCTTGCCGGCCTGCCAGTAATCCTGCGAATCGGCGAGGATGCCGTTGGGCGCGCGCAGGACCGGTGGGGTCTGGGCGGCCCCCACCGTGTCCGTCGCGAAGGTGGCGTCGGCCCATTGCTCGAACCAGCCCGGCGGGATGAGGCCAGCCTTCTTGTCTTCGGGGACGCCCTTGAGCCAGCGATCCCGCGCCGTCTCCCGCGACACCGCCCGGTAGGCGCCGAGGGGGCCGGCGGTGCCGAGGTTCAGCGGGGCCGTGGCGAGCCATTGCGGAGCGTAGAGGACGAGGCGATTCACCTTCGCGTTGTTCTGGGAGGTGTAGAGCCCCATGGTCGAGGTGCCCCACGACCAGCCCATGAGGTTGAGCCTGTCCACCCCCCGGCGTGCCAGGATGGCCTCGATGGCCAGGCCCACGGCGCGGGCGGAATCGACGGTGCGCAGGAACGGCGGGTTGTCCCCGGCGGGCGCGCTCATCTGGCGCGGCCGGTCGGAAAAACCGTAGCCGGGCAGATCCACGAGGTAGACGTCGAAGCCGCGGCCGGCGAGGGCATCCATCATCGACACGCCGTCGAGGGGCAGATCGAACGACGTCGAGGCCGGGTAGGTCGCGCCGTGGACGTAGAGCAGGATCCGGTCGGCCGGAAACGCCGTCATGTCGGCCGGGCGCTTGTTGCGGACGTAGAGCGAGACGTCCGGATCGGCCGTCGGAACGCGGAAGACTTCCGTCACCAGGGGCTTCGCCGCCGGAGCCTTGTTCCCTGGGGCATCGCCCTCGCGTGTCGCGGCGCGTGCAGCGGACGTGGTGGCGGTCGCCCCGAGGAGGGCGAGGCCACCGAGGAACCCGCGTTTCGTCGCTGTCGCCTTCTGCACTGTCGTTTCGCACGATGTCTTGCGCATCGGTTTCTCCCGGCCGCCGAAGGGGCGGATGCCGCAGGGTGACGGAGCACGCTCCCCCCGGCAATGGGCGTGGCGACCGGGTTTCAGAACCGCGTCGTCAGGGCGGTGAGCCACGCGGGCGAAGCGTCGACCAGGGCGGTCTCCAGGGCCTTGTCGAGGCCCGTCAGGATGGCGAGGCCCGTCACCACCAGGATGAGGCCGAGAGCCGCCTTGAGGCCACGCCCGAGGCGCATCATCCGGTCGCGCCAGCGCAAGAGAGTCGCCCGCGACAGGGCGCCGAGGAGCGCCAGGGGCAGGCCGGCCCCGAGGCCGAACATCAGCATGGTGAGCGCCACGGTGGGGAGATCGCGCCCCTTCGCGGCCAGCAGCGAGGCCGCCCCGAGGGTTGGCCCGACGCAGGGGCTCCACACGGCGCCGAGCAGCAGGCCGACGCCGAACTGACCGCCGAGCCCGGCGGTGGAGCGGCCGCCGAACCGGGCCTGCGCCCGGTCGCTCAAAGGGCCGGCGGCGACGGCGAGGCGCGTCTGGGCGGCCGGCACGAGGAGGACGACACCGATGGCGACGAGGAGGAGGGCGGCGACGCGGCGGAACACGTCCGTGTCGAGGCCGATCCCGAAGCCGATGGTGGCGACGAACAGCCCGATGGCGACGAAGGCGAGGGCGAGGCCCCCGGCCAGGGCCACCGGTCCGAGGCGATGCTCCGAGGCCGCCGCTCCGAGGACGAGGGGCAGCAGTGGCAGCACGCAGGGCGAGAGCACCGACAGGAGGCCGGCGAGGAAGGCGAGGCCGAGGGAGGCGCTCATGGTGGCTTAGAGCGTCTTCTCCACGAGCCCCTCGATCCATTCCGGCTGGGTCTCGCCGACCGAGCGGCCCGTCTCCACCGCGCCCTTGAAGGCGATGAGCGTGCTCTGCATGCGGGCGTCGAACCGGCGCAGGACGTCCTTGCGGCTGTCGAAATCGACGTCGAAGATCACGAGGTCCTTGAAGCGCGGGTCCGCCGCGAGCTTGGCCAGGATCGGCTTCTGGCTCTTGCAGATCGGGCACCACGGCGCACTGACCTCGACGAGGATCGGCCGGCCCGCCTTCTGCGCCGCCGCGAACGCCTCGGCCTCGAACGGCACCACTTCCCCGGCGCGGGCCGGCGCGCTTCCGGCAAGGGGTGAGAGGGCCAAGGCGAGGGCGGCGAGGAGGAGCGGGCGGCGGAGCATCGTCATGGACCCTCGGGCGGCGGCCCCCTGTGGGGCGCACCAGATCTAGACCATGAGGCGGCGTCTGTCTGTGGTCCCGGCCGCCGGCAACGAGACCGTGATGATCCCCTCGGGGGACTTGGCCCGTGGCACCGGAATCGCGAACGGGTCCCCGACGCTCCGTGGAAAGGCGTTCGGTCTGCGTCGCTTGCACGAGCGTATCCATCGCCATTATTCGCGCTCACAAAACGTTAACGGAACTCTGATGGAGGTCTTCAGCGGTCGATCAAGGTCAAGTGAATGGATTCAGGGCATCGATTTCTGGGGGACGGGCGCGGGAATATCGCGATCCTGTTTGGGTTGAGCTTCGTTCCGGTCATGTTCCTCGCTGGTGCGGCGGTCGATTACGGGCGTGCCTCGGCCTTGCGTGCGCGATTGCAGAACGCCGTCGATGGCACAGCCCTCGCCCTGTGCCAGACGAGCCTCGCGACGACCCCTGCCGCCCTGGAGGATCAGGCCGCCAAGCTCATCGCCGCCTACATGCCCGAGGGCGCGGCCCTGACGGCCCCCCTGGCCATCAGCGCCAACCCGCGCATCATCACGGTGAAGGCCGGCGCCACCTACCGGACCGCCTTCGCCAGCCTGCTGCGGGTCAACACCATTCCGGTCGGGGCCTCCTCGCAATGCGCGACGCCCATGGCCCAGACCTTCGAGATCGCCATCGCCCTCGACACCACGGGATCGATGGATTCCGCGGGCGGCTCGGGCACGAAGATGGCCGCCGCCCGGGATGCGGCCAAGAAGTTCGTGGATTACGTCTACTCCAAGCCGGCCTTCAGCCCGCAGACCCGGATCTCCATCGTGCCCTTCGCCGGGGGCGTGGCGGTGGACCCCAAGACCTACGGCGCCGCCACCCCCTGGATCGATGGCGCGGCGAAATCCGCCTACCATTGGACCAACGTCGATTTTTCCGCTGCGAACGCCACCGTCAAGACGGCGCTCAAGAGCCGGTTCGACCTGTTCGATCAGCTCAGAAAGCTCGATTCGGGCTGGGGCTGGGCCGGCTGCCTCGAGACACGGCCCTATCCCCTGAACGTGCAGGATACGGCGCCGACGCCGGACAATCCCAACAGCTACTTCGTGCCGATGTTCGCCCCCGACGAGCCCGGTGGCGACACGCCAAATACGGTGACCTTGTCCGGCAGTCTGAAGGTTCCCGGCACCCACAACGACTATACGGCCCTGTCGCCCTCGACCCAGAGGTACATCAACAGTTATCTCGACGACAACACCAACGAGCCGGGCTGCGAAGCCAAGACGATGACCGCCCCCGAGGCGGAGATGCGCGCGTGCAAGTACTACAAGCCGACGTCCTACGCCGCGACGTCGAAGAACGCCCTCCAACTCCCCAACGGGCCCAACAACGCCTGCACCAGCAAGCCGCTCCAGACCCTGACCACCGACACGGCCAAGCTGAAATCCCTCATCGACAGCCTCGTCGCCATCGGCAGCACGAACATCTTCGAAGGCTTCATGTGGGCGTGGCGGACGATCTCCCCGGCCGGCCTCTTCGGCCAGACCAGCGCCTATAACGACACCACCGTCCGGAAGGTGATCGTCCTCATGACCGACGGCGAGAATTCCTGGTACCCGAACACCGCGTTCGGGCTCTCCAACATCCACGATTCGATCTTCAGCCCCTTGAGCTACATGATCAACGGCAACGGGACCCGGGTGTCGGGCAGTCCGGGCCTGCCGAGCCGCCTCGTCACCGGGACGGGCACGCCGACGAGCCTCGCCCAGGCGCGCGCCGCCCTCGACGCCCTGACGCGCGAGGCCTGCACCAACGCCAAGGCTCGCAACATCGCGGTCTTCACCATCGGCTTCAGCGTGCCGAGCGATCCCATCGACCAAGCCGGCATCGACCTCCTGCGCGATTGCGCGACGGCGCCGGGGCAGGCCTACGTCGCCAACTCGTCCACGGCCCTCATGGCGGCCTTCGACGACATCGCCAAGAGCATCGGTAAATTGCGGATCGTGCGCTGAGTCACTTGGGGCGCGGTGGAAGGGCCGCCCGGTTCCGCTCCTGCGGAGGGCGGAAGCCGACGGCGTCGGCTTCCGCCCAACCCCCCCCCTGCTTGTCCCGGAAGCCGGCTGCGTAGCGCCGGGAGGACGAAGCGGCAGACGACGTCGGGCAGGCTCAATTCGCGATGGCGATCGCCTAATCCCGATGGGTCTGTCTCAGTTCAACGTCGCCGGGCAGGCACTTCCGGAGGGCAGGATGACTTCGTCGTCGGCGCCCGAGGTAACGTTTTTTCCCTGACGGGTCGGCCAGATCACCGTGTCGGACAGGGGGAGCACCGCCGAGCCCATCAGAGTCGCGTAGGAGGCGCCGAGGACCGGCGCGTAGGGCATCGTGACTTCGGCGACGACGAGGCGCATGCCGTCGCGGTTGTAGGCAGCCGGAATCGTCAGGCCCGCAGGCGCCGGGCCGACGGACCATTTCGCGCTGCTGGGCGACCCGTCGCTGGAGCAGATCCGGACCGTGCGGTTCGCACCCTGCATATAGATCCCGATGGCGGCGACCCGAATGGTGGCCTGCGTCGCCTCGAACGGCCCGTAGACGAGCTTCGAAGCCGCGAGGATGTCCGTCATGGTCGCCCGCGTCATGGGCGAGGTGGTGTCACCGAGGGCGGTGAGGTCGGCCACGGTCCGGGTCAGCAGGGTGGTGCGCCGCTGCGCCATCGCGGCCCGCGCGAGTTCGCAGCTCCCGACGTAGATCAGGAGGAGGATCGGGGCGATGAGGGCGAACTCCACGGCGGCGACGCCGCTCCGGTCACGCTGGAAACGGCCGAGGAAGCGCGGCACCGGGGGACGGGCGAACGGACGAACGGTCAGGACAACCTCCGAAAACATGCGGTCATGCGGCCCCCGGACGCGCGGCGTGGGTTCGCAGACGGACACTCAGAATGGCTCGGTGCGGAAAACCTGTACGGACTGAAGCAGCCGCGACCCGTCTGCGAAGGTCGGGGTCATGGGAAACATGAGGTTGAAGCTCGGATACTTCACGGCCGCCTGAATCACCACGATGCTGCTGCCCTGGGGATTGGTGTAGTTCTTGCCAAAATTCGCTGACCAGTCCCGGCTGGACGCGTCGAGGGGCGCTCCGATCGCGCCTGCCGCCATGGTCGTGTAGACCCGGACGTCCAGTTTCACGTCCGCGCACGCGAACAGGGTCCAGCGTTCGGCGCCGTTCACGGTGCAAAGCTGCTTTCGCAGATTCTCCAACAACGTCGCCGCGTTGGTGACGTCGGTATTGGCGCTTTGGAATTGCCCGGTCTGCACCGTCCGCGCCGCGTCCGCCAGGGCGTCGTCGAGGGTCTGGCTCGCCCAGAACAGCGTCGCCATGTCGATGATGCCCATCATCAGCGCCAGGAACGGGACAATCACCAGGGCGAATTCCACCACCGTGGCGCCGCCGCGATCCCGGCGAAAGCGGGTGAGGAGCGCCGCCGATGAGCGCCCGTTGCGGCGGTACAGGGGCATGAATGCCATGGAGCGGGATGGGCCTCTGGGCGTGACTGGATGCGGGCGTGCGTTCCGCCGCCTGCTGCAACGTCGACCCAAATGCTTTCGAATGGGTTGTATCGAGTCGGGAAGGACAAAGATTTCAGACGAACGAATCGTGTCTGATGGAGATTTCGCTCCGTATCACATCATATGTTTAGCTCGAAGGATACTACTTCGCGTTGCGATGATGATTTGATATCCTTCAAAATTGCTGTGAGATGCCGAGATCGAATGGCCAAAGTCACCGCTCTGGAGCGGATACCAACGAAAGAAGTCTCTGGGATCGACCGATCGAAAGGGCAAGGCCAATTGGTGGCGATGGGGTGTTTCCCGTGAAACACTCCATTAACCGAGAGGGCGCCGCCGTGGTCCAGGCCCCGCGCTACGCCGGCGCGGGGTTGCGGACTTCCCGAGCATCATCCCAGGCTCGGTCTTTTTGCCTGATGCTCCGAAGTCTCTGTTTTCGCATCGATACTTCCGGAAAGCCGGAAGCCGCCCTTTGACCCGATGCCCTAGAACGACAGCTTCATCCCCGCCACGATGCTGCGGGGGGCGCCTGCATAGACCAAGCTCGTGACGTTCGCGAGGGCCGCGGCCGTCGTCGGCAGGCCGGTGGTGGTACTGAGACCGTTGGCGACGTTCTGAACCGACGACGCATAGGTGCGGTCGAACAGGTTGCGTCCCTCGACGTAAAGGTTCAGGCGCTTGGCGTAGCCGCCGGGCAGGTCGGTGACGTAGTGGAGGTTGGCGTTGACGATGGCGTAGCCCGGCGCCTTGAGGCTGTTGGCATTGTCGATGAAGAAGCCGTCCTGCGCCACCACCTCGACGAAGCCGCCGACCCCGGAGAGTGGGCCACCGACCTGCTCGTAGCCGAGGCGGGCGAGGAGCTGGTGGGTGGGCACGCCCGGTATCAACTTGCCGGCCCGGTCGAACCGCGCGGTGAAGCTGCCGGCGCTCAGCTGCTCGACGTAGCGGGTGTAGAACTGGTCGTCGAAGGTGTAGGCGAGGGTGGCGCGCCAGCCCGGGCCGAACCCCCAATCGGCCGCGACCTCGACGCCGCGATGCTCGGAAGCCGGGGCGTTGAAGGTGTAGGCCAGGAGCCCGGCGCCGGGGCTCTGGGACACGAGTTCGTTGCGGAAGAACTCTGTGAAGCCCGTGACGGACAGGCGCAGATTCTCCCACGGGGTCCAGTCGGCTCCGAGGTCGAAGCCGAGGTTCTCCTGCGTCTTGAGATCGGTGTTGTTGCCCGGCACGCCGGCCGGGGTCACGAACAGGTTGCCGAAGGCCGGGGTGGTGTAGCCCGTGGCGGCCCGGCCCCGGAACGCCCATTCGGTGCTCGGCCGGTAGACCAGGGCGAGTTCGGGCGCGACGTTGAGGAAGCTGCGGTCGGCGAGCGCCTGCGTGGTGGTGCGCCCAGCGGCCGAGTAGCTGTAGGCGCGGTTCTGGCCGTTGATCGTGGTGTTCTCGGCGCTGATCCCGATCACCCCCGTCCAGTCCGGCGACAGAGCGAGTTCCGTGCGCGCCCGGCCGCCGAGATTGGTCTGCAGGGCGGTCTGCTCGCCGATGAGGGCGCCGAGCGCCGGGCCCGCCAGCGGCCGGAGGTTGAAGGTGGTGGCGCGGGCGTCGAGGGCGCTGAAGCTCACGGCGGCGTAGGTCGTCGCCGGCAGGCCGAACAGCTCGGAGCGGTGGGTGATGTCGCTGAGCACGTTGTAGGACGGCAGGCTGCCGTGTCCGGCGCTGGTGTAGAACGGCTGGTTGTAGTTGCGTTCGTCGAAGCCGACTTGCGTGCGCCACGTGGTCTGGGCGTCGATGTCGTGCTCCCAGCGCAGGGCCACGATGCTGCGCCGGTCGTTGCGGAACAGGCCGACCTCGCCCGCCGTCACGGGGCTGGTCGCCCCGAAGGCGCCGTTGTTGGGCAGGTTGTAGACCGTACAGCCAAGTGCCGCCGTCGCCGCCGAGGCGCAGCCGCGCTGGTAGGGGTTGATGCGGTACTGGTTGAGGGACGACCGCGCCGGGATGTTCGCCTGCAACTCGTTGTTGATCACCTTCAGGGTGAAGCGGTTGTCGGGCGTCGGCGTGTAGCTCGCCAGCAGGTTCACCGTCTGGGTGTTGTAGGACGAATGGTCCTGATAGCCGTTGGCGCGCACGTCGCTCGCGAACAGGCTGATCTCCACCGGGCCGCTGACGCCGCCGACGGTGAAATAGTTGCTGAGATAGCCGAAGCTGCCCGCATCGGTGCCGATCTCGTAGCCCAAGATCTTCCCGTCTGAGATCTCGCGGCCCGTGCGGGTGCGGAAGGCCAGCGCTCCGCCGGTGGCGTAGTTGCCGAACAGGGCCGATTGCGGCCCCCGGAACACGTCGATCCGGGAATAGGCGCGCGGATCGACGAGGTCGAAGCGCGCGGCGCCGTCGGGCTGGGTCAGGATGAAGCCGTCCTCGAGGACGACGGTGTTCTTGGTGACGCCCGTGGAGCGGGCATTGTTGCCACGGATCGAGATGACGACGTCCCGCGCGCCGTTGCCCTGGCGCACGGTGACGCCGGGCGAGTCGAGGAGCACGGAGCCGATGCTCGTCGCCGGCCGGTTGGCGATGGTGTTTTCGCGACCCACGGCGGTGACGATCTGGCCCACGGGATTTTCGATGACGCTCGGGGCAGAGCCGGGCGGGGATGCGACGCCGAATGCGCCGCGCCCGGTGGGTGAGCGGGTGCCATCGCCGACGACGGAGACCTCGTCGAGGGTGACGGTGGCCGCGTCCTGCGCATGTGCGCCCAAGGCGGGAAGGGCGAGGAGCGCGCCGAGGCGCAGGGTCTTGGAACGGCGCGGGGGCTTGGCGTGGCGCGAGGTCTTGGTAACGGGAAGCGGCATGACACGTCCGATCGGTCGAAGGGGAGGGGCGGCGCGATCAGGACGGGACGGGCGGCGCTCGGGGCTGGCCGGGGGGCTTGGGCCGGCGCAGGGACGGGCTCGGGGGCGGCGTCGCCCAAGCCACAGCGTGCCAATGAGTGACGCGGGCGAGAACGGGGGCCGTCGGCACCAGGGGGGCGGTGGCGATGCCGGCGCAGAACGGACAGGCGGGACACGGCCCCGGCGCCTCGTCCTGCGATGCAACGGCGCGCGGTCCATCGTGGCCGCAGAGGATCGCCCCGGCGAGGGGATCGCGTGCGGACAGGCCGAGGGCGACGCCCGGCGCCAGGGCCTGCAGCCACACGGTCAGCACGAGGAGGAGGGCGCCGAGGGAGCGCCGGAGGGGAGGGGGAGTCACGGGGCACGCACCCGGTGGCAGCGGAGCGGCCTCAGGCCGGGCGCCGCCTCGTCAGGGCGCGCAGGCCGCAATCGGCGAGGATCATGGCGAGGATCGCCGCCCCCGTGAGGGGAAACAGGGCGCCCAGCCCAACGACGAGGAGGGTGACGCCGGCGACGATTCCGGGTGCGCGCGGCCAGGGCGGGATGCCGAGGCTGCCCGAGGGCCGACGCTTCCACCACATCACCCCGGCGGTGACGCTGAGGGCGATGCCGGCGAGGCAGAAGGCCAGCATCAGGAACTGGTTGAGGCGCCCGAAGACCTCGCCCTTGTGCAGGCCGATGCCGACTTGGATCGCCCGGCCGACGATCCCGATCTGCGAGAACCGCACGTCGACGAGGGGGCGGCCGGTATACTGGTCCAGCGAGATCATGCGTTGGCGGGCGACGTCGCGGGGGTAGACGGCGGCGGCATAGACCCCGGTCGGCCCCACCGGCAGGGCGAGTTCGTAGCCCGCCGGCATGCCGCGCGCGCGCAGGATCGCCGCCGCCCGGTCGAGGCCGATGGGCGCGGCGGGGGCCGGCCGTGACAGGGGCACGGGCGCGTCCTCCAGGGCCCAGCCGGCCTGGGTGAGGGCCTCGCCCATGGGCACGGTCGAGACCGGTACCCTCGCCCACAGGGCGCTCGGCTGGCCGAGGCCGGCGGCGTTCGAGAGGGCGCGCACTTGCTGGCCCCAGACGATGGACCAGGGCAGGCCCGTGAGCGCCAGGAACAGCAAACCGCCCCCGGCGACGAAGCCCGTCACCGCGTGGAGATCGCGCCACCACACCCGCCGACGCGGATCGCCCCGCACGGTGACGACGCCGCCGACCTGCCCGCGCGGCCACCACAGGTAGGTGCCGGTGAGGACGAGGACGATGAGAAAGCCCGCCACCACCTCGACGATCCCGTTGGCCACCGGACCGAAATACGACAGGCTGTGCAGGCGCCGGATCACCATCATCACGTCGCCATCGGGCGTGACGCGGCCGACGACGTCGCCGCTGCGCGGGTCGAGGCTGACGAGGGTCTTCTCGCCGTCCTTGGCCATGGTGACCACCGCCGGGTCGGTCGGTCCGGCCGGGTCCAGATAGGTGAGGGGCGCGGCGTCCGGCACCGCCTGGCTCGCTACGTAGACGAGGCGGTCCGGCCCGAGGGAGGGGCGGTCCGAGGCCGGGACGACGAAGCGCCGAGGGAACAGGGCGGCGTTGATCTCGTCCTTGAACAGGTAGAGCGCCCCCGTGGTCGAGAGCAGGATGAGGAACGGCAGGCAGATCAGCCCGGCATAGAAGTGCCAGCGCCAGACGGCGCGGTAGACCGCCTCTCGCGAGACGCGGACGGGGCTGGCCGAGGCGGGGGCATCGAAGGGCGGGGCATCGCCGGTGAGGGAACGGGGCATGATGGTCCTGCGGGGCGCGAGCGCTCTGAGCCGCGCCTCAGGGGGCACGGCCGATCCATCGCCGTCCCCTGTCGGGACGGGCGTTCGAGGATCGGGGCGTCCGCGCCGCCCGAGGGGCGGGACGGCGGGCGCCCTCAGGCGACGGGCGGTGCCCGGGCGTGCGCTGGTGTCCGGGGCGGCGCCCGGGGCTGCGCCATCGCGTGCGGGCGCCACGCCACGCGGGCCGTGCGCCGGTCGGGGCGCGCGAGGTCCGTCGACACGGCCGGCGGCAGGTCGAGGCCGGGCAGAGCCTGGGCCGCCGTGCAGCAGGCGAGGTGGACGTGGACGGGGGCGGGCGCGTCGGAGCCGGTTTCACCGGCCTCGTGCAGGCACAGGCCGCTGTCCTGCCCGATGGGCGACGGCATGGCGGCCGTGCCGAGGATCGCCTGAAGGCACAGGGCATAGAGCGCGATCACGGCGATGATCGCGCGGTGACGCGCTCCCCAAGGCCGGCATCCGTGCATGGCATCCGATAGAGGCGACGCCCGCCGGCCCGTCAATGGCGCCTCGGCGTCGCGGGGCGCGGGCGCGACATTTTTCCGATGGAGTGTGGCCGGGCGGCGGCGCGGAGCGCGGGACCAAATCGCCCCTACGGCGTTGGGGCCAGGATGACTCAGAACCCCAGCCTTTCGAGCCCTGCGACCGACGGTGCCCCGCGCCTCGGCTTCTGTTGCAAGTTCATCCTCGAAGCCCCGCCGGAGAGCTTCAAGACCCTGAAGGCCGCCCGCGCGGCGGCCCTGGAGATGAACCTCACCCACGTCACCATGGCGAACCTCGCCCGCCTCGAACCCGCCGCCCGACGGGCGCGGCTCGAGGATCTGGCGCGGCACAACCTCGCCGCCCTGGAGCGGCAGATCGCCTGGGTCGCGGGCCGCCCGCCCATCGAGCGGCTGCTGCGCATGGCGAGCAACGTCCTGCCCGGCTACACCCACCCGGTCGCCAGCGACCTCTACGCCGAGCCGGGCTTTCGCGCCCTCATCGAGCCCGAGCTCGCCCGCATCGGCGATCTCGCCCGGGCCGGCGGCGTGCGACTGAGCTTTCATCCGGGCCAGTTCTGCGTCATCGCCTCGCGCAATCCGGCGGCGCAGGCCAACGGCATCGCCGAGTTCGAGTACCATGCCGAGGTGATGGCGCTCATGGGCTACGGTGCCGGCTGGCATCCGCACGGCGCCCACATCAACATCCATGTCGGCGCCCGCGATCCCGGCGTCGAGGGATTCCGGGCGAGCCTGCCCCTGCTCTCGCAGACCGCGCGCGACCTCATCACGGTCGAGAACGACGAGAACTGCTTCGGCCTCGATACGGTGCTGCAGCTCGCCGACGCCGTGCCGGTGGTGCTCGATCTGCACCATCACTGGGTCGAGAGCGGGGGCGCCTACATCGAGCCCGACGACCCGCGTATCGCGCGGGTGAAGGACTCGTGGCGCGGCGTGCGCCCCATCGCCCATATCAGCGTCTCGCGCGAAGCCCTCCTCGAGGGGAGCGACCCCGACGCGGCGCCGGATTTCGTCGCCCTCTCGGCGGCGGGGCATTCCCGGCGCGACCTCGCCGCCCATTCCGACATGATGTGGAACCGCGCCGTGAACGCTCTCGTCGGCCGCCACCTCGCCTGGGCGGATTTCGAGATCGAGGCCAAGAGCAAGAACCTCGCCTCCGGGCAGATCGCCGCCCAGGTGGCGGAGGGTGTGACCGCCGGCCTCGCGGCGGCGGCGCGCGCCGCCTGATCCCGATGGCCCCCGAGATCCGGGACACGCCCATCCTGCCCGGTGAGGCCACGCGGGACGAGGCGCGCATCGGCTGGCTGCGCCGGCAGCTCACCCGCCTGCGCAAGCGCCTGCCCCTGCGGCGTCGCCTCGTCGGCGGCGCCGCGCACGGGCTGATGTCGGCCGCCGCCGCCCTCATCGCCTACATCCCGACGCAAGCCCTCAACCTGCGCGAAGGGTTCTGGAGCGCCATCACGGCCATTGCCGTGGTGCAGACGGAGTTTCGCGCCACCCGCACCATGGCCCGTGACCAATTCCTGGGCGCCGCCACCGGCGGGCTCATCGGCCTCGCCGTGCTGGGGAGCGTCGGCCAGGATCTCGTCGCCTACGCGGTGGCCGTCATCCTGTCGCTGACCGCCTGCTGGCTCCTCAACGTGGCGAGCGCCGGGCGGCTCGCCGGCATCACCGCCACGATCATCCTGCTCGTGCCCCATCACGGCACGGCGCAGCAGATGTTCGGCTCGCGCCTCCTCGAGGTCGGCTGGGGCGTCAGCGTCGCCGTCGCGGTGGGCTGGGTCGCGACGCGGATGATGCAATCGGCCGACGACGGACCCTGATCGGCAAGGATTGGTTTACCATTCCGGCACAGGATCGCGCCGAGCCGGCCCCGATGCGGCCGGCGGCCCGCGGCGGCTCGCTCGAGCGCCCGGCCTCACGGAGAGCCCGGTCCATGATGTCCCGCGCGGAACGCACGCCTCTCACCGACTGGTGGTGGACCGTCGATCGCGGTCTGCTGGCGGGCCTCTGTGCCCTGATGGTGGCCGGCCTCGTCTTCCTCATGGGCGGCGGTCCGCCGGTGGCGGAGAAGATCGGTCTGCCGACCTTCCACTTCCTCAACCGGCAGGCGCTCTACCTCGCGCCGACCCTGCTCATCATCGTCGCCGTGTCGTTCCTGTCCCTGCGCCACATCCGGCGCGTGGCCCTGGGCACGTGGCTCCTCGGCGTCGCCCTGTGCATCCTCGCCGGCAAGTTCGGCCCCGAGATCAAGGGCGCGCACCGCTGGATCCAGTTCGGCCCCTTCGGCCTGCAGCCCTCGGAATTCGTGAAGCCGGCCTTCGTGGTGGTGGCCGCCTGGGCGTTCTCGGAAGGCGCCCAGCGCCGCGACATGCCGGGCGGCTTCCTGGCGATCCTGCTGCTGCCCGTCACCATCGTACCCCTCGTGCTCCAGCCGGATTTCGGCCAGACCATGCTCATCACCATCGTGTGGTGCGCGCTGTTCTTCGTGGCCGGCCTGCACTGGTTCTGGGTCGCGGGCCTCGGGGTCGCGGGCCTGCTCGGCGTCGGCGTCGCCTACAAGTTCCTCTATCACGTGCGCGAGCGCATCGACCGGTTCATGAACACGGATTCGGGCGACAACTTCCAGGGCTTCTGGGCGCACGAATCGTTCAATGCCGGTGGCTGGTTCGGCGTCGGTCCCGGCGAGGGCCTCGCCAAGCGCCACCTGCCCGACGCGCACACGGACTTCCTGTTCTCCGTCGTCGGCGAGGAATTCGGTGTCCTCGTCTGCCTCGGCCTCGTTACCCTGTTCGCCTACCTCGTCATGCGTGGCCTCAAGCTCGCGCGGCGCACGGACGACACCTTCTCCCGCCTCGCCATCACCGGCCTCGTGACCCTGTTCGGGATGCAGGCGAGCATCAACATGGCGGTGAACGTGCAGCTCATGCCGGCCAAGGGCATGACCCTGCCGTTCGTCTCCTACGGCGGCTCGTCGATGCTGTCGCTGGCGCTTGGCATGGGCTTCCTCGTGGCCTTGACCCGCAAGCGCCCGCGCACCACCACCTTGAGCCAGAAGCCGCCGGGCACCGCCCCGGCGACCGTCGCCGGAGTGATGCGTTGACCGTCGCCACCGCTACCGTCCTCCTGTGTGCCGGCGGCACCGGCGGGCATCTGTTCCCGGCCGAGAGCCTCGCCCACGTCCTGCGCGCCCGCGGCGTGCGGGTGGTGCTCGCCACCGACGCGCGGGTCGATTCCATCGCCACGGGGTTTCCGGCCTCCGAGATCGTCACCATCGCGTCGGCGACGCCCTCGGGGCGTTCCCCGATCCAGCGCGGTCTGGCGCTTCTCACCCTCGGGCGCGGCTTCGGGGTCGCGGCCCGGCAGATCAAGCGCATCGACCCCGCCGCCATCGTGGGGTTCGGCGGGTATCCTACCGTGCCGCCGATGCTCGCCGGGCAGATCCTGCGGGTGCCGACGATCCTGCACGAGCAGAACGCCGTCATGGGCCGGGCCAACGCGTTCCTGGCGCGCGGGGCGCGGGCCATCGCCACCGGCTTCAAAGAGGTGCGCGGGGTGCCCGTGAAGGCGTTGGCGCCGCGCACCCACACCGGCAACCCCTTACGCCCGGCGGTGATCCAGGCGGCCTCCACCCCCTATCCCTCTGTGGCGGCGGATGCCCCCCTGTATCTCCTCGTCTTCGGCGGCAGCCAGGGCGCGCGGGTAATGGGCGAGGTGGTGCCCAAAGCCATCGCGAGCCTGCCGGCGGATCTGCGCGCCCGCCTCCACCTCGTGCAGCAGGTGCGGGCGGAAGACCTCACCGCCGTGCAGAACCTCTATCTCGGCCTGGGGCTCGGCGGTCTCGAGGCGGCGCCGTTCTTCAAGGACCTGCCGGCCCGGATGGCGGCCGCCCACCTCGTCATCGGCCGGTCGGGCGCCTCCACGGTGTCTGAGCTCGCCGCCATCGGCCGGCCGTCGATCCTCGTGCCGCTGCCCGGTGCCCTCGATCAGGACCAGGCCGCCAACGCCGCGACGCTGGCCGCCATCGGCGCCGCCCTGGCGATTCCCCAGAGCGCGTTCACGCCCGATCGCTTGGCCGCCGAACTCGTGGACCGCTTCACGGCGCCTGAAAAATTGACCGCGGCGGCGGCAGCGGCCAAAAGCGCCGGCATCCACGACGCCGCCGAGCGCCTCGCCGACCTCGTCGTCGCCACGGCCGCCCGCACCTGATTCCTCCGTTTCACGGGCGCCGCCTCGGACGGCTCCCGCCTTGGACTGGTCAATCCCATGAAGCTGCCCGACAAGCTCGGTCCCATCCACTTCATCGGCATCGGCGGCATCGGCATGTCCGGCATCGCCGAGGTGATGATGAACCTCGGCTACACCGTCCAGGGATCGGACGCCTCCGACAACGCCAACGTGCGGCGCCTCGCCGAGAAGGGCATCCGCACCTTCGTGGGCCACGCCGCCCAGAACGTCGAGGACGCCGCCCTCGTGGTGGTCTCCACCGCCATCCAGCGCGACAACCCCGAACTCGTCGCCGCCCGCGAGCGGCGCCTGCCCGTGGTGCGCCGGGCCGAGATGCTGGCCGAGCTCATGCGCTTCAAGTCCTGCGTCGCCATCGCGGGCACCCACGGCAAGACCACCACGACTTCCCTGGTCGCGACCCTGCTCGATGCCGGCAACATGGACCCCACCGTCATCAACGGCGGCATCATCAACGCCTACGGCACCAACGCCCGCATGGGCGAGGGCGAGTGGATGGTGGTGGAGGCCGACGAATCCGACGGCACCTTCCT
>Ga0182227_1000032_pt1:0-15000 | contig 18172 bp, 18 predicted proteins | sample G6R1MG_18_FD_129659 | JGI IMG/M metagenome (GOLD analysis project Ga0182227, IMG submission 129659) | Miscanthus phyllosphere microbial communities from Michigan, USA - G6R2_MAIN_07NOV2016_LD1 MG | ecosystem: Host-associated > Plants > Phyllosphere > Phylloplane/Leaf | place: USA... | reverse complement strand
ACAGTATGTCCAAGGTGCAGATCGGGTGCCGTCGGATCAAAACCAGCCTTGATACGCAGTGGCTGGCCACGCTTCAGCTTCTCGACCAGCTCGGCCTCGACCAGGAGTTCATCTGCACCGCGCTTTATCAGCGCCAGCTGCTCTTCAACCGACTTCATTTCAGTCCCCAATTCAAAGGGAACCAACCTTACAAGATCAGAGCCCAATTACAAGTTTTGCCCAGCGTTTGCCTGCGAATCAGTCACTGATACGCGGGAAGGGTTGCTTCGAGCAGGTTTTGGTTATATTTTATACAGTTATTTCATCTTCATCATGTCATTCATCTTTTCCATTTCACCTTTTTCAAAGTCAAATTACCTATGAAAGACACACCGCCTAAAGCGCCCCCGCTTTATCCGAAGAGTCACCTGCTCGCTGCAAGCGGCATCGCCGCATTGTTGAGCCTGGCTCTCCTGGTTTTTCCATCCAGCGAAGTCGAAGCCAAACGAACGAACATTCCCCTCGATCTGGAAGCACCGGATCAGGACGTACAAGATCAAGACGCTCAACAAGCCACTCAAGCCACACCTGAAACCACCGAATCGCCATTTGCCCAGATCGACACTGCCGACGATCAGGCTCAAGACACCGCCAACGCACAGCCTCAGGCAGAGAAACCCGCGCCAGCCGCTGCGAAGGATTCTGCGCACAAGGAAGTCACCGTCAGCAAAGGCGACACGCTGTCGACCCTGTTTGAAAAGGTCGGATTGCCCGCCGCCACTGTTCACGAAGTACTGGCCAGCGACAAGCAGGCCAAGCAGTTCAGCAAGCTGCAGAACGGACAGACGCTGCAGTTCGAGCTGACGCCGGATGGCCAGCTCAAGCAATTGCACACAAAACTCAGCGAAGTCGAGTCCATCAGCCTGTCGAAGACGGCAACGGGCTACGCGTTCAATCGCGAAATCAGCAAGCCCAACGTGCGTAACGTCTACGTCCACGGGGTGATCAACAGCTCCCTGTCGCAGTCCGCGCAACGTGCCGGCCTGACTCATAGCATGACGATGGACATGGCCAACATCTTCGGCTACGACATCGACTTCGCGCAGGACATCCGCAAGGGTGATGAATTCGATGTGGTATACGAACAGAAAGTGGTCAACGGCAAGAGCGTAGGTACAGGGAATATCCTGTCCGCCCGCTTCACTAACCGGGGCAAGACCTACACCGCCGTTCGTTACACTAATAAGCAAGGTAATACCAATTACTACACGGCTGATGGCAACAGCATGCGCAAGGCCTTCATCCGTACCCCGGTAGACTTCGCCCGCATCAGCTCGATGTTCTCGATGGGCCGCAAGCACCCGATCCTCAACAAGATCCGCGCCCATAAAGGCGTCGATTACGCAGCGCCACGCGGTACGCCGATCAAGGCAACCGGCGATGGCAAGGTGCTGCTCGCCGGCCGCCGTGGCGGATACGGCAATACCGTTATCATTCAGCACGGTGACACCTACCGCACGCTGTATGGCCACATGCAGGGCTTCGCCAAAGGCATACAGACCGGCGGCACTGTCAAGCAAGGTCAGGTTATCGGCTATATTGGAACTACCGGCCTGTCCACAGGCCCACACTTGCACTATGAGTTTCAGGTCAATGGCGTTCACGTAGATCCACTGGGCCAGAAGCTCCCAATGGCGGACCCGATCGCCAAATCCGAAAAACAGCGGTTCATGCAGCAAAGCCAGCCGTTGATGGCACGCATGGACCAGGAAAAAGCCACCACGCTGGCCTCGAATAAAAGGTAATCCATGGACTTCTTCTATATAGGTGTGATGTCCGGCAGCAGTCTCGATGGGATTGATATCGCCCTTTTGAAGCAGGATGACCGATCAAGGCTTCTGGCCACTCACTACATCCCCATGCCGGAAGACCTGCATGCCGAGCTGCTGGGGCTTTGCTCCAGCGGCGCTGATGAGCTTGCGCGTGCTGCAATTGCAGAGCAAAAGTGGTGCAGGCTGGTCGCACAGGGCGTGCAGACGTTGCTGAAAGATCAAAACATGGTGCCCGCTCAGATTCGCGCCATTGGCAGCCACGGCCAGACTATTCGTCATGAGCCTTCGCGCGGCTACAGCATTCAGATCGGCAACCCTGCGCTGCTGGCAGAGCTGACTGAAATTACCGTGGTCAGCGACTTCCGCCGCCGCGATATCGCAGCAGGCGGCCAGGGCGCCCCTCTGGTACCGGCTTTCCACGAAGCGCTGTTCGACGACAACAAGGATCATCGCGCCGTATTGAACATCGGCGGGTTCAGTAACCTGAGCCTGATCGAGTCCGATCGCCCGGTCGAAGGCTTCGACTGCGGACCCGGTAACGTCCTGCTCGATGCGTGGATACAATCACAGCGCCACGAGAGCTACGACAAGGATGGCGCGTGGTCGGCGAGCGGCAAGGTTGATTCTGCGCTGCTCAAGAAACTGCTCAGCGATCAGTTTTTCCTGACCAAGGGCCCCAAGAGTACAGGCCGGGAAGTATTCAACCTGGGCTGGGTTCACCACCATCTGTTCCAGTTGCCAACCCTGGCGCCCGAGGATGTGCAGGCCACTCTGCTGGAACTGACGGCGTTGACGATCACCGAATCCCTGCAATCGGCGCAAGCGATTACCCGGGAGCTTCTGGTCTGTGGGGGCGGTGCGCATAACAAGGCGCTGATGAAACGCCTCGCAGAACTGCTGCCCGGCACCGAGGTCAGCAGTACCGAGAAGTTCGGCGTAGACCCTGACTGGGTTGAGGCGATGGCGTTTGCCTGGCTGGCTCATTGTTGCCTCGAAGGCGTTCCGGCCAACCGTCCGACGGTGACCGGCGCCAAAGGCAGACGCGTTCTGGGCGCCATCTACCCCGCCTGACGCGATGCCACAATGCAAAACGCCGCTCAATGAGCGGCGTTTTTGTTTACAGCAAGCTTCAATCAGATCGAAAACGAAGAGCCACAACCACAGGTCGTGGAGGCATTCGGGTTCTTGATCACGAAGCGCGACCCTTCAAGCCCTTCCTGATAATCGACTTCTGCGCCGGCCAGGTACTGAAAGCTCATTGGATCGACAACCAGGCTTACGCCCTCGCGCTCGACGATGGTGTCATCGTCTGCCACATCTTCATCGAAAGTAAAACCGTACTGAAAACCTGAGCAACCGCCACCTGTAACGAATACACGCAGTTTGAGACGATCATTGCCCTCTTCGTCGACCAGGGTTTTCACCTTGTGCGCTGCATTTGGAGTGAACTCCAAAGCGGTAGGCGTGAAGGATTCGACACTCATGTCAGATATCTCCCGGCGTTAGCCGTCGTAATGCGTAATGACGGCATTATCCGCTTCTCCTAGAAAATCGGTCAACTATTTGCTGGAGGGCGGCAGTCCTTACGGCATCATGCCCGCATGAGACAACCCGGCGCGCTCATCAAGGCCGAACAGGATGTTCATGTTCTGCACTGCCTGACCGGACGCACCTTTGACCAGGTTATCGATCACCGAAAGCACGACGACCAGATCGCCGCCCTGCGGACGATGCACTGCGATGCGACACACGTTGGCGCCACGCACACTGCGGGTTTCGGGATGACTGCCAGCTGGCATCACATCCACGAATGGCTCATCGGCGTAGCGCTTCTCGAACAATGCCTGCAGGTCCACCGAGCGATCAGTGACCGTTGCATAGAGCGTTGAGTGAATGCCGCGAATCATCGGCACCAGATGTGGCACGAACGTCAGGCCGATATCCCCACCCGCTGCGCGACGCAGCCCCTGGGTAATTTCAGGCAGGTGACGGTGGCCCTTCACGGCGTAGGCCTTGAAGCTTTCATTGGCTTCCGAGTACAGCGAACCGATGTTCAGACCACGTCCAGCGCCGCTCACGCCGGATTTGCAGTCGGCAATCAGACGAGTGTTATCGGCAATACCGGCTTCAAGCAGCGGCAGGAAACCCAACTGGGTAGCGGTCGGATAGCAACCCGGTACGGCGATGAGTCGCGCGTTCCTGATCTGTTCGCGATTGACTTCCGGCAGCCCGTACACCGCGTCTTCCAACAGTTGCGGAGCACCATGAGGCTGGCCGTACCACTTGGCCCACTCGACCGGGTCCTGCAGACGGAAGTCGGCAGACAGGTCGATCACCTTGGTGCCTGCCGCGAGCAGTTCACCGGCCAGGGCATGAGCGACACCGTGGGGCGTGGCGAAGAACACAACGTCACAGGCACCCAGGGTTTTCACGTCAGGCACGCTGAACGCAAGGCCGTCATAGTGCCCGCGCAGGTTCGGATACATCTCGGCGACTGGCATGCCGGCCTCCGAGCGCGAGGTAATGACCACTACTTCTGCCTGCGGATGCTGTGCCAACAGACGCAGCAGCTCGACCCCGGTGTAACCCGTGCCGCCGACGATACCGACCTTGACCATAACCTGCCCTCAACGAAACAACTGGAAAGCGGTCGATAATAGGAGCCTATCGCCTCTGCGACAACCGACAACGTGACGTATGGGCGCACAAGACACTACTATTCGGCCACCGTGAACCTGGGAATAATCAAAAATGCTCTATCTATGGATAAAGGCGCTTCATGTCATTTCAATGGTCTGCTGGTTTGCAGCCCTGTTCTATCTGCCAAGACTATTCGTCTATCACTCGATGAGTGAGGACACAGTCAGCCGCGAGCGTTTCATCGTCATGGAGCGCAAGCTGTACCGTGGCATCATGACCCCGGCAATGATCGCAACCCTGGTCTTCGGCGGCTGGCTGATCAGCTTCGACCCCAGCGGTTATTTCAGTCAGGGCTGGATGCACGCCAAGCTCGCACTGGTTGTCCTGCTGATCGGCTATCACCACGTCTGCGGCGCACAGATGAAACGCTTTGCCCGTGGTGAAAATGGCCGCAGCCATGTGTTTTATCGCTGGTTCAATGAAATCCCGGTACTGATTCTGATCGCCATCGTCATTCTGGTTATCGTCAAACCCTTCTGATTCCAGGAGTCACCCGGCCTCATCAGTAACGCGACAGGGCGCCCTGTCTCAGACAGGCGCCCGGCATTGTTTTCCATTTAAAGACAAGGAAGCCCCGTATGGCCGATTCACACTTCAAGATCGTATTTGAAGGGCAGGTGCGTGAAGGCGTCGAGCTCGACACCGCAAAGGCCAACCTGGCGGGGCTGTTCAAAAGCGAACCGTCTGCAGTGCAGAAACTGTTCAGTGGTCAACCCGTTGCGCTCAAGCGCGGGCTTGCTTACGAGGACGCGGAACGCTACCTGAAGGCGCTGAACGATGCAGGCGTCGAAGCGCGTATCGAACCCGACATTGAAATCAGCCTGAGTCTGGATGAAGTGGTCAGCCAGCCCTCCCCCAAACCCGCGCATCTGGACATATCACCCTACGCACCGCCCAAGGCACAGGTTGGCGCTGATCAGCCCGGCCATTCGACGCTGAAGGTGCTGAGTATCAACGGGCGTATCGGGCGCTTGCGCTATCTGGCGTGGAGCATGGTCTTGAGCGCCGCGACGCTGGTGCTGGTAGGTGTGTGCCTGCTGGTCATGAACGGTTCGCTGGTCGCCGGTGGCCTGCTGATGGCGGTGGTGCTCGTCGTGTTCGCGGTCATCGGCGCACAGATCGGCGTTCAGCGGCTGCACGATCTGGGTTGGTCAGGCTGGCTTCTGCTGCTGACCATGGTGCCGTTCGTAGGCAGCGTCTTCCCGTTCCTGATGATCCTACTGCCCGGAACAAAAGGTCCCAACGCTTTCGGCCCACCGCCGCCACCGAACTCCAGAGGCGTGAAGACACTGGCGATTCTGTGGGTGTTACTCATCCCCATAGTCGTGATGGTGCTCACCGCTGGCGGCGCAGGCATGCTGCGCGATGAGCTGGAATTGCAGACCGATGAATACGAGCAATCCCTCCCCTATGACGACGAAGAAAGCCGTGACAGTGCCTTGACCGCGCCAGCGGATGTCAACATAGAGCCCGAAGAACAAAGCGACAAGTAATAGACTGCCCCACGGTTCGGCAGACTGCCGGTCGCAACACGCTCAATGGAGAACTGCATGACCCGTTACGCCCTGATCACCGGCGCGTCCAGCGGCATAGGCCTGGCGATGGCCGAAGCGCTGGCACGTCGCGGTCGCAACCTGATCCTGGTCGCCCGCCAGCGCGACCTGCTGGAAACAATTGCACTGGAGTTGACTCAGCGTTTTGGCGTGGAAGTGCTGTTTCGAGCATGTGATCTGGGCGAGCCACTGAGGCTCTCGGGCTTTCTGCTGGAGCTGGAAGACGGTGCCCACCAGATCGATCTGCTGGTCAACGCTGCGGGCATTGGCACATGCGGACCTTTTCTGGCTCAGGACTGGAGTGCCGAGCAGGACCTGATCGATCTGAACATCCTGGCCCTGACGCGCCTGTGCCACACGGTCGGCAACCTGATGGCCATTCAGGGCGGCGGCCAGATACTCAACATCGCCTCGGTGGCGGCGTTTCAGCCTGGGCCATGGATGAGCACTTACTACGCGAGCAAGGCGTATGTGCTGCATTTTTCCGAAGGGCTGCGCGAGGAAGTGAAGAAGGCCGGGGTGAAGGTATCGGTGCTGTGCCCCGGTCCGACCAGGACGGCTTTTTTTCGCACCGCACAGTTGCAGGTCAATGTGGATAACCTGATGAGCCCGGAAGAAGTGGCGCTGTATACCGTTCGCGCGCTGGCAAAAAACCGTGCGGTGATCACGCCCGGCTTCGGTAACCGGTTGTGGACGCTCGGCCCGCGCCTGGTTTCACGCTGGCTGGCTCGCCAGATCAGCGGCTATATCAACAAGAAATACTGCCCGCGCTGAGCGACAAACGGCTGGGCGAGCCGCGTCCCGCTCAGTACACTCGGACGCGCTGAAGCACAGCGATACCCTGTGACGACCATCAACCGACAAGGAGCAAACGGCTGTGGACACTTTGTTTACCAAGATCATCAATCGGGAAATCCCGGCGAAGATCATCTATGAGGATGATCAGGTACTGGCCTTTCACGACATCGCCCCACAGGCACCCGTGCATTTTCTGGTTATCCCGAAAAAGCCTATCCGCACCCTGAACGATCTGACCGAGGAAGACAAAGGCCTGGCCGGGCATATTCTGTTCACGGCGCAGCGTCTGGCCCTCGAACTGGGCTGCGAAGAAGGCTTCCGCGTGGTGATGAACTGCAATGAGCTGGGCGGGCAGACCGTCTACCACATTCACATGCACGTACTCGGTCAGCGTCAGATGAACTGGCCACCGGGCTGAGCCAGCGTTTTCGGGCTTTCCGGCCGACCAGCGCGTGGGATCAGCGCTGGTCGGACCACACAAGCCCTGCCCGCTCCGGCCGATTGGGGTAAACTGCCCGCATGATCTTCCGGAGGTGCCCATGGCTACCGAACGTCAATACTCCCCCCTCGACCGTCTGTTACTGCAAGCCGACAGCGCGATGCGCACCTTGCTGCCGTCCAGCGCGCACTCGCAGCGCCCTTCCCCTGCCGTCGTTCAGCCCGAACACAAGATGAGCGAAGTCGACACGCGCCACGTCGCGGGTCTGATGCGCATCAACCATACCGGCGAAGTCTGCGCCCAGGCGCTTTATCAGGGCCAGGCGCTGACGGCAAAGCTGCCCAAGGTGCGCAAGGCGATGGAGCATGCGGCTGAAGAAGAAATCGATCATCTGGTCTGGTGCGAACAGCGCATCCATCAGCTTGGCAGCCATACCAGTGTGCTGAACCCGCTGTTCTACAGCCTGTCCTTCGGGATGGGCGCAATAGCCGGTGTTATCAGCGACCGGGTCAGCCTGGGTTTTGTCGCGGCGACTGAAGATCAGGTCTGCAAGCACCTGGCTGAACATCTGGAGCAACTGCCGACCGAGGACGGAAAGTCCCGGGCTATTCTGCAACAGATGCTCAGCGATGAAGAACACCACGCTGAATCCGCACTGGAAGCAGGCGGTTTTCGTTTCCCGGCACCGGTCAAGTTCGGCATGAGTGTGCTGGCCAAGGTCATGACCAAGTCGACTTATCGCATCTGACGAGGCGTATACAACACCCATAAAAAAGGCGCCTGAATCAGGCGCCTTTTTAATGTCCGGAATCCGGGCTTATACGGCGACGTTGCGGCCGTAGAAGATTTCCAGCATTTCGTGTTTGACCTTGGCGGTCACTTGCTCGCGCTGCTCGGGAGACAAGTTGCTGGTGGCGTCGCCAAACAGGTAGTTGTCCAGTTCGAACTGCTTGAGCAGCATCTTGGTGTGGAACAGGTTTTCCTGATACACGTTCACGTCGGTCATCTGGTAACCGTTGCGCGTGTCTTCGGAGAGGTAGTTCTGGATCGAGTTGATCTCGTGGTCGATGAAGTGCTTCTTGCCTTCCACGTCACGGGTAAAGCCGCGCACGCGATAGTCGACCGTCACGATATCCGACTCGAATTTATGGATCAGGTAGTTCAACGCCTTGAGCGGTGAAATAACGCCACAGGTCGACACATCGATATCCACGCGGAACGTGGCAATACCGTCAACCGGGTGAATTTCCGGGTAGGTGTGGACCGTGATATGGCTCTTGTCCAGGTGCGCCAGGATGGTTTCCGGCAGTGGACCTGGCGACTCTTCGATCTGGCTTTCGGTAGGCGTCACCGGCTGCTCAGAGATCAGAATGGTCACACTGGCACCTTGTGGATCGTAATCCTGACGCGCAATGTTCAGGATGTTGGCACCAATGATATCGACAACATCAGTCAGAATCCGCGTCAGGCGTTCTGCGTCGTACACACTGTTGATGTACTCGACATACGCCTGCTGGTCCTGCGGGGTTTCCGCATAGCAGATGTCATAAATGTTGAAGCTCAAGGTCTTTGTCAGGTTATTGAACCCGTGGAGCTTGAGTTTGCTTTTCACCGTTAAAAACTCTCTATATGGGTGCGGCGCCAGCCGCGTGATCAAGCATGCCCGTCAGGTGAGCCCGGCTCATCTGCGTAGGACGGTTAACACCTCTTCGCGTTGGCGATTTTGGTTGTCTGTTCGGACCGGCAGCAGAAAACCAATACATGCTGCGCCCGTAAAAAGTGGCGCATTATGCAGACGTCCGAAGCCGTCTGCCAGAGTGTGCGCCGTTTTTATGATCGTTGGATGTCTGGCGTTCAGCCCAGTTCGACAATTTCATAATCGTGAGTGATCTTCACACCCGCGTTGCCGAGCATGATCGAGGCAGAGCAATACTTCTCTGCGGACAGTTCGATCGCGCGCTTGACCTGCGCTTCTTTCAACCCGCGCCCTTTGACGACAAAGTGCAGGTGGATTTTGGTGAACACTTTCGGGTCTTCATCCGCACGCTCGGCATCCAGAAACGCCTCGCAGCTTTCCACGGGTTGGCGCGACTTCTTCAAAATGCTCACAACATCGAAGTTGCTGCAGCCACCCAGACCGATCAAGACCATTTCCATCGGGCGTACACCCAGGTTGCGACCGCCGCTTTCCGGCGGACCATCCATTACCACCACATGACCGCTGCCGGACTCGCCGAGGAACATGGCTTCGCCAGCCCATTGGATGCGTGCCTTCATCGCCAAGACTCCACTGTAAAAAAAGGGGTCGCCAGCTTAGCACAGGGCCAAAAGCTGCCCGGAAGAAATGCTTTTTGTAGGAAACGCGTAGGAATGTTCGCAAATAGCTTCCTACACGTCTGGAAAAGCTGGCGAGAATAAAGGCGCAGCCGATACCTATAGGTATGCCATTTGGCCATACACCTTATTTCGGAAGTCTCGCATGGTCGCAATAACTTTTACGCCCAAAGCAAACAGTCTGGACAAGCTGCTGCCCCATGCAGAACGCCGCCGCTGCCCCGCGAAAACCAACATCATCAATGCCGGTGAGCGCTCCGAGTCGTTGTTTCTGATCCTCAAGGGTTCAGTCACGGTTCTGATCGAGGATGACGAGCGCCGGGAGATGATCGTCGCCTACCTCAACAGCGGGGATTTCTTCGGCGAACTGGGCCTGTTCGAGCAACCGGGCAAGGAATCCGTACGCAGCGCCTGGGTGCGGGCCAAGACAGAGTGCGAAGTGGCCGAGATTTCATATGACACGTTCCGCGAGCTGACCAGGCAAGAGCCGGAAATTCTGTATGCGCTCGGCAGCCAGATGGCCGAGCGCCTACGCAACACAACGCGCAAGGTGGGTGATCTGGCGTTTCTCGATGTCACCGGACGAGTGGCTCGCACGTTGCTCGAGCTGTGCAAGCAGCCGGATGCAATGACTCACCCGGACGGCATGCAAATCAAGATTACCCGACAGGAAATCGGACGCATTGTCGGCTGTTCGAGGGAAATGGTCGGACGTGTGCTCAAGGCCCTTGAAGAACAGCGCTTGGTCAACGTCAAAGGAAAGACCATGGTGGTCTACGGGACACGCTGAGCCCTTGCTATTCAGAGCCCGGCGAGCAGTTTCCGGTAAGCCTGCGCCAGACGCTCCAGGACATCAGCGCCCGGAAACGCTTCGTACAAGGCGATGTGGCTTTCGGCCTGAACACGCGGCTCAAGCTCGCACAGCTCGTTGAAGCGGTTTACCGCAGCGGCCATCTGGACGCGCTCGTTATCCAGCAACAGCGCACCATGCGCCAGCACTACAGGACGCGTTCCGCCCTGGCTCTGACGCCAGCGCTGAGCCGTTCCAACCATCTTGCGACCATCGAGATTGACATTGAAACGGCCATCGCAGAATGCGCCTGCCACCTCACCCAGTGAAGCCTTGCCGCCAAGCTCGCTCAACAGATCGAGAATCGGCTGACACAATCGCAGGTAGGCGGTTTCTATGCGGTCGCGATCGACATCAGTGTGCGGCTGCGCATAGACCAGCGCGATGTTCAGCGTGGCAGAGGACTGTGGCACTGGCTCGCCGCCGGTTTCACGCAAGAGGACGGGCCATGCATTGTCCGACAGGGTCTCGCTGGCCTCGGCAAAACCCGGTAACCGGCTCATCCGCCGAGGCATGACCAGCGCTCGATCGTTGGGCCGCCAGAACAGCAGCCCGTGATCTGCCGCCCCGGAGCATACCGAGGCGAGAAGATCCTGCTCGGCCTGCAGGCCTTGTTCGACACAAATGTCGATGATCGCGTCTTGCATGCCGGACCTCGGGAGGGTGTTCAGCTCAATGCGCTCAGTCGATGGACGAAGCGCTTACCGCGATTTTGCGCTCAGGGAAGAACAACCGCTGCAGCTCGGCGCCAGGGTGTTCGGCACGCATGAAGGCCTCCCCCACCAGAAACGAATAGACATCGCTGATTTCCATCAGCTCGACATCCGCACGATTGAGAATGCCGCTTTCAGTGATGACGAGACGATCACGCGGAATACGCGGCAGCAAGTCCAGCGTGGTTTCCAGGCTCACTTCAAACGTGTGAAGGTTGCGATTGTTGATGCCCACCAGCGGAGTATCGAGCGTCTCGAGTGCACGGTCCAGCTCGTTGCCGTCGTGCACCTCGACCAGCACATCCAGATTCAGGCTCTTGGCAACGGCAGCCAGTTCAGCCATTTGCGCGTCTTCCAGTGCCGACACGATCAGCAGAATGCAGTCAGCGCCCAATGCACGCGCTTCGACCACCTGATAAGGGTCGATCATGAAATCCTTGCGGATCACCGGCAGGTTGCACGCTGCACGGGCCTCCTGCAAATAGGCATCGGCGCCCTGAAAGAAATCCACGTCGGTGAGCACTGACAGACAGGTCGCGCCACCGGCCTGATAACTTCTGGCGATCTCGCCCGGCAGGAAGTGTTCGCGGATGACGCCCTTGCTTGGCGAGGCCTTCTTGATCTCGGCGATAACGGCAGGCTGCTTTGCCTTGGCCTGAGTGATCAATGCCTTGGCAAAGCCACGTGGCGCGTCGGCCCGGGCTGCCTGTTGTTCAAGCTCGGCCAGGCTCACAATCGCACGACGAGCCGCGACTTCCTCGGCCTTTCGGGCGAGGATCTTTTCCAGTACGGTTGGCACACTCATGCTTCGTTCTCCTGCTTGAATACCGCCGTGAAGGCACCCAGCTCTTCCAGTTTTTCCCGCGCCAGGCCAGTGTGCAGCGCATCGTGTGCCAGGGCCACGCCCTCTTTCAGGCTGGTGGCGTGATCTGCAGCATAAAGCGCGGCGCCGGCATTGAGCACGATCATTTCCGCAGCTTTCTGACCGTTCTCGGTCTTGCGACGTCCCAGCGCATCGCGAATCAGCTCCAGCGACGCCGCCGGGCTTTCCACGGCAAGGCCGTACAGGCTCTGGCTTTTGATGCCGAGGTCTTCGGGCTGTACCCAGTATTCAGTGACTTCGCCGTTTTTCAGCTCGGCCACGAAGGTCGGTGCGGCCAGGCTGAATTCATCCAGGCCGTCCTGCGAATGGACCACCAGCACATGCTTGCTGCCCAGACGCAGCAGCACCTCGGCCAGCGGGCGGCACAGCGCCTGGTTGAACACGCCGACGATCTGGTGACGAACACCCGCCGGATTGGTCAGCGGGCCAAGCATATTGAACAGTGTGCGCAGGCCCAGCTCGCGGCGCGGCCCGGCCGTGTGCTTCATGGCCGTGTGATGAGACTGGGCGAACATGAAGCCGATACCCACGCTGTCGATGCAACGCGCCACCTGAACAGGCGTGAGGTTCAGATAAACCCCGGCAGCCTCAAGCAGATCGGCACTGCCGCTTTTGCCCGAGACAGCACGATTACCGTGCTTGGCCACGGTGCAACCGGCGGCTGCGATGACGAAGGCAGAAGCCGTCGACACGTTGAAGATGTTCGCGCCGTCGCCGCCCGTCCCCACGATGTCGACCACGCCATCCAGCGTTTTCAGTTCGACCTTGCCGGCCAGCTCGCGCATCACCGAAACCGCACCAACGATTTCATCGATGGTTTCGCTCTTCATGCGCATGCCCATCAGAAACGCACCGATCTGCGCTTCAGTGCATTGGCCGGTCATGATTTCGCGCATGACATCGCTCATCTCTTCAGTGGTCAGGTCCAGTTGGTTGACCACGCGATTCAGCGCGCTTTTGATATTCATGGGGGTACTCATAAAAAATCCTTAGCCCTGACGATGGCCGCCACTCTGCTTGAGAAAATTGGCGAACAGCTCGTGGCCCTGCTCGGTCAGGATCGACTCGGGGTGAAACTGCACCCCTTCGACGTTCAGTGTCTTGTGGCGCAGGCCCATGATCTCATCGACCGAACCGTCTTCCAGCGCGGTCCAGGCCGTCACTTCCAGGCAGTCGGGGAGCGTATCCTGCTTGACCACCAGCGAGTGGTAGCGGGTGACCACCAGCGGATGATTCAAACCATCGAACACCCCGCCATCTTCGTGAATGACCGGGCTGGTTTTGCCATGCATGACCTGACGCGCACGAACCACGTCGCCGCCAAAGGCCTGACCGATGGACTGATGCCCCAGGCACACGCCCAGAATCGGCAGCTTGCCCGCGAAGTGCTTGATCACATCCAGCGAGACGCCGGCTTCATTGGGCGTGCACGGGCCAGGCGAGACCACGATGTGCTCCGGGTTCAGGGCTTCGATCTCGGCGATGCTCAGTTCGTCATTGCGAATGACTTTGACGTCTGCCCCCAGCTCACCAAAGTACTGCACGACGTTGTAGGTAAACGAATCGTAGTTATCGATCATCAGCAGCATTTTGCTATCAACCTTTTGATTTACTGACTTGATTCAGGCCTTCCGGATTCTGCTTCACTCATGCATCCCCTCGTCAGCCATAAGGCCGGGGGACGGAGAAAAACATCACAAAATCGAAGGCATACAGGTACGGGACCGGCAGGGCCGGCAAGGAAATAGTCAGGCGCGCCAACGCCAACGGGCGTGAGCCTTGATAACGCGCATCAAAAGCTTGCTGACTGTCGTCACGGAAGGGGTCTCATCGGTACGTTTCAGGACATTAGCGTACCGAATCGGCCGGTGCAATATGAATGTACCGGGCTGCGCCGATTGAAAAGCGGTTAAAGGCTGAAAAGAGGGCCGCGCCTCCTTGCGGAGGCGGGATTGAGGCAGGGGCACGATGGCCGAGGGTGGGGAGCCGAGAGGAACATCAGTGCGCAATCTCGCGCACGTAGGCTTGGCAGGCCTTCAAAGCGATCAATCCCTGATCGCCGTAGTCGGTGATGGCGACAATTCGTCCAGCAGCCGCTGGGTCAAGTTCGCCTCGCGAGCTTCCATGAACCACGCCGCCGGTATCGGTGCCGGCTGGCATGCCATCACGGTTGGCGGGGCTGTTGGCGAGGAGGACTGACAACCGCAAATCAGCGGTAGCCAGGCGATCACGCAAACGAGCCTGAGCAGTCTGTGCATCGCTCAACTCCTTGTGGATGGTTGTATCGTTGGTGTGCAAACGGACTTCCAGCGCCCGTCGTTGTGCCTGCTCGGCGTTCTGCCAGTCGACGAGCGCCAGCGCCGCCTGCTCGCGCTCGCGCTGCCACGTCAGCTGTTGCGCGGACAGTTGCAGGCCATAGCGGGCCGCCTGCCATTTCCAGGCGGCCCATGTACCCAGCCCTGACCCCAGCACGAATGCGAGGATCAGGAATCGCATATCCAGCACTTTCACGGCAGCACCTCCAATGCCCGCTGGTAAAGCGCCTGGCGATCCGCCAGGCCATTGGTACCGCCGTTGATGCGGCGGGTGATCATCAGAAAATCACCCTTGTCTGCCAGCGCATTGAGGTTGGCCCGGTCCCAGAACCATGCCGCCGACATGGCGGCGTGGTCGGGTTGTTCGAGCATTTGCGGCTGGGCAAGCAAGTCCAGCCCGAGCGCCTCCCCGCACGCCTCGGAGTTGGTCCGCCCCGTCACCTGAATCAGCCCACGGCCCCGATACAACTGACCGTCGCCATCTGCCTCTGGCGTATTGCCCAAACGCAGCGCCAACTGGCCCGTGTCGTACTTGGCCAGATAGCTGTCGCTACCCAGCTCGCGCACATAACGAAGCTGCCCGGACTCATGCCCTATCTGAGCG
>Ga0182227_1000026_pt1 | contig 20547 bp, 17 predicted proteins | sample G6R1MG_18_FD_129659 | JGI IMG/M metagenome (GOLD analysis project Ga0182227, IMG submission 129659) | Miscanthus phyllosphere microbial communities from Michigan, USA - G6R2_MAIN_07NOV2016_LD1 MG | ecosystem: Host-associated > Plants > Phyllosphere > Phylloplane/Leaf | place: USA: Michigan... | reverse complement strand
CCCGAAACAGAAGCTCGTGTTCGACAAGGTGGTCTCGCAGCAGCGCGACGCGAGCCTCGACACCGTGGCCCGGCGCGCGGCCGACGAGCGGATCAAGGGAGCGACGACGGTCGCCAAGACCACGATCGACAACGCGCTGAAGGCCGCTGTCGATGTTGCGAACGATGACAAGACCGCCGACGCGCAATTGAACCTTGGGCTCGCGGCGATCCGCTCGAACATCACGGGACAACCGAAGGAAGCGGTCGAGGCGGCGGCGACCGAGTTCCGGTCGCAGTTGCAGACGCAGCGGATCGCGCGCGTCGCGGTGGACAGCCCCATTCAGGCCGCCGCGATGTACGAGCGCCTGAAGCCGCAGATCGCGGGCGCCGACCACATCAAGGTCGAGAAGCTGCTTGAGCCCATGCGCGCCCGTCAGGAAGGGCAGGCGATTGCCAGCGAGATCACGGGCGCCCCGGGACCGGCGACGCGACAGGTGGCCGCCGTGGCGCTGGCGACCGCGCCGCCGCTGGTGCGCGCGATTGGCGGCGTCGAGAGTTCAGGCAATGCGAACGCGGTGTCTCCGAAAGGCGCGGCCGGGCTGTTGCAGGTCATGCCTGACACGGCGCGCGAGATATCTCAGAAACGCGGGGATGGGCTGATCCCGCCGGGCGCGACCGACGCGCAGGTGCGGACGATCCTCGCGAACCCTGAGATCGGGATCACGTATGGAACAGACTATCTGCGGACGCAGCTTCAGCGGTTCGGCGGCGACGTGCCGACCGCGCTCGTCGCGTACAACGCCGGGCCCGCCGTGGCAGAGCGGTGGCTGAAGGAGCGGAAGGGGCCGAACGACCTCTCCCCCCTGCCGGCAGAGACGCAGAAGTACGTCCCCAAGGTCATGTCCCGGCTGGCGGACGCGCAGGGCGGCGGGCCGACCGAAGGCGGCGGCAAGCCGGACGTGTTCAACACCGTACGCATGGGCGCTCTGCCCCCGCCCGGCCAGAAGATGACGGCCGAAAACTGGTCGCTGAAGTTCTACAAGCCCGCCGACCTCCTCGCGCCGACCGGCGGCGGGCGGCAGATCGATGCGCGTGCGGCGACCATGGCCGACACGCTGGGAGCCCAGTTCTTCGAGAAGACGGGCATCCGCATCGGCGTGAACGACGTGAACGACAATCCCGGCACGGCGGGCAAGCGGCGCGGGGCGAGCGACCCCGGCGACAACCCGCATGTATCGGACAGTCAGCACCTCCACGGGCGCGCGTTCGACTTCCAAATTCAGGGCTTGAACGACGCGCAAAAAGCGCAGTTCCTACAGATCGCGCGTCAGGTCGGTTTTTCGGGGGTGGGGTTCTATGAAGGAAAATCCGGGCACATCCACTTGGATACGGGCAAGCCGCGCTCGTGGGGAACGATGCCCAAATGGGCCGGCGGCGCCATGGCTGTCCCGGCGCTCGGGGCCTCGGATATGGCAGTCGCGCCCACTCTCGGCGGGCTTCCGGTTCCCGCCTCGATGCGTGCGGCTGCGGGCGGAACGGCTACGGGAGCGGCACGGCCTGTCAGTGGCGGCCCTGCTGGAACGGGCACTTCTTTCCTCCCCCCTGCACTGACCGCAGACGCCCGCGACCTCATCGGCACCCCGACGCCCACGGTCTCGTCCGTGGCGGCCGGGGCGTCGTTCGGACCCGGCCAGACGGGCGGCATGGTCCCGGCTCCGGTGGCGTCCTCGATCCGTCTCCCCGACGATTTCGACGCGCAGGCGTGGCGCGACGCCGTGGCGACCGATCCGCGCCTGGACAGCCCGGCGAAGCAGTCGGCCGCCCGTGCCGCCGTGGAGAGAGAAATCCGCGCGCGCGAGGGGCAGAGGAAATCCGCCTTGCGCGACCTGCGGTCGGAGGCGATCCGGACCGTCCAGAGCGGAAAAGGCTCGGACGACCTGCCGCCCGAAATCTACTCCGCGCTGCTGGAGGCCGACCCGAAGTTCGTCACCGACACCCTGCCGGCAATGGAAGACCGGATCAGGAAGCGGGCCGATAAAACGGACCCCCTCGCGTATCATGAACTGACGCGGATGGATGATGCGCGGTTCGCCGATCTCGACCTGACCGCCTGGATTTCGCGCCTGTCTCAGGCCGATTTTCAGAAGTTCAGCGACCGCCAGAAAGCGGCCGGGAAGGCCACGGCCGAGGACGCCAACCGCTGGGACGGCATCCAGACTCGACAGGCGCTCGCGAACAACGCGCTGAAGTCCGCCGGCATCTTCCCCGACAAGGACGACGCCGAGGCGAACCGCCGGGCCGGCATCTTCTACGGGCGGCTGGACACGGCGGTGGCCGCGTTCAAGGCCGAGAACAAGCGGGAGATGAAGCCGGTAGAGCTGCAGGAGACCCTGACGAACCTCCTCACGCCGATCAACGCGGGCGACTGGACGGGCAAGACGCAATACCTGTTCGAGCAGGGAACGGCGAGCGAGAACCAATTCCGGCGCGCAAACCAGCTGCCCCTGATCGGCACCACGGGGAACGTCGCCCCGGCGCGCAAGCTGGAGGAAATCCCGCAGGCGAGCCTGCAAACGCTGCTGGACAACCACACGGCCATGCGCGGCGTGGCGCCGACCCCGGCGCAGGCGATGCAATTTTACAACGATGGCGTCGCGCTGGAGACCGGGCGCGACCCGAAACCGGACGGGCCGACGCGCACGGAGATCATCTCTGTCCTGCGCCGGAAGTTCGGCGCCTCGATCCAGACGGACGCCTCGCGTTCCGCCGAGTTCGAGGCTAAGATACAGGACACGTACAACCGGACGCTCCGGTCTCTCCTGACGCCTAAGCCGGCCGCAACGTCTGCTCCGGTGGCGATCCCCTTCTGAGGTACACCATGGCGGGCATGTTCGACGCGGCTGTTGACGAGATTGCAGCCGGCGAGGACAAGGCCGCCCGCGCCGCCGCGCCGGGCTCGACGCTCGAACCGCCGGCCCCGGTCGCGCCCGTACAGAACCCCGGCGACGTGCTGCCGGGCATGCCGGCGGACCTCGCCACGCCCGCGCCCGCTCCGATGCTCCCCGGCCCGGCGCAAGACCTCGCGCCCGCCGCTGCGCCCGTCCAGGCCGCGCCGGCCGCGCGGGGCATGTTCGATGCTGCGGTGGAGGAGATCGCGACGGAGGATGCCGGGCGGCTGTCGTCGGCCTTGGAGACGGCCCGCACGCAGGACCCGGTGCGCTACACGGAGGCCGCTCGGATTGCCGAACGCGATGGCCTGCCCCTTGAGTTCGTTACGCAGAACCTTGACGACCTCAAGACGCGCGCCACCGCGAACGACATGCGGAAGAGCTTAGAGGCAAGCCCGCGCCTGAAGCAATGGTTTCTGACGGGCGACAACGCGAACACGGTCAAGCTGGACGACCTGCACAAACTGTCCGGTCTCGGGTGGCTGATGGAGGCGACCGGGGCGCAGTGGTCGGACGGGTGGGATCAGCGCCAGTCGGCGGATATCCGGTATCGGCAGATCTTCGGCCGGGCCACGCCGGAAGAAATCGCACGCGCCGACGTGGCGGACCGGGCCGAGAAGCGCGACTATGGCTCGACCGGGTTCTTCCAGGGCGCCATCCCGGCCCTTGCCGGCCAGCTGCCGAACATGGCTGGCGGCCTGCTGGCGGGGCTCCAGGCTGCCCCGTACGCGGCGACGCTGGGCACGGCGGCCGGTGCCGCGGTCGGCTCTCTCGCCGGACCTGCTGGTACGATCCCCGGCGCTGTGGCGGGGTTCGGCTCTGGCGTGGCGACGGGCATGATCCAGGGGCGCGCGACGGATAGCTTCAAGCAGGAGGCCGGCGGCGCCTACAGCGAGTTCCTACAGATCAGGGGCGACAACGGCGAGCGCGTCGATCCGGAGGTGGCGAAGGGCGCGGCGCTCATCGCGGGCGCGGCGAACGCGGCGCTGGAGACCATCGGTGAGGCCGCGCTTGAGCGGCTCGTGCCCGGCCTCGACAAGTATGGCGTCGGCGCCCTGCTGCGGAACGGCTCGCGCGAGGTGCTGAAGGAGGCGATCAAGCGTCCCTCGATCTCGGCTCTGCTGAAGTCGTTCGGCGGCAACATCGCGCGCGGCGGCGCCACGGAGATCGGGACGGAGGTGCTGCAAGAAGCCGTGACGATCATGTCGCGGATCGCGACGGAGAAGAACAGCGCGGGCGAGTTCCAGCCCATGGAGGCGGCCGAGATCTCGTCGCGCCTCGTGGAGACGGCGGAGCAGACGGCGCAGGCCATGCTCATCCTGACTCCCGCGCTCGGCTCGACCCGTCTCGGCCGCGACCTAACCGTGTGGAAGCGCAGCGAGGACATGCGCGCGATCTACCAGGGAGCGAACGAGGCGGCGGCGACGACCGAACTCAGGACCCGCGCGCCGGAAAAGTACCTCGACGCGGTGAAGTCGTTTCTCGGCGACGGCAAGGCCAGCGACACGGTGTACGTGTCCACGGACAAGCTGACCGAACTGTTCCAGTCGATGGGCCTCACGCCGCAGGATCTCGACGCGCGGATCGACGGGTTCTCGGCCCGGTACGCGGAAGCCCTGGCGACCGGGAATGACACGCACATCGACATGGCCGCGTTCCAGACGCACATCGCCGGCACGCCGCTGGGCGAGGCGCTGATCGAACATCAGCGGTGGCACCCGGAACTGGCGACCGTGGCCGAGGCGCGCGACGCCCTGGCCGAGGCCCGGTCCGCGCAGGACAGCATGTTGGAGGAGGCGCTGAACGCGGCGAAGGCGGATGCGGCGAAGGCGGCCCCGCGCAAGCAGGTCGAAGACGCCGTTTATGGGATGCTCGTGAACATCGGGGAAAGCCCCTCGACGGCGCGGGCGCAGGCGGTGTTGCAGGGCGCGTTCTTCGGGACGATGGGCGAGCGAGCCGGGATCGACCCGGTGCAGCTGTTCAACGATCAGGGCCTCGACATCCGCCGGGCGATGCCGGACGGGCTGGACTACCAGAAGACGGACGAACTCGACTTCGCCCTGGATGCGATCCGTAAGGGGGACGCTGAGCGCGCCGGCAGGATGCGCAGGCGAGGCCAGGGCGCGAGCCTCGGCATGTTCCTGAAGTCCAAGGGTGGCCTGCGCGAGACCGATGCCTTTGCCGGCGAACTCCGCTCGCGAGACCTGAAGGGCGGCTTGCGGGCGAAGGAGGGGGCGGGTATAGATCTTGACGCCGCCTCACTCGCAGCGGCAGAGGCCGGCTACTTCCCGAACGCCATGAACGAGGACGGGTCAATCAACCGCGAGGGGTTGGTTGAAGCACTGCTCTCCGCCGTGGATGAGGAGGTAGCCGGCCGTCCGTTGTTCACGCTTCGGCCCGACGAAGTGCGGATCGACAGCCGGCTCGCGCGCGTGGAGGCCCTGGCCGAGGAGATGGCGGCGCTCGGTCTCGACACGGCGTCGATGACGAACGACGAGATCCGCACCGAACTCATGAAGGCGTCCAGCCCGAACGCGACTGATGGGGCGCTGTTCTCCGCCGACCTCGCCGGCCCGCAGCCGGACAAGCGCGGCTCAATCCAGTTCCAGGGCGAGCGCACGGTCATCAACCTGTTCCAGGCGGCGAACCTCTCAACGTTCCTGCACGAGAGCGCGCACCTGTTCCTTGAGGTGTCCAAGCAGGTCGCCGAACGTCCGGCAGAGCCCGGCGCGAACGATGCAATCCGCGACGACTGGCGCACGGTCCTGGCCTACATCGGAGCCAAGGAAGGCGAGCCGATCCCGCGCGAGGCTCACGAAAAATTCGCCAAGGCGTTCGAGACGTACCTCTCCGAGGGGCGGGCGCCGTCCGACGACCTGCGCGGCGTGTTCGAGCGGTTCAAGTCGTGGATGCTCCGGGTGTATCGCGGCGTCTCCCGGGCCATCGGCCTGCCGGCCATCTCGCCTGAGATCCGCGACGTGTTCGACCGGATGCTTGCGACCGATCAGGAAATCGCGGAGGTGCAGTCCGATTGGGCGGTGCGTCCGATGTTCGCCAGCGCCGCAGAGGCGGGCCTGACCGACCTCCAATGGGCGAAGATGGTCAAGGCCGCCGAAGCCGCCACGGACACTGCCAAGGGCTCCCTGCTGGCCCGCATGATGGGTGAGCGCGCCCGCGAGCAGACGGCCGAGTGGAAGGCGCAAAAGGAAGCAATCCGCGCCGAGGTGGTGGACGACTTGTCGCAGCGCCCGGTGTATCAGGCGCAGCACTACATCCGCACGGGCGAAATCCTGAACAGCACCGAGACGGTGCCGGCGGACATCGGCGAGCGTCGTCTCGATCGGGCGTGGCTCGTGAACCACTTCGGCAAGGACGTGCTGTCGCGCCTGCCGAAGCAGTCCGGCCGGCTCGTCTACGTCGAAAAGGGCGGGATCAGCCCCGACGAGATGGCGGATTGGTTCGGGTTCACGTCCGGCGAGCACATGATCGGCGAGATGCTGTCGGCCGTCCCGTACCAGCGCGCCGTCGTGGCGCGCACCGACGAACTGATGCGCGAGCGCAACGGCGACCTGCTGTCCAATCAGGCAGCGGCGGCGGAGGCGGCGGCGGAGGCGTTCCACAACGACGTGCGCGCGCCGTTCCTCGAACTCGAACTGCAAGCGCTGGCGGCCAAGGCAAAGATCAAGGCCGGCAAGGTTCTGCCGCAGAAAGTCGCCCGGCAGATGGCCCGCGACCTGATCCGGGGCAAAAAGGCGTCCGAGGCCGGGCGCGTGGCCGTGTTCGCCAGGGCGCGCGACAAGGCGGCCCGGGCGGCCGAGAGCGCGATGCTGCGCGAGGACTGGACGGCGGCGGCCGAGGCCAAACGTCAGCAGATTTTCAACCACTACCTGACCCTGGAGGCTCAGTCGGCGCGTGACGAGGCCGAGGCGATCCGTCGCTACCTCGACAAGTTTTCGGACCGGAAGCGGCCGGGCGGCGTAGACCCGGATTACCTCGACCAGATCGAAGGCATCCTCGAGCGGTTCGAGTTCAAGCGGGCGACCTCCCTGCCGGCGATTGAGCGGCGCAAGACCCTGGCCGCGTTCGTGGCCGAGGCGGAGGCGCGCGGCGACGCGCTGCTGATCCCGCAAGACCTCCTCGATAAGGCCGCGCTGACCTCGTACAAAGACATGACGATGGAAGACCTCGACGCCTTGCGCGACGTGGTGAAGAACATCGAGCACCTGGGCCGGCTGAAGAACCGCCTGCTGGAAAAGGGCCGGCTCGTGTCGTTCGAGCGGACCCGGGACGAGTTGCTGGCGCAGGTCCAGCGCACGCCGCCGAAGAAGTCGCAGAAGTACCGTAACCCGACCGGATGGGAGCGGTTCCAGAACGGCGTGGCCGGCGTCGATGCGTACCTGCTGAAGATGGAACAGGTGTTCCAGTGGCTCGATTTCGGCGACGCGAGCGGGCCGTTCGGGCGTATCCTGTTCGGCAAGTTCGTGGAGGCGCAGAACCGGAAAAGCGAGATGCAGCTTGCCGTGTCGGCGAAACTGAAGACGATCCTCGACGGACTCGACGCGGGCTATCTGAACGAGCGCAAGGCGGTGCCGGCCCGGCCCGAGCTGTCGTTCCTGCGGTCGGAACTCTACGCTATCGCGCTCAACCAGGGCACGGAGAGCAACCGCGCGAAAATCCTCAAGGGCGAGACCTCGGCGAAGAATTCGTTCCGGTCCGAGGACGAGATGAACTCTGCCCTGTCTCTCCTCACGAAAGAGGACTGGGACCGGGTGCAGGCTATGTGGGACGTGCTGGAAGGTTTCTGGCCCGAGACCGCCGCCCTGGAGCGCCGGCTGACCGGCGTCGAGCCGCCGAAGCTGGAGCGCCGCAAGGTGCAGACCGCGTTCGGCGAATACGCTGGTGGGTACTACCCGATGGTGTACGACCCGGCGCAGTCCGTCGATGTAGAGCGCCGGTCCGACAAAGAGCTTGATGCACGGTTCGACAACTCGACGTTCTCGCGGCCTGCAGTGTCCCACGGGTTCACAAAAGCCCGTGTGGACAATTACGCCCGGCCGGTGCTCCTCGACCTCCGCGCCCTCACGGGGCACATCGACGCCGCGATCCAGAACATCACGCACCGCGAGCCCGTGCGCGACGCGCTGAAGCTGATCGAAGACCCGACGTTGCAGACGGCCTTGATCGAAACCATGGGGCGGCCCGTCCATCGAGAGATGGTGAGGTGGCTGGACCGGATCGCGAAGGACCGGGGTGAGCCGCCGGCCAACGCGACGATTGCGCGGATCATGTCCGGCGCGCGTGGGAACATCAGCCTGTACGCGATGGGGTTCCGGCTCTCGACGGCGCTGTCACAGTTCGCCGGCTGGTCGAACTCGATGGAGAAGGTCAAGCCGTCGTTCCTCGCGTCGGGCCTGTACGAGATGACCTTTCGCCCGCGCGAGACCTGGGACCTGATCTCGTCCAAGTCGGGCGAGATGCGAGACCGGACGAACAACCTCGACCGCGACGTGCGCTCGGCACTCGCCCGCTTGGAGGGCAAGACCGGTCCGGTGGATACGTTCAAGCGGTACGCCTTCCTCGGAACTGCCATGGCGGATCGTATGGTCGCCGGGCCGACGTGGTTGGGAGCGTACAATCAGCACCTTGCCACGTATCCAACCGATGAAGCCGGAGCCGTCCGGTCCGGCGACGCGGCTGTGCGGTTGACGCAGGGGTCTGGCGCGGCGAAAGACCTGTCAACGATCATGGGGAATAAGAACGAGGCGCTTCAGGTTTATACGATGTTCTATTCGTATTTCAACCTGTATTATAATCGACTGCGCACACTCGGCCGCGATACCCGTGCTGTATTCAGAGACGGAGAATACGAGGACATTCCGCACTTGCTCGCTCGGTCGGTCGCCCTCGTGATCCTGCCGGCCATCATGGCGGACATGCTCGTGGGTAAGTGGAAGGACGAGGAAGAGACGTGGGCTTGGTGGGCCTTCCGCAAGGCGAGCCTGTACCCGCTGATGTCCGTTCCTTTGGCGCGTGACGTGGCTGGGGCACTCGACAGCGGTCTCGCCTACCAGATGTCTCCGCTCGCCCGGTTCGGCGATCTCGCGACGAAGCTGGCGCAGGACGCGAACAAAATCGCGCAGGGCGAGCAGGTCGAAAGTCGCATGGTCGCCAAGCGTGCGGCCGAACTCGCTGGGTACACGTTCGGCCTACCGCTGGGGCAGGCGGTTGGCACAGGATCGAACGTGTGGCAAGGGTTGGAGCAGAACGATTTCAGGCTGCTCGATGTGGCGTTCAACCGGCGTGCATTCGGGAGCACGCGCGATCAGTAGGGGGACAGGATGGCGCTCGTCACGGATATCGGCCTCGCCGTCCTGCAATCCCGGGAAGGGGTGCGGCTCACGTCTTACCTCGACAGTGTCGGGGTGTGGACCATCGGCTGGGGCCATACGAAGGGCGTCACCAAGGGCCAGCGGATCACGCGCGCCCAGGCAGAAGAGTTCCTTCGCGAGGATATCGACAGCCACGCCCGCCCGATCCTCGCGGCGGTCAAGGTCCCGCTTGCGGATCACGAGGCCGACGCCCTCGTATCGATCGCATTCAATATCGGGGTGAGCGGGTTCAAGAGGTCGTCGTTCCTGAAGCTGCTGAACAAGGGCGACCGCGCCGGGTGCGCCCGCGCGATCATGTCGTGGGTCAAGCCGAAGGAAATCACGACGCGCCGGCAGGCAGAGCGGGATCAGTTCCTCACGCCCTACAGCACGGCGCTCCCCAAGGCCCGGTCTGACGACGCCGCCCGCGTGCGTGTATCTCGCCCTGTTCCGGCCCGCGCCGTCGCCCCTGAGCCCGAGCCTGAGACGACGCCCGAGGTGGCCTACGTCACGCCCGCCCAGGCCGCGTCAGAGCGCCCGTCCGGCTCTCGGTGGCTCTCGTGGCTGCGTCCGGCCGCGCCCGTGGCAGACCGGCCAGGGCTCAAGCCCGGCGGAGACCCGGCGCTATGGGATGTGCAGGACGCCTTGAAGCGCCTCGGGTACGAGCCGATCCTGCGCGACGGCTTGAACGGCGACCGCACCCGGAACGCGGTTCGCACGGCCCGGCGGCGGAACGGCCTGCCCGATGGCGAGGAGATCGACGCCGCGTTCAGGGCGGCGCTCCCCGGCCTCCTGCCGGCCATGATCTCAAAGACCCGAGCAGACGCCAGCACCCAAGAGATGGTGCAGCAGTCGCCGGACCTGTTCGCGCCGCTGAAGGGCATTCTCGGCACTGGCGGGATCACGACCGGCATCGCCGCCATCGGCGCCGCGTCCGACGCTGGGGTCATGGACAAGATCAAGGGCACCCTCGACCAGATCAGCGGCACCGCCGCGTCCGCGCAAGAGGGGATCGGCGTCCTGTTCGGGATCGGGCAATGGCTCTATGCCCACTGGTGGATCATCCTCGCCGTCGTGGGAGTTTATTTCTTGGCAAAGGGCTACGTGTGGTGGCTCAACGTCAAGGCGCTATGGCGGGCGGGGCGGGCTTCGTGAGCAGAGCGCACCAGACAGGCGACAGCCCGACGAGCATGAACAAGACGCGCCCGCTCGAATGGCTGCTGGCCTGCTGCATGATCGTATGGGGCGTCTCGCTTCTCAGGCCGGGACCCTACTTCGACCTGCCCGCGTACCGGGTTATGGCGACAATCGCGCACGAGACGACGTGGGGCATGTTCGCGGTGTGCGCCGGGCTTCTGCGGTGCCTCGGGCTCGCGGTGAACGGGTGGTGGCGCCGAACGCCGGTCATCCGGTTTGCCGGGTCGTTCTTCGGTGGCCTGTGCTGGCTGTCCATCGGCTTCCTGATGTATGCCGGTTCGGTGGTGGAGGACAGTCGTCTGCCCGCTGGGATGGGCTTCTACGTGGTGTTCTTCGCGTTCGAGGGGTGGTGTACTCTGGCGACAGGGTACGACATGAATAAGAACGGGTCGCTATCCACCGGAGCCGTCGCGCGTAATGTCCGCTGATGAAGTGAAGCCGTGGATCGACCTCCTCGTTACGCTGCTCACGGGCGGCGGCGTGGGCGGCATCATCCTCGCGATGCTCGGATACATGAAGGCCAAGCGGGAGAGGCCGCCGCACATCGCCGACCCGAACGTGGGCGGTGGCGCGCTCGCGCAGATCGGCGGCATGGTCATGGGCCGGCAGACGGCAGACGAGATGATCGCAGCGCTGAACTCGATTGCTGCCGCGCAGGACCGATGCACCCTGGTACGCGAAAAGGAAATCCGGGTGGCGCAGGAGTTGGGTGAGACGCGCCACCGGGAAATCCGGGTGATGAACGACCGGCTCGATACGCTGTGCGACCGGCTTAAGAACCTGCCGGGGTGTTCTGCTTAGTCGATAGCCGGCGGCGCAACCATGCCATGACTGGCCGTGTACGGATCGACCGCCAAGAAGGTGTCCACTTGTTCGGAATTGAATGTTCGTTCGTTCGGCATCCATTTTTCTTTAGACGCGTTCCAAGCGCGGATTTTTACGCTGCCCGTGCGCGTCTGACGGGTGATGTGCCCGGTCTGAAACTTTCCGCTGCCGAACGGGATGCGGACGAAAGAACCGATTGCGTGCTTCATAGCATGCCCCCCGCGACCACTATGGCCGCAGGGGTAGGTCTATCGCTAACTTGACGTAACGTCAATCAAATAAATCAGCCCCGGCGGCGCCGACCCTGACTGCCCGTGGCGGCTTCCTCGACGGCATCGACCTGATCCTCGCCGACGCTGCCGGGCCCGGTCTCCTGCGGGTCCACGACGCCCGGATCGACCGTCTCGACCGTGACCTCGCCCGCCTGTCCGGTCTCGGCCGCCTCGACGTCTGCCGGCGACGGCGCCGCTTCGGCTGCCGCCCGCGAGGTGAACCGGTGCTCGACCTTGAGTACGTCCACGCCGGGGAGGGCCGCCAGGGCGGCGATGCCGTGACCGTCTTCGGCCGAGAGGATCGCATTCGACACCGCGATCTGACTGCGGGTGCTGTTCTTCTCGACGGGCACGAACACGCGCAGGGTCACGACTGCGCCGACTTCACGCTTTGCCATATCTGTTGTCTCCTCAGAACCTGTCATCGTCAGCGGCGGGCTCATCCCGATCCGCGTTCATCGGGACCTCGCCCGCCTCCGGGTCGTGGTCCTCCTCCTGAGGCGGCGACACGCGCGCCGCCACCTCGTGAAGCTCGTTCTCAATGGCGGCGAGCGCGCCATCGGCCTTCGGGTCCAGCCCCCTGCGGAACTCGGCCAGCGCACCCGGGCCCTTGCCGGCGGCCTCCCTGGCCGCAGCAAACAGCCTCTCGCGCGCGGATGGACCTTTCGCCGGCTCGTCCTTCAGCGGCCGGACGACGAACGGCGCGCGCTTGGCCCGCGTGACGGTCAGGGCCAGCGTCTTGTCACGCTCGATCCCCGAGACGTGGCTGATCCTGATGCCGCCGACCTTCATGCCGCCGAACATCACGTCCGGATCGCAGTACAGGGTCATCCGCCGTCCGGTGTACGCCGCGCCGTCCGCGCCCCACACGGCCACGAGCACGCGGCGCATGGACTTGCAGGGCTTGTACGGCTTGCCGTTGTCGCCGTCGAAGTTGATAGCGATGGGCTGATCCGGCTCGGACGCGCGGGACACGCGCGTCACGGTGATCGTGCGGGGCCCGGCGATCAGATCGTCGGCGTTGATCTGATCGCTCTTGGGGGCGATGGTCGCGGACAGGTCCGTCATACGACGATGTCCCGCGCGACGCGTTCGGTCGGAACGGCACCAGACACGGCAACCGCCGTGTCGTACCGAACGAGGGCCTCCTTGACCCGCTCCTCGAACGCGCCTGCCGCCGACACGATGGCGTCCTGCATCTTCGCGTCGGGGTAGCAGCGCATGACGGCCATCGGGAGGCCGCCGGAATACGAGAGCAGGTCGCACCACTCGCGGCCCGTGACGAGCAAGCCCGTCTGCACCTGAAGCGCGTAGTCCGCCGGGATCGTGCCGTCGAACACATGCACGACGAACGTCTCGATCTGGTACTTCTGCCGGCGCGACTTGGCCTCGACAAGCCCGGTCTCCCCGACCATGCCGTCCGGCGAATACCCGAGCGTGAAGCCCCACTCGTCGTTCGTCACGAACCCGACGCGCTCGACGGGCGCATGGTGCTTCTCGTACATGTCGATGGCGGCCTGCTCGTCATCGATCCCGCGCAGCATGTCGTCGCTGATGTAGTGCGGCTCGACATAGCCGGTGATACGCTGGGCGAGCAGTTCGTACAGGTGAGACCGCTCCTTTTCGTTGCTCGCGATCTTGAGCGTCGGCGTGAGGATGAGTTTCATCTCGCTCGCCGTGAGCATGCCGCAGCGCGCGGCGAGCCATTCGTCGGAACCTTGGATGAGATTGTTGTGATAGGTGATGGTCATGGCGTTATCCTGATGCGAGGCTGCGGGCCGGACTAGAACGGGATGCGCTCGTTATCCTCGGCCTCGGTGAACTCCGCGTCCTCGGCGGCGGCAGGAGCGGCCAGGGCGGGCACGGGCGGCAGGCCAGCGGTGGATGCGGGCTCGAACTTGGCCCACGCCTTGGCGAGAGCGGCGTCGAAGGTCTCGCCGAACTGCGCTGCGATCTCCAGCTTGACGCCATCGCGCTCGGCCCGGATCTGGCACGACCATGCGTTGTCGGACTTCACGTATCCGCCGCGTGGATAACGCCCGATCACGACGCCGACATTCTGCGCGTCGCACGCTTCCAAAATCTCTCTCGTGGTTTTCATCGCTTCAGTTCCTTGTTGTCCCATCGCTACCTAAAACCATGTTTGACGTAGCGTCAAGCGGGGATTATGATCGGCGTCGAAACGGAGGGGTTGATATGCAGACGGAAAGCACGCCGGTCGAACGACTTCTGGCGCTGTTCAATACGCGCACACGGAAGGGCTGCATCCGGCCTGTTCAGGAGCGCAACAACGGCATGTCGCAGTTCGCTCAAAAAAGCGGCATCGACATCTCGGTTGTTTCGCGCTGGCGCCACGGCAAGGCTTCTGTGCCTGCCGGCCGCATCCCGACGAGCTACAACCAGCGCATCATCGAGACGTGCGACAAAGAGGGCATCTCGCGCACGAACCTGATCGGCATTCTCGATCCGCACCACTGCGCCGCGTGCGGCAAGACGCTGACCGGGGGTGAGGAGTGAGCGGCGTCGTCCTCCGTCCATACCAGATCGAGGGCGTGGACAAGATCCGCGCTGCCCTGCGCGGGAACGACGCCGTGCTGTTTCAGGCGCCGACCGGAGCGGGCAAGACGCAGGTGGTCGCGTACATGATGCACGCCGCCGTCGCGAAAGGCGGCCGCCCCTGGTTCATCGTTCACCGCGACTTCCTTGTGGACCAAACGAGCAAGACCCTCTCGCGCGTCGGCGTCGACCATGCGTTCATTGCCTCTGGTCGGCCCTGGAACCCGTGGAAGCCCGCACAGGTGTGCGCCATCGACACGCTGCGGACCCGGCTTGAGCGCGTGCCGCCTGACCGGCTGCCGACCGTCGTGTTCGTGGACGAGGCGCACCATGCCTGCGCGGCGACGTGGCTGCGGTGCCTGCGGTGGTTGATGGATCGCGGCTGCAAGGTCGTCGGCGTGTCAGCGACGCCCGAGCGCCTGGACGGCAAAGGCTTGGATGAGTTCTTCCAGGCCATGATCCCCGGCCCCTCCGTCGAGTGGCTGATCGAACAAGGCTACCTCTCGCGCTACACAGCGTTCGCACCGACCATGCCCGACCTGTCCGGCGTCGGGTCGCGGGGCGGCGACTTCAAGACCGACGAACTGAACGAGGTAATGGATAAGGACGTGCTCGTCGGGAACATGGTCGGGCATTACAAGACGCTCGCGCCGGGCAAGAGGGCCGTCTACTTTTGTGTGTCCATCGCGCACAGCCAGCACGTCGCCAAGGCGTTCCGCGATACCGGGGTGTCGGCGGTCCACCTCGACGGGTCATCGACCTGGGACGAGCGCCGCAGTGCCGCGCGCGGCATGGCGATTGGCGAGATCGACGTTATCACGAACGTGGCCCTGTTCGGAGAGGGGTACGACCTCGCGGCGCAGGCCGGCATGGACGTGACGATTGAGGCCGTGGGTCTCGCCCGGCCGACGCAATCGCTCGCCATGTACATGCAACAGGTCGGCCGCGCGCTGCGCCCGAAAGACAGCCCGGCGATCATCCTCGACCACGCCGGGAATGTGATGCGCCACGGCCTGCCCGATGACGAGCGGGTGTGGACGCTTGAGGGCAAGAAGAAGAACGCGAAGAAGGCGACCACCCCTGCCGGCCCGGCGCCGCGCGTGTGCCTGTCGTGCTTCGCCCAGGTGCGGGCGAACTCGCCCGTGTGCACGAACTGCGGCGCCCCGTTCGGCGGCGGCGACCGCATTCTTGACGAGAACGACGACGAACTCGTGCCGGTAAACGCCGAGGAGATGAAGCGCCAGAGGAAGATGCAGGAGCACGCGGCGAAGACGCTTGAGGATTTGATCGCGGTCGGCCGGGCACGTGGGTACGACAAGCCCGAGCGCTGGGCCGGCCACCTCTGGACGGCCCGTCAGCGTGGGCGGCGCGGCCTTGATGTGGACGCCCAAGCGGCGGCGCAACGCCGATGGTGAGCCATCTCCACCGCGAAATGGCGATCTACATGATCGGCGACGGCTGCACGGATGGCGTGATCGCGCGCGTGCTCGGGTTGACGATGGAAGAGGTCAGGCACTGCGGGTGGCTGATCCACGAGCGAGCGCGTTGGCGGGCGGGACAGCGCAAGAAAAAGGAGGCCCGGTTCGCCGCCCGTATGGCCTCGCACGAACGGCGGCTGGCGTGGATGGCGGACAAGAGGGCACGAGATGTCGAACGAGCGCGCGATCATGAACCCGCTGCTGCTGGCGGCGAGCAAGGCGGGGCATCGGTGGTTCCGGCAGAACGTGGCGAAGGCGTGGGTCGGTAAGGTGCTGCGACACACGGGGCAGACGCTCACGCTGGAAAACGCCCGCGTTCTGCACGCCGGGCTGTGCGTCGGCTCTGGTGACGTGATCGGCTGGACGCGGCGCGAGATCACGCCGGACATGGTCGGCCAGACCGTGGCGGTGTTCACGAGCGTCGAGATCAAGTCGGGGAAGACGGCGGTCCGGCCTGAGCAGGAGGCGTTCCGCCGGGCGGTCGTGGACGCGGGCGGTATCGCTGGGATCGTGCGGTCCGTCGAGGAAGGCGAGGCGCTGTTCCGCTGAACTAAAAACCCCGCCGAACCGGGCGTCCGGCTGGCGGGGTTCTCGCGGAGGGGGGACAACGCGGTGGCTCTGAAACCACGCGCGTATTTATCCCTGTCCGGCGTCCTTCGTCAACCGCTCGGCTGCAATCGCCGCGCGGATCGTGGCCTCGTGCTCGTGCATGAACGCCAGCGTCGCGCGCACGGCGTCGAGGACGCGCAGATGGTAGTCCGTCAGCCGGTCGTCGCAGTACGGTTCGGACAGCATCTTTCGGGCGGCCCATGTGAGCGTGTCCAGCGTCGATATCTGGTTCACGAGGCTGTGACGTTCGGTCATTTCGGGGGCTCTGGTAGGGGCATCCAGTGGGTTGGTGGTAAACACTCCCAGCATGCGCCGGTTTCATCAACGCCAAGCCACATATCCCAATCGTCACGCTGTCCAACCCAAGCAGACCATCTCCCGTCTATTAGAGCGCCTAACAAACATCGCTTTATCCACCCGTCTGAATGCGGCGCGCTATCAATCGTCTGCCATTCCGTCATTCCTGCACCCTCCGATAGACCCGCTTCTGTATGCCATCAACACGCGGTCGGTGCAGTTCGTATCCGCGCTGTTTCAGGTGCGCGACGATCCGAGTTTCGTGTTCTTGCCGGCGCTGGTGCGTTGGTATCTGCAACAGGCCCATGATCTGCGACGTGGTGAAGTCCTCGCCGACGCGCGTGTCGAGGAAGGCGTCGATATCAGCGGCCCACGGGTCCTCTTGATACCGGATGCCCTGGACCTGCGCGGCGTGGTCGTTCTCCTCGCCCTGCAACCACCACGGCTCGCCGGCACGGTACAGGTGGACGGCCTCGGCCCAGAGCTGATCGCGGTCGCGGCGCAGCCCGGCAATGTCGATCTCGCCCTGGACCATCACCGGCCAGAACCGGCGCGCGCCCGTCGCATCCTTCAGGTAGCCCCGGCCGGACGGGTTCACGGTTCCGGCGAGGATGCAGCGCCTGGGCATGTCAATCACGATCTTGCCGTACGGGAGGCGGATCGCATCGACCTTGCGCGCCACCCACTTCTTGATCGTCTCGGCATCGGCCTTGTTGAGCGCGTCGAGCTCCGCGATCTCCACGATCACGTTCCCCTGAAGCTGCATCACTGCGTCCTTCGATCCGATGTCTCCCACGTCGTCGGTGAAGAACCGCTGGCCGTTCATGGTGCCCATAATCTCGAGCGCCGTGGACTTCATCTTCCCCTGCGCGCCCTCGATGATCAGCATGTTGTCCACTTTCTCGCCCGTCGCGCTGTCCGATAGATTTCGCGCAACGCCCGCAATGAGCCATCGCATCCCGAAAATACGCTCTATTTGATGCTTGGTTTCGTGCACGCCCAAATAGTGGGATAACCAACCTGATTGCTCGTCTCCTCCTAGCAGCCGGTGCGTTCCGTCCCATTTTAGGCCCTCCAAATAGTCCTTCACCGGGTCGAATGCGTGCGCCTCGGCGGCGCTCATGAGCGCGATCCCCGTACTGTTGTGCGTCGGCGTCAGGCCCATGCGTTCGAGCCAGCCCATCGCCCGCGTCACGTCGTTGTCGGCGAGCTTCCGTGCCGGCCAGCGTCCGCGCTCGCGCTCCCACGGCGGGGCCTTCATCAACATCACCTCGCGGGCGAACTCGTTCATCGCAAGTACGCCCTGCATCATCTCGTGGTGCTCGAACATGGCGACAAAATTCGCCATGAGCTTCGGCTTCGGGACGCTGTCCTCGTTAAGGATCAGGTGTGCGTACAGGCCCTCGCTGGCGTCGCGCGGCGGTCGGCGCTTTTTCACGGGCAGTGGGACCACGTTCGTGTCGGTGGTGCGGATTTGCTCGACCGGCTCAGGCGGCTCAGGAGCGGCCTCGACGGGTTCCAGGGGCTCAGGTGCCGGCTCGGGCTCGAACGGCCATAGGCGGGCACGGGGGCGGGCCCATTCGAGGCACTGGCGACCGGTCCACCCCTCGGCCTCGGCGTCGGCGATGTCCCACCCCTTCGGCTGAGCCGGGTCGGGCTCGATCACCTTCACCGACCGCGCTCCGGCCTCGGAAGCAAGCTCGGCCAGACGCTCGGCGACCGCGACGCCCGGCTCGTCGTTATCCGGCCAGATCACCACGTCGCGGCCTTCCAGGCAGGTCCACGATGTCTTCTCGACGTTTTGTGTTCCGCCGACCCACGACATGCTCACGAGCGACGGCAACAAGCGTTCGCCCGCGTCGGCGCACTTCTCTCCCTCCGTGATCAGCACCTGCCCTGTCGCGTTCCGCGCGAGCCGATCCAGCCCATACGGGCGACGGCCGGATTGCTGCATCGGCCGGTGACACCAGCCGGATTGCCCGGTCTCGGTGTTCCGGCACCACATGATGCATGGCGTGAGCTTGCGCCCGTCGATATCGACCCGCAGAACGTGCGCGTACGCTTTGCCCTCAACTGTGCGATACGTGTGGACGGCGGACGGGGTGTACGTCGTCGTGGGCTTTTCGGGGCGCTTCGGGTTGAACAGTGGCGGCGTTCGCTTGCCGGCAGAGATCGGGGGGGCGTCATCCGGCGGCAGGCGCGCGACCCACGCGGCGTACAGGTCCACGGTGGATATCCGGGGCGATGCGGCGACGCGGTCGGACCCGGTGCGTTCGCCGCCGAGGATGGCGCAGGCGTCGGCGAACTCGACGCCGTCCCATTGCTGGACGAAGTCGATCACGTCGCCTTCCACGCCGCACCCCTGGCACTTGAACTCCTGGGTGCCCTTTTTGCCGGGGTAGATCTGGAACGAGGCGGTGCGCTCACTGTGGATCGGGCAGCACCCGATCCACTCGTTCCCGTCGCGCTTGAGTTCGATGCCGCGCTTCGGCAGGTACTCCGACAGCGGGTTGTCTCGCCTTATGGCGTCGGTGTCATACTTCACAGGAAATCCGCCCGCTGTCCCCGGCCGCTCGGATTACGCGATCCTGCGCGGATCACCAAACCATAGACGCGAGGGCGTAGCCGACAAAACAGACTTGCGCGATGATGGCGGCGGCGGTTCCGAGGATGATGAACAGGCGGTCGCGGTCTGCCTGCGCCGCGAGATCGTCGTCAGACGGCTCGGTCTGGTCGTACCGCTCGGACAGGTCCATGAACTGGCGGTCGTGGATGATGCGACTGGCGATGTCGGGGTCGGGATAGCCGTTCCAGGCGGGCGCGGGTGGTGCGCGCCTGCCGGCCAGCGTCGCGATGTCGGCGTCATCGAACAGTGGTGCGTATGTGGTGTTCATGGTAGTCCCCCTTGATGGCTCCCGCCGCACGACTGCGCGGCGGGTTCACATTCGCGCTAACTTGATGTCGCGTCAAGTAGGCTTTCGAGCGCATCGTAAATCTCCCGCGCCTGCGTGTCCGTTTCGCAACTGATCGTGACGCGCGTGCCGGCAAGCAGGGTCGTTGCCTCGGCGGTGTGGATCAGGCGGGCTAGATCCTTGAGGCGGGTGATCTCGGCTTCGGCGGCGCGGAGAGAGGCGAGGGGCACATATTCGATCCAGTCGCAGTCGTCGGATCGGTCGTGGTGGCCGTGGCAGATCGCAACCACGTCGCCGTCGCGTTCCTCAACGTTCCAGCGCCTGCGGTAGGACAGGGCATCCCGCTCGGCGATGAGCGAGGCGAGGGGGCCGGCAGGGCGCAGGAGGTATTCCACAAGGGTACACCCTCGCCGTCCTGGCGTGCGGTTGTCCCACTCGCGTATGTCCCTCGCCAGCGCCTCGCGCAGGCCGTTCTGGTCTTCGGGGGCGGTCATGCGGCCCTCCACTTCTCGGGAGCCACGAGGATGCCGAAGCCGTTGTTGGCGGCCTCACGCAGGGCGTCGATCCCCTTCGGCCCGGCCGCGAACAGGGCAGTCCCGTTCGACGGCGACACGCCTTCCGATCCGTCCGGACGCAGAAATCTGATCTTGCGCGTGAACAGGATGCGGTCGGCCTGTGCCCATGCCAGCCAGAACCATGGCGCCGAGGTGCGATCCGGGGCAAGAGCGACACCGTTTCCGTGATCGAAGAACCGGGTAAGCCACGGCTCGATCCCGTTTCGGCCCCCGAAAGGCGGGTTCATCCAGACGAAGCCGTGCCAGGGCTGCGTGAGCCCGTCGCCAGCCAGCATTCGGTCGGCCGGCACGTGAGCGGACCCATGACGGGCCGGGGTCACGTCGAGGTCGAAGCGGCAGCCGAGCGCCGCAAAGACCTGGGGCGGGGTGTACCACTCGTCGGAGCGGCCGGGCGTGTCCCAATAGGCCATCACGCCCGCCCTCCGTCAGCGGCCGGTGCGGCGGCGAGAGCCGCATCCCAGAGCCTCTGAGCCTGCACGAGCGTCGGCGCTGGCCACGTCGTCCGAAACAGATCGTCGGCCATCGCGTG
>Ga0182227_1000022_pt1 | contig 22291 bp, 15 predicted proteins | sample G6R1MG_18_FD_129659 | JGI IMG/M metagenome (GOLD analysis project Ga0182227, IMG submission 129659) | Miscanthus phyllosphere microbial communities from Michigan, USA - G6R2_MAIN_07NOV2016_LD1 MG | ecosystem: Host-associated > Plants > Phyllosphere > Phylloplane/Leaf | place: USA: Michigan... | reverse complement strand
GAGCGGGCCACCATGAACACGGCGCGCAACTGCTACGCCGTGGAGACCCTGATCGCTGAGGTCGCCGCGCTGTGGCCCGAGGCGACCGCTGTGGGGGGCGGGCCGACCCTCTACGGGGCCAACACCTCCGTCACGTTCACCGGCTGGGACGACGCCCACAACGACGCCGAGCCCCCGCTCGACGAGGTGCTGGCGCTGATCACCAACTCCGACCCCGACCTGCCGCGTGTCAGCACGGTCACCATCGAGGACGGCCAGGTGATGGTCGAGATGTACCCGATGCCGTTCACCATGGACAGCCGCGAGCCCTTCGACCTGGCCGGTGCCTACGACGTGCTGGTGGGCGAGGCACTGTGAGGAGCGACCCCGACCTGGACCGTCTCGCCGCGCAGCGACGGAGGATGCGCCAGGACAGCGAGTACATCCGCAACGTCGCTGCGCGCGAGCGGTTCAAGGGGCAGCAGGCGGTCCGCAAGATCGCCAACGACGCCCGCACTGAGTACGGGATGCCCAAGGTGACCATGTTCACCGGGCTCAACGAGTCCATCCAGCGCATGACCGAGGCGATGAGCGAGGCTGCCAAGCGCAGTCCTCGGTTCTTCGGTCCCTCGTTCGACAGGCTCAAGAAGCGATGACGCTGTTCGAGGTCTGCCTGCTGGTCACGCTGGTGCTGTTCGCTGGGCTGCTGGCCTACGCCGGGCACCGCATCGAGGTGTTGCAGGGCAAGGTCGAGCACTTCAAGGCGCGCACCCACAGCCTGGACACCCTCATGATCCTGGAGGCCATCAAAGGCCATCAGCAGGCCGAGACCGTGGCTCACCTGATCGAGCACTGGTGCAGCGTCGAGGGTCGTACCGAACTGGCGAAGTGCCAGTACAAGGCCAGCGGCGGGGAGAACATCATCACCATGTGGCTCCAAGTGCAGGCCGACAAGGCGAGGGAACAGTCGTGAACGGTTTCCAGAAACCCATCGCATCCGAGCCCAAGTCCAAGCCGCGCATCGCCTTCGTGCAGATCGAGGGCGACCGTCCGACGTGCACCTGCGGGTGGGTCGGCAAGCGCGGCTCACGTCGCAAGGTGCTGGAGAACCGCATGGAGTCCCACGCCAACGCCCAGCACCACGGTCAGGCCATCTGGCGCTAGCCGTTTCTACAACCTCTAAGGCCCCAGACCCCCTAAGTGGGAGTCTGGGGCCTTAGAGGTCTAGTAGGCGCTCCTACCCCCCTCGTTGTGGCTCCTGCGGGCTAGTAGCGCTTGACGCTGATGGTCGAGTGCGACACCTGGACCACAATCGCGCCAGCCGTGGTGGTCTTGTTGACCGTCATCTTGAAGGTGTGGTTGCCCGCCGCCAACCCGCTGACGCGCCAGGTCTGGCCCACCGTCCCACGCCAGGCCGAGGAGTTCGACTGCACGATGATCGACCCAGCCTGGCCCACGCCGTCGACTCGGAGGGTGCCGACCAGAGCCGCCGCAGACGCGGTGCTGATCGCCACATCGAAGAACGTGGTCACCTCGAACACGTCGTTGACCCCGCCCGAAGCAGCAGTGATTGCCATGCCGGGGATGTCGGCCTCGGTGGTCGACACCGTGGTGGCCGACGAGCAGGCAGCCCGCTGGTAGTTGGCCCGCAAGTGGTTCGAGCCGTCGCCGCGCCAGTAGAAGGTCGGGTTTCCAGAAACGTCGACCGGCCCGCCCTCGAACGCACCCGGCGCGTTGGCCGGACGGTTGGCGAACCCCGAGGTGGATGGCGGTGCCGAGCCCGAGGTCGCCAGCAGGTCGGTCGAGAACCGCGTGATCCCCTCCACGAGGCCCGTGGACGGCGTCTGCCGCACCAGCGTGCCGCCGTTGGGGGCTGCGTAGACGTGAGCCGTGTTGGCCCCGTCAGCGGTCCCGTCGTCGGGCGGTGCCGGAATGTCGATGGTCGGCTTGGATCGGTTCGGCACTGCGATAGTGCGCAGCGCCGAGACCGCCGACTCAGCCAGCCCCAGCCCGCCCGAGTCACTGTCGTACCACGTGTACCCGTACTGGTAGAGCGTGCCCTTGATCGGGGACTGCCGGGCGTAGTCGTTGAGGTTGCCCGACTCGTCGATGGACCGGAAGCGCGTACCGTCCCACCACGCGCCCTTCAACTTCGCGTTGTTGGCGCGGGTGAAGTCAGTGGTCGGCGTGGCGCTGTTGGCGTCGAGCGAGGTGTTGAAAGTCCGCACGTCGCCGTCCTTCATGAAGAAGGCGTAACGACCTGCACCGAAGTCAGCGCTGATGACGTGCAGCGCAGCGATGTCGACGAGTCCGCCCGTGTAGGACTGCACCCGAGCCTGGCCGTAGTTCGTGCCATCGACGCCCCAGCGCGCGCCGTAGAGCCCCGAGGACACCGAGAACCCGATCCACAGGAACGTGCCGTCGGTGCCGATGCCGGGCTGCTTGGGGTAGGCGTTGGCGTCAGCGGCGACGGTCCACTTACCGGTGAGAACCCGGTTCATGTCGTAGCGCCGGATCTCCCAGCGGTAGTTGTCCTGCACCCCAGCCTGGCCCAGCACGAAGTAGGACGTGCCCACTCGCGTGATGCCGCCCGAGGCCGAGAACGACCGCTTGTAGTCGCCGGTGGTGTTGTCGGAGATGTCGACCGAGGAGCCGCCCTTGAGGTCGGACTTGGCCCACGACTGGATCGAGGACCCGAAGAAGTTCGAGACCGTCACCCACTGGTCACCCGCGTTGTTGTCGCAGAGGCCGTTGTAGGTGCCGCTGTACTCCCCCGCGAACATGGCGCGGCTGTCCCAGGTTCCAGAAACCGTCGGCGCACCTGTCGGGTTGGACACCCCGTTGGTGGCGGTAAGTCGACCCGACAGGGTGTTCTTGAGCCCGAGGATCGCCATGTTGTCGCGGAAGGTGGCAGCCAGCGCCTCGATGACGCCGGTGAACTGGGCCTGGCCCTGCGCCGCGTAGAACGCGCCGGGGATGTCAATGGACCCACCGCGCAGGTTGACCGCGTCGATCAACTGGCCGTAAAGCGCCTTGACCACAGCGTCGGTCGCCAACAGCATGGACGCGGTGACCGCAGTCTCAGCCATCTGAGTGTTGCCGATCGTGTCCTGCTCGACCTGAGCCCCGTCGATGGTGGTCTTGCCCGGTGCCTTCCACCCGTCGACCGTCGTGGACGCCGCCACCGCTGCGGTGTAAGCAGCCGACTTGGTCACGTCGGTGTAGGTGTAGGCCCCGTTCGAGTAGGTCACCCGCGCGGTCGTATACATCTCGGTCGACGGAAGGGGCGCGGGCTCGGTCGTGACCCACGGAGAGTTCGGGGTGGCGGTCGTCGGCTTGTCCGGCTGCGTGGTCCCGGCGCTGACTCGGATGTAGTAGGTGGTCACGTTTGAGACGCTGACACCCTGAGCGCCGGTGCTGCCGGTGTTGCCAGTCGGTCCGGTCGGGCCCGTAGCACCCGTGCCGCCCGTGCTACCAGTAGCACCGTGAGCGGCTACGGCGTAAGCGGTGGTCGTGGCCCCGTTGGTGTAGGTGTCGATCACGCGCGTCCACAGGAACAGCCCCGGTGAGGTAGCCGAAGGCGTGCTGGCCCACGTTCCGGTCGGGGCGGTGGTGGCGCTGCTGCCCACCTGATAGGTCACGGCGGTGCTGGCGATTCCGTTGCCGGTGGCCCCCGTGTTGCCGGTGTTGCCGGTCGCACCAGTCGGGCCGGTCGGGCCCTGGGCTCCAGTGCCCCCGGTCGAGCCCGTCGAGCCGGTGGAGCCGTGAGCCGCCACGGCGTACGCGGTGGTCGTCGCGCCGTTGGTGTAGGTGTCGACCACTCGGGTCCACAGGAACTGCCCCGGCGAGGTCGCAGCGGGCGAAGTGGTCCACGTGCCGGTCGGGGCGTTGGTCGGAGACGAGCCGACCTGATAGGTCACGGCGGTGGACGCGATGCCGTTGCCGGTAGCACCCGTGGCCCCGGTACCACCCTGAGGCCCGGTGCTGCCGGTCGACCCGGTCTGGCCCGTGGTGCCGTGAGCCGACACCGAGTAGGCCGTGGTGGTCGAGGCGTTGGTGAACGTGGTGATGATCCGCGTCCACAGGTAGGTACCCGGCGTCGTGGCAGCGGGGGTCGTGGTCCACGTCCCGGTCGGTGCCGTCGTCGGGGACGAGCCCACCTGATAGGTGACCGCCGTGGACGAGATGCCGTTGCCGGTAGCGCCCGTGGCACCTGTGGCCCCGGTGTTTCCAGAAACCCCCTGAGCACCCTGGATCAGCGACCACGTGTAGTCGGTGGCGGTGGTGGACTCGGTCGCGGTGGTCTTGTTGTGCGCGAGCCCGATGTACGGGCGACCGCTGGGGTCGTCCGACAGGTCGGCACCGTTGATCGAGGTGCCGTACTTGATCCAGACGTAGGTGGGCTGACCGTTGGGTCCGGTCGGCCCCTGCACGCCGGTGTTGCCGATGGGCCCCTGCGACCCGGTGGGACCGACAGGCCCCAGCACCAGCGTCCACTCGTAGTCGGAGTAGGTGGTCGACTCGGTGGCGCTCGACTTGTTGTACGCCAGACCGATGTACGCCTTGCCGGTGGGGCTGTCGCTCATCCCCGAGGTGGGGGAGTCGCCGTACTTGAGCCAGGTGTAGGTCGGGGCCCCGTTGGCACCCGCAGGGCCCTGGATGCCCTGAGAGCCGGTCTGCCCGGTGGGTCCCGTGGGGCCGGTCGCACCCGTGCCGCCGGTCGAGCCGGTCTGGCCCGTGGTGCCGTGCGCTGCGACGGCGTACGCGGTCGTCGTCGAGGCGTTGGTGTAGGTCAGGATAGTTCGCGTCCACAAGAACGTGCCCGGCGTCGTGGCCGCGGGAGTCGTGGTCCACGTTCCGGTCGGTGCGGTGGTAGCCGAGGCCCCCACCTGATAGGTGATGTCGGTGGCGCTGATCCCGTTGCCGGTGGGGCCGGTGGGGCCCGTAGCACCCGTGTTGCCGGTAGCGCCCGTGTTGCCCTGCGCACCCGTCGTGCCGTGTGCGGCCACCGAGTACGTCGTGGTGGTCGTGGTGTTCGTGTACGTGGTGATGACGCGGGTCCACAGGTACGTGCCCGGGGTCGTCGCGGCGGGGGTCGTAGTCCACGTGCCGGTCGGGGCGGTCGTGGCGCTGGACCCGACCTGATAGGCGATGGCCGTCGAGGAGATGCCGTTACCTGTGGCTCCGGTCGCACCCGTCGAGCCAGTGTTTCCAGAAACCCCCTGGGGCCCCTGAGCACCGTTGGTGCCGTCCGCACCCTTGACGAGCGACCAGTCGTAGTCGGAGTAGGTGGTGCTCTCGGTCGCGGTGGACTTGTTGTAGGCCAGACCGATGTACGCCTTGCCGCTCGGGTCGTCGGTCATGCCCGAGGTGGGGCTGTCGCCGTACTTCACCCACGTGTAGCGCGAGGAGCCGTCAGCACCGGCAGGCCCCTGCACGCCCTGAGCACCCGTCGCCCCGGTCTGGCCGGTCTGGCCGGTCTGGCCGGTCGAGCCGTGAGCGGACACGGCGTAGGCGGTGTTCGTGGCCCCGCTGGTGTACGTGGTGACGACTCGGGTCCACAGGTAGGTACCCGGCGTCGTGGCGGGCGGGCTCGACGCCCAGGTTCCGGTCGGCGCGGTGGTCGCGGACGAGCCCACCTGATAGGTGACGACGCTGCCGCTGATCCCGTTACCAGTGGCACCCGTGGTCCCGGTCTGTCCCGTCGAGCCGGTGGCTCCGGTCTGACCCGTGGGGCCCTGGATGAGCGCCCACTGGTAGTCGGTGGCCGTGGTCGACTCGGTCTGAGTCAACTTGTTGTAGGCCAATCCGATGTAGGTGCGACCAGAGGGGTCGTCGCTCATGTCGGCACCGTTCACGCTGGTGCCGTACTTGACCCAGGTGTAGGTGGGCTGGCCGTTGGCACCGGCGGGCCCCTGGACACCCTGGCTGCCGTCCGTGCCCTTGATCAGCGCCCACTCGTAATCGCTGTAGGTGGTGGACTCGGTCGGTGTCGTCTTGTTGTAGGCGAGCCCGATGTAGGACTTGCCCACCGGGGAGTCGGACATGCCGGACGTGGCGCTGTCGCCGTACTTGAGCCAGGTGTAGCGCGGGGTCCCGTCAGCACCGGCGGGTCCCTGGATGCCCTGGGCTCCGGTGCTACCAGTAGCACCCGTGGCTCCGGTCGCGCCGGTGTTTCCAGAAACTCCCTGCGGCCCCTGGATCAGCGACCACGTGTAGTCGGTAGCCGTGTTCGAGGCAGTGGCCGACAACTTGTTGTAGGCGATGCCGATGTAGGTCTTGCCGGACGGGTCGTTCGAGATGTTCGCACCCGCGCTGGAGGTGCCGTACCTGATCCACGTGTAGGTCGGGGCACCGTTGACCCCGTTGGTACCGCTCGGACCCTGGTCGCCCTTGATCAGCGACCAGTCGTAATCGGTGTAGGTCGAGGACTCGGTCGGGGTGGCCTTGTTGTAGGCCAAGCCGATGTACGCCTTGCCGGTGGGCGAGTCCGACATGCCCGTGGTGGGGCTGTCGCCGTACTTGAGCCACGTGTAGGTCGGCTGCCCCGCCGGACCTGCCGGACCCTGGATGCCCTGGGACCCAGCGGTACCCGTGGCACCCGTCGCCCCGGTCGCTCCGGTGGCCCCAGGAGCCCCAGCAGGGCCGGTGTCGCCCTTGGACCCAGCCACGGCCCAGTCGCCCCAGATGATGGCCGAGTTGTTGTCGGGGTCACCGGGGTTGCGCACGAACGTCCGGGTGTACTCGACCCCGGTGCCCATGCCGCGAGCCCGCTGCACGCCACCGAACACCGAGTCGGCGGTGGTCGAGCCGGTGAAGTTCTCGAACAGGTTGGGGGCGTTGCGCGCCCCAGCCTGCGAGGAGTAGTAGCCGTTGAACAGGGCGAGGTCGTCGTTGTAGTCGCTGACGCGGGTCGCGGTGGCCCCGATGCCAGGGCCCAGGCCGATGTCGGTACCACGACGGGGCACGGGACGCCGGGTAGCCACCGCCAACTTCTTGTGCTGGTGCAGGAAGTGGTCGCCTGCCCCGGTGGTGATCCGCCAGTCCTCGCTCACGCGATGTCTCCCTCGTCTTCTCCAGCCTCGGAAGTCTCATCGTCGGACTTCGTGAACGAGGACATCGTAACAGTGATGACCTCCCCCTTGTCGTCCTGTACTACCTTGATCGAGTCCAACTTCTGGGTCCCGAACACCTTCCGCAGCGTGGCCGTCGACCGCAGCGGGATCGCCACACCGGGCACCAACTGGTTGATGCTGACCGGCGACTCGGGGCTCAGGGAGGTACCGTCCGGCACCCGCACCACGACCGGCGGGGGGTTGCGCGAGCCGATGGAGGACTCGGCGTGCTCGGCGAACGCCTTCTCGACCTTGGCCCGGCCCTCCTCGGTGTAGGTGCCGCTGTCGTCGTTCGCGTCCTCGGACACGTTGCTCGAAAGCATCTCGACCAGCCCGAAGTCCGGGTCCATGCCCTCGGCGTTCAGACGGTCGGCTGCGCCCCACAGACCCTGGCCGTCACTGATGGCGTAGCGGTTGGCGAAACTCATGCCGTAGACGCTGACGACGGGCGGCGAGCCGAAGTGCTCGTCGCGGAACTCGGGCAGGGTGCCGATCCGGTTACGGGTACCCCACACGAGGATGGCCCGGCCTACGGCGGTGTAGTCCAGCCCCGAGTTCGAGGCCATGTCGTCCAACTCCTCGAAGGCGTAACGGGAGTAGGCCGGGGTGTTGCGGTACTGGTTGCCGTCGTCGTCGCGGTAGAACGGCGTCAGGTAGGCCAGCACGTTCGGGTCGTCGGGGGCGAAGGCGTTCTGGAGCACCTTGACTGCACGCACGATGACCGAGTCCCCGTTGAGGGCGTCGTTCAACTCCTGGCGCAGGATGCGGCGGTAGGCGTAGTTGACCACGTCCTTGGCCTGGATCGTGACCTGGTCCCACTCGAACGTCGGCAGGCTGATGGGGCCCTCCCAGACCCGGTCGACCTCGAACCCGTTCTCGCGGAAGATCACCAACTCGTAGGCCCAGGGCTGGAGGGTCGCCAGCATCTTGGCGGTCGGCTCGTCCCAGCCACGGACCTTGACGACGGCCACGGAGATGTCATCGCGGGTCCGGTTCCACTCGATGCTGACCTTGCCCTTGAGTTCACCCACGAGCCGCTTGCCGCCCCGGCGGTAGATGAACGCCCGGTTGTTGCCCTGCCCCAGCAGTGCGCCTTCGACGGTCTGGATGGGCTCCAGCGTGGACTCGCCCGAGTTCGGCTCCGAGACGACGATGAACGTGGCCGATGCCGACCAGTCCGAGGAGATGTTCTCCGAGTCAGTGACCTTGACCTGCCACTCGTAGCGGTTTCCAGAAACCAGCACGTACCCGGCCAGCGTGGGGCGTCCGGCGGGCCCGAGGTCCAACTGCGGGGCACCGTACGGGTCGTTATCGACCAGCGTGGTCCACGGGTCGGCGGTGTCGAGCCGCCGGATGCGCACCGTACGGGTCTTCTGAGGCAACGGGGGCAGGTGGGTGTTCCGGTAGGCCCAAAGCAGGCTGACAGGGCTCCCCAGGGGCACCGCTGTGTCTCTGACAGGGCGTGAGGCCAGCGGGACCGGCACCTGGGCGGTGATCGTGACGATGATCGGGTCAGACCACGGCGAGACGTTGGCCGCCGGGTACTGGCTGATGTCCATGGACCCGGTGTGCATGATCGGGTTGAGCGCACGGGGGAACGGGTGGCCGAAGTCGAGTGTTCGCACCCGCACGCGCCAGTCACCGGAGGGCAGGTAGCCCTTCGACGGCTGCGAGGTACCACCAGCACGGATCGCCAGGTTCAGCGAGTTCGCCAGGCTCGTCGGACCATCCGACCCGCCGTTGGCAGTCGAGTTGCGAATGTGCCAGGCATCGACCCGAGCCCCGGTGCTGGTGAAGTAGTCCAGGTTGCGCCACTCGGGGTTGGGGTTGTCGATGGTGGGCTTGGGCGAGAACTGCACCTGAGCCCCGGCGGTGTCCTCGACCTCCCACACGTTCCCGTCCGAGCCCTTGTCGGGGTCGTTGGGGGTCCAGGCCAGGGTGAAGTCGGTACCCGAGGCGATGAGCACCTTGTTCGACGGCGTGGTGATGACCGGAGCGAGCGGGGTGCGGTTGGTCCAGAACGAGTTGCCGCGAGCACGGGCGAAGTCGTTGTTCTCGGTCGCCAGTTCGGTACCGACCCGGCTGTTGCGAGCCCACGAGGCCGCGATGAGCACGACCCAATACTTCGAGTTGGGCTCCAGTTCGTTGGCGGCAGGACCCACGAGGTTCTGAGCGGGCTGGGGGAAAGGCAGCGAGCCCGCCGAAGCCACGAACCCGGCGGATCGGTACGTGCGCTTGCCCGAGGCGAAGATGACCTGCTGGATCGTGGGGTTGGCCGGGAGGGACGAGGCCGGTACCACGTGCATGACAATCCCGAGCACGCGCCCGGCGTTGGCGTTGGCCTCGGCCTGCGAGAAGTTGTACCCGCCAGTCGCCCGCAGGCGGTTGATGTACTGCGCCTCAGTGGCCGGGTTGACGTACTGGAGACGGGTGCGGGCGTTGAGGTCGACCAGCCCGTTGGCCGCGAACTTGTACGGATAGGCGTTGTACGAGGACGAGTAGCCCGAGAGCAGCCCGTCAGCAGTCCATGTACCCATGCTGGGCTCCTATCGGTTTCTGGAAACTTAGTCGGTCTTCCCGATCAGCGAGACGTTCGCTCGAAGACTGCCGTCGCCACCGTGCCGAGCAGCGGTGAACACGTCGAGTGTGATGAGCAGACCCGCTCGGTCGGTGAACGAGGCCCACTCTATCGGAAGGGCACCCATCCCGAAGACCACGCTGTCGGCCAGGCGCACCAGCGCGCTCGACCCGTCCCAGGCGTAGACCCGCTCCTGCTCCCCGTCGATGGTCATGGTCTGACCGGCGGGCACGTAGGTGGCGGTGACGCTGAACAGAGGTCCGCACTTCACGTCGTTGGGGTTGAGTTCGTCCCAGATGCTCACGCGGACCATGCGAGCGTCGGCTCCGGTGGTCAGGCTGATCTTGGGAACGAGGCGCGAGCCGTCCTGGTCGACCGAGTTGATCCGAGCCCAGTAGCGCGTGTATGCCTCCCCGACCGTCACGTCCCAGCCGTCGGGGTAGAAGTCCGGCACGCGGGGTACCGACACCAGCGCGGGGTACTGCGGGTCGTAGAGCGGGGTGTAGTCGAACCCCGAACAGGTCTCCTCGGCCAGCGACAGGCTGCCCTGAGACTTGATGCCCGGCCCGGCAGCGGTGTTGGTTCCGCCGAGGGTGTTGAGCGCGGTCATCGGCTTGGTGTACTCGAAGGGGTCGTCGCACGTCATGGTGAAGGTCACCAGCCACGACGACGCGCACTTGTGCTTGGTCTTGCGCGTGACTGAGGTACCCCGCGTCAGGCTCACCAGTCGACGGTGCACCAGCGGAGAGGTGGAGTCGGCGGTGCGCAGGTAGGTCAGGTTCACCCGGAAGCGCCCGGTGCGCTTGCGCGGGCCGGACATGATCTTGTCGATCCAACGCTTGCCGTAGTCGGCACCGCGCTCGGTCTTGGCGATGATGATGGCGCTCCACACCAGCGACTGTGTGGTGTTGCGGGCCGTACCCGAGGACCCACCGGAGGAGGTGAACTCCAGGGTCTCGGCAGACAGCGAGGAGTCGTCCAGCCCGGCGATGCCGAGCGGGATGAGACCCGCGAACTCGGCACTGGCCGGGTGGTTGGCGCTGTACCACGGTGCGTTGGTCACGTCGAAGTCGTCGCGCCGGGCTCGGCCCTCGGCCACCATGCGGTCTGCGATCCAGGCCAAGGGTGTGGGCTGGTAGCGCAGGATGCCCAGACCCATCTTCGAGGCCAGGCACGCGGAGCGGTAGATGTTCACCAACTCCACGTCCCCGTACATGATGTGGCCGTCGTAACCCATTACTCGATCCTTCCAGTGAACTCGTTGACCATTTCCTTCGCCGCCGCCTCGGGGTCCCCGGAGGTGGTGACGTTCCACTGGTGGTGGTGGGTGGTCTCGGTGCTCTTGGTGTTCGAGGTCGAGTTTCCAGAAACCGGACCCCCGGCACCGAGAGAGGCGAACTCGGAGCGTACACGAGGGTTGACCGACACGGCCTTGGCGAGCCGTGCAGCCGCGTTGGCGACCTTCGGGGTCTGGTCGTCGAGGCCCTTGGACAGACCGTCACCGGCGTAGCCCATGTCGCGGCGCAGGACCCGCGAGGGCGACTTGATACCCAGCGCCTTGCGGATGGCCTTGGCGATGTTGTTGCCCAGTCGCGTGGCAGCGGCAGCCAACTTCGCGTTCAGCGACTCCAGCCCGTTCACGAGCCCCTGTGCGGCGTCGACACCGGCCTGGTAGAGCCGGTCGGAGGTGTCGATGCCCAACTGGTCGGTGAGCGCGTTGATGTTGTCGACGAGGCCGTTGACCTCACCGATGTCGCCCGAGGCAGCGCCCTTGACCAGCGCGTCGACGTAGGCACCGCCAGCGTCCACACCCGCGTCGGTCAACTGCTTGTAGGCGGCGTTGCTGAGGCCGTTGTTGAGCAGCACCTTGAGGTCGTCGCCGTACTTCTTGATCTTCGCGTAGCGTGCCCGCAGGTTCGACACGATGTCGCCGCTCGACACCGCCTGCTCCACGCCGTTGACGGTCTGGCCGACTGCCGTGGTGAGCAGAGCGAAGTTCCGAGCCGCCTCGGTGACGGTGGTCCGGTAGTCGTTGCGCAGGGTGATGGCGTTGGTGAGCGCGGTGTTGGCGTCGGCCAACTTCTTCGCCAACTTCCCCCGAGCGTCAGCGAGGTCAGCGATGGTCGCGCCAGCGGTCGAGCCCGAGGCCACCAACTTCGCCACACGCTTGGAGTCGGACTTGGACTGCTCCGCGACGATGCCTGCGAAGCGCGTCAGCGTCCGCTTGACCGCCGGGGTGGCCTTCTTGATCGCAGCCGTGAGCGACCGGCTCACCGAGGCCAGGGCCTGGCGGGCGGGACCGATGCCGACCCCGGCCATAGCGCTCTTGAAGTCCTTGTCCAGAGACTTGGCGGTGGCACGGAACGCCTTGGCGATCTTGCCGGTCGACTTGGGCCCGCCGCCGCGCACGAACAGGTCGAAGGGGTCGCCGCCAGGAGCCTTGGGCGCGGGCTTCCCGCCGCCCTTGCCGCCCTTGCGGGCCCGCTTGGCGGCAGCGTCGAGCGCCGCACCGGCCAGGCGCTCACCAGCCTTCGCCGCTGCACCGCGCTGCTGGTCCTGGCCGATGACCAGACCGCGCCCGAGGTCGTTACCAATCTTCATCATCTCGCGCGAGGGCGACCGCGACTTGGCGCGGGCCTTGGCAGCGGCCAGCGCGGCACCCACAGCAGCGGAGGCGGCGCTGGCGAGAGCGCTGGCGGTACCCGCGAACCCGGCGATGACACCGGCCTGGAGGTTGCCACCGACCTCTCGGCCACCAGCCGAGGCTGCCGACTTGGCACCCGACAGGCCAGGCTGGATCGACCCGTTGAACGGCCCGAGGTTGGCGCGTGCGCCCTGGGTCGAGTCGCGCAGGGTCTTGTCGAGGTTCGCGGCACGGATGCGCTGCTTGCTCACGTTCATCTGGGCGTTGATGCCCTGGATGAACGGGTTCATGTTGGGCCGGGCCCCACGGGTGGAGTCGACCAGCCCGCGAGCGATGTTGGCCCCCTTGATCCGCCCCTTGCCCTGGTTCATCCCCATGCCGATGCCCTGGATGAAGGGGTTCATGTTGGGCTTGGCACCCCGAGTGGTGTTGCGCAGGGCACCGGGGATACCGGCGGCGGTGATCCGGTTCTTGGCGTTCTTGCCCGCTGCTCCGAACCCGGCGACGAACGGGTTGAGGTTCGGCTTGGCACCCTTGGACACGTTGCGCATCAGAGCCGGGATTCCAGACCCGGTCAGCGCCTTGCGACCCCGGTTGACGCCGTCTCGGACGCCAGCAGGGATGCCGTCGAACCTGGGCCGCACCTTGCCCGTGCGGTTCGCGTCGTTCTCCAGCCCCTTGAGCGCGCTCTTGGCACCCTTGGTGCCGAACTCACGGACGATGATCTTCAACTGCTTGTTCGTCAGGCTCGGGAACATCTGACGGATGGAGTCCAGTTCGTTTCTGGAAACCTTGGTGCCCTGGGTGGCGACGGCGACCTTGAGGTCCCGAGGCAGGTCGGCAGCGACCGCGTTGATGTTCGCCAGGCTGTCTCGGAAGTTCTTCGAGGCGTTGGCACTGTTGCGCACACTCGTCTGCTGGTCTGCGAGGGCCACCTTGTTGTCGTTGAGGAACTTGGTCAACTTCGAGCCCTCGGCGGTGTACGCCTCGATGTTGCCCTTGCCGCTGAAATACGCCTTGTTGACCCGGCTGATGGCCTTCTCGTTGCCCGAGATGGCACCGACAAGGTCCTTCTGGGAGATACCCATGCGACCGGCCACGGCCAGCACATCGGATGCACCGGCGTTGTCGAGAATCTGCGCTCGGGTCTTCTTGGTGATCGCTCCGGTGACCTGGTTGAGGCTGGCCTCGTAGCGGGAGTTGGCCGCGATAGCCACGTCGACGCCCTTGGACAGGGCGCTGAACACCGCGTTGCCGCCACCGGAGCCGCCACCGATGCCGAGCAACTTCTTGCCCGCGTCGACAGCCGCACCGCCGACCTTGCCCAGCCCCGAGGCCAGCAGGCGCACCGGGCCGAGCGCGAGGGTGCCGAGACCGCCGAGCGAGCGCTTGAGCCCGTCTCCGATCTTGGAGAAGTCACCGCTGAACAGCCCGTCCAGCGCTTCGGAGATGCCGCCGATGATGTCGACGATGGCCTTGAGTGGCTTGGCTGCACCCTCAGCCAGGTTGCCCACCACCCGCAAGCCGTCACCGATGGCCGACAGGGTGCCCGAGTCCGAGAGGGACCGGAAGGCGTCGGCCAGCCCCTTGATGAGTTCCTTGAGGTCGCCACCGAAGGCGATGGCGTCCTCGAACCACTTCTTGAGCGAGCCATCGTTGAGCCCGGCCCGGAATCCCTCGAAGGATCGGGTGAGGCTGTCGAAGATCGAGTTGCCCGCAGCCTGGCTCTGGGGGTTGAACAGCAGGTCCGAGATGAACCCGCCCGCCTGCTTGAGGAACCCGGCCAGCGACTTGAGCGACACGATGGCGCGGTCGGCGAAGTCCTTGATCTTGTTCTGGCCCTCGGCGGTGTTGACGAACTTCGAGAACCGGGTGCCGAGGTCGCCCAGGTAGTCAGCGAACCGGCTCGCCAGCGGAGTCAGTGCAGCGAAGGTCCCGGTGAGCCCGTTGAGGAAGCCACCGAGCCCGGTCGACAACTTCTCCACGATGTTGGGCAGGTACACCGCCAACTGCTTCGAGAACGCCTTGAACCCCGGACCCGACAGAGACTTGGTCAGGGTCTCCCCAGCCTTGCCGAACGCCTTGCCCATGACCTCGGCCACCGGGGTAGCCAACTTGACCGCAGCGGTGACGTTCTTGCCCCAAGTGCGGAAAGACTGGCTCAGTGGACCGGCCACGATCTTGCCGAGGTCGCTGACCTCCTTCTTGACCGGGGCGAACGAGTTCTTGAGCAGTCCCTTCTGAGCGTCCGACAGGTTCTTGAACGCCACGACCGCCAGCCCAGCAGCAGCCACGACCCCTGCGAACAGGCCGGTGACGGCCAGCAGAGCGCCCGCCAGGCCCGAGGCGATGGTCGACGCCAGGGCGACCAGAGCGGCCACCGCAGCCGACGCGACCGAAGCCAGCGCAGACAGGGCGAACACGACCACGCCGATGGCCGCAGCACCGAGTGGACCGGAAGCGACCAACTTCGAGATGGCCCCCGAGAGACCCGAGCCGAAGTCACTACCCGCCTGAGACAGCCCGCTCATGGTCTTGGTGAGCAGGGACGCGCCCTCCTCGGCAGATTTGAACCCAGTCTTGAACGAGGTGAACAGGCTCTTGGACGCACTACCGATGGACGAGGTGAGCCGCAGCACCCCACCAGCCGACTTGCCGAACGAGTTCAGGAAGTTGTTGCGGCTGCCCTCACCGAGCATCGCCTGGATCTTCTTGATGCTCGTGGTGTCGATGGACTCGCCCCGCACGGTGATGGTGCGGTTGCTCAGGGCCTTCTCGTAGGCGGCGCGGGCCTTGATGCCCTGCAACTTCTCGCGGCCCAACTTGTCGGCGAACGCCTGCTCGTCCTTCTGCGACTTCTCCCGAGCCCGCGACAGGATCGCGTCGAAGCGCAACTCCTGGTCCTCGATGGCGTTCTGGCGCTTCTCACGCGCCTCGTCCATCTCGCGGTAGTACTTGAGCATCGCCTTGGCACCGGCCAAGCGCTCGGCACCGAGGCGCGTGACACGCTTCAACTCGGCGTCGTCGGACTCCCGGTAGTAGCGCAGCATCGCCTTGGCACCGGCCAGACGCTCAGCGCCGAGACGCTGCACCCGCTTGAGTGCGTCGGCGTCGTTTGCCTTCTCGATGGCGTTGAAGCGAATCTCGCCCTTGATCTTCTGGTTGGCGAGCGAAGCGGCGTTCGACTTCTGCAACTTGTGGAGGGTGGACTGGAGGCGGTACTGGATCTTCGCCAGACGCAGCGCCTCCTTCTCACCCGAGTTTCCAGAAACCGACGGGGTGGTGCTCGGGCTGCTGATCGGAGACGCCTGCGACTGCTGGGCGGGGTCGACGACATCGAGCAGACCGGCGAGGCTGTTGACGGCCCGCTCGCGGACAATGCCGGTCAAGCGGTCAGCCCAGGACCGGGCCGATGCGTCACCCTTGGCACCCTTGAACGCCTCGGTGATGCCCTCGGTCAGTGCCGACGAGGTGTCGCCCAACTTGTCCTTGACCACGGCGGTGAAGCGCTTGACGGTCTCGGACCCGCTGAACGCGCCAGCCTCGGACCCCTCAGCGCCCATCTTCGAGCGAAGCCCAGCGGCGATCTTCTCGCGGTTGCTCTCGAAGCGCTCGCGGAACCCGTCAGAGAACTTGGTTCCGTATCGCTCGCCGTGCTCCTCACCAGCGCGGTCGACATCGGCGGCAGACGAATCGAACGCCTTGACGATGTCCTTGTTGAGGTCACCGCCATCGCCGTGGATAGTGACTTCGGCGTCACCGATCTTTCCCGCCACTGACTGCTCCTGTGCCCTGTGTTGGCTGATCGACCGCTGTCGCCCGCGCTGGTGAGTCTACCGTGCTAGTCGGGGTTGGTCGCCATCATCGCCATGAAGTCGTCCGACGCACGCTGGATGGCGTACTCGTTCTCCCCGTCCTGCCACGGCAGTAGATCGTGCAGTTCCTCGTCCCACTCGTCGAACTCGATGTCTTCGCTCTGCTCGATGCGAGACACCGCCCATGCGTACACGTGCCCGCAGAAGGTGTTGAGCGGCTGCTTGACAAGGTTGATCTGGTAGTACGCCGCAGCGATCAGGTTCCAGCACTCTCCAGCGAGGGTGCAGAGTCGGACGGCGACTGGGTAGGGTTTCCCGACCACTCCTCGATGATGTACTCGAAGATGCCCTCGATGACCGGCATGGGGATCGAGTTGTTGCGCGAGACCTGGCGCGACTCGAAGTAGTCGCGGTCGTCCTCCTTGAGCGTGTTCATGATCAGCGTGACCATGGACCCGAACCGGGTCTCGTCGGTCTGGCCGCGACCCATCGTCGCCAGCATGAACGCCATCTGGGAGTCGGTCGGGGGGTAGGCCGTCATCATGCGGTCGTCGATCTTGAACTTGATCTGGCGCTCCTCGCCAGTCTCCTCGCCCTCGACGACCTCGACTGCGGTGCTGAACTCCTTCATGATGTTCCTTTCTCAGGGGTGGGCGGTGCCGGTGAGAACCGTATCACAGGCACCGCCCGGGAGTTTCTGGAAACTACCGACGCCTGCGGACCGGGACCCAGCCGTCGTTGGTCAGGATGTAGGGAGATGTGACGCCACCCTTGCCCCTGACCAGAGCAATCCAGCGACCGTCAGACTTGGTCGGCTGGCCTGCGAGGTTGCGCTTGAACCTCAGCGCAGCCGACTTGAGCACCGCTGCCTTCTCCCGGTTCGCCTTGGCCTGGTCGGTGGCCTGGTTGCGAGCCTCGCGCTCCTTGCGCTGCTCACGTTCACGGGCTCGACGGCGACGGGCCTGCTCTGCGCGACGAGCCTTGCGGTCGGTCTCCGACACCTTGTAGCGCTGGCCGCTACCACGGCGCTTGCGACCGTTCGAGAGCCGGGTACCCCTGCCGTTGAGAGTGCGCTCACGCTGACGCTCACGGGCACCAGCCTGCCAGGCAGCAGCGCGCCACGAGCGCCACAACTCCAGCGATCCGATGAACCCAGCGTCGGCCACGGTGGCTCCGCTAAACCCCGCCAGCAGATCGACTCTCTGGCCCTTGAGAGAACCGACGCCCTGGTGGAGGATGATGCCCGAGGCAGCCATACCGGCGTCCAGGCCCTTCTCGAAGAACCTCTGGGCCTTCTGGCCCTTGACACGGATGGCACCGGCCTGGGTGCCCGGAGCCGAGCCGGGAGGCCGCCAGGTGGCCTCGTAGAGCGTGGGAGACCCATACCCCAGAGGCGGCAGAATCTTCGCGTTGAACGAGGACGTGCCCTGGTCGACGTACATGGCGTGAGGGGCCGTCGAGGAGATAGCCGCCTGAGTCTGCATGGTCGCCGCGTCGATGGCGGTGGTGGACCGGAACGATGCCTTGAGGGGCTTGCCGTAGTGGGCCCATCGAGGACGGCGGTTGTCAGGAGCGAACCCGGCGGTGGCGTTGCGCACGCGCTGGGAGATGGAGTTGTTCCACCGGCTCATCATTCCGGTGGGGGTGAACAGCAGTTCGGCGTTGGCGACGACGACGATGTTGCCGCCCTTGATGCGCAGCCGCTTGACCAGCGGCATCAGCCGAGGTCCGCTGTGAAGGTCCACTGGCCGCCGTACTGGAGCCCGGCGGGGCCCATGGGTCGCCACTGTCCCGCACTGAGCGCGTCCCACTGAGGCTGGGTGCGCATGGCCCCCCGGTACATGGTGGTCATGTCGGTCATCGACTGCTCCACTCCCAGGAACACGTCAGAGGCAGAGGGGGCCTCACCGTTGTCAGGGGTGGGGAAGCACCGGAGCACCCCCACCTCCAAGGTGATGCGCAGCGAGGCCACGCACTGACCGTTCATGCCTTCGACGGTGCCGGTGGGGACGATGCCGACGACGCGGACCCAGCCCTCAGAGCACTCCCAGCGGTTCTCACCGTGGGGGCACTCGTCCTCCTCGTCGGGGTCGAAGGGCACGTAGGTCTCACCGATGGTCAGGCCGTAGGTGCACAGCCCGTCCATCTGGCCGCACGCTTCAGCAGCGAACGTCACGAGCAGGTCCATGAGCGTGTCATCGAAGTTCGCGTCGATCAGTCCGCAGTCGTCGTCGGCTGTCGGGTCGAGCGCCGGGTCCATCATCTCGGTCATTGGGTCCTCAGGTTTCTGGAAACTCAGAAGTAGGTGGTGATGCGCACGAAGCCGTTCGCACCGTTGCCGCCAGCGCCAGGGGCACCGGGGGTCGCGCCGTCAGTTCGAGCCGCCCCGCCGCCGCCGCCGCCCGCACCGTAGGTCCCGCCGTTGCCACCGCTGCCAGCCACGTCTCCAGGCGTGCCAGCAGACCCCCCGCCCGAGGCACCTCCTCCAGCCAGCAGGAGGCCGGTGGTCTGGCCGTCCTTGCCTTGGCGCACCGCGAGCGAGGCGCCGCCGGACTGGGTACCACCGATGATGATGAGCGGGTTCGGCGAGCCGCCGGAAGACCCCGACGACCCGGCTCCAGCGGTGTTCACACCACCGCCACTGCCCCCTCCGGGCCCGGCAGTCGACGCCTGACCCGCCTGACCCTGGGCCCCGTTCGCACCAGACCCTCCGTTGCCCCCGGTGTAGGTAGCGACCCCGCCTCCCCCGCCGACCGAGCCGCCGTTGATAGCGCCTGCACCACCAGAGCCGCCGCCTACGGCTCGCAGCCACCCGAAGATCGAGTGGGTACCGTTGCCACCAGCGTTGCCGCCCGTGGTGACCGTGCTGGACTTGGCCGCACCGCCAGTGCCACCCTGACCGACCTGCACCGGCACGATGTCGGCGAGCGTGGACGGGTCCAGCGCCTCGTAGATGCGACCGCCACCGGCCCCACCGCCGCCGCCCGAGCACGCCTGCGAGGTGTTCGAGGTGTGGTTGATCGCGCCCGATCCGCCAGCGCCACCCCCGGCCATCATCTCGACGATGCTGAGCCGAGCGCCCAGAGGCTTGATCCAGTTGCCGTCAGCGAGAAGGGTCTGCACGTCGACCCGGCTGCCTCCAGCCGCGCCCGTGTCGCCCTTGACGCCCTGAGCGCCCGTGTCACCCTTGGGCCCCTGGATTCCCTGAGCACCGTTGGTCCCGTTAGTACCGGCAGCCCCGGTCAGACCCGTCGGGCCGGTCGCTCCGGTGTCGCCCTTGGGTCCCTGCGGACCCATGACGCCGGTAGCACCGGTCGGTCCAGCGACACCGTCAGCACCCGCCGGGCCTACGTCACCCTTGATGCCCTGGAGCCCGCGAGGCCCCTGCGAGCCCTGGGAGCCGGTGGGTCCGACCGGACCCTCGTCGCCCTGGGGGCCCTGGAGACCGCGAGGACCAGTCGCCCCAGCCCCTCCGGTGGCTCCTGCGGGCCCCTCAGGGCCTCGGGGTCCCTCAGGTCCGGGCAGAGCCTCCACGGCCTCCACAGCCGCCGTCAGCGCCTCAGCCGTGACGTACTCGCCCTCGATGTGGGCCTCGAAGCCGGACAGGTCGACCCACGTAGAGACGCCGTCACCGATCTTGAGGGTCAGCGTGTCGTAGGCGAAGCCGGGCTCGCCCAGCACGAGCACCTGCTCGGAGACAGCCCACTCCGCGTCAGTACCCCGGCGCACCTGGATCAGATCGTCGCGTGGCATCAGGGGGTTCCTCCGTCGAGACCGACACCGGGACGGGGCGGCAGGGTTGTAGCGGACTGGGTGGGCAGGCCGGAGGTACGCCGGTTGCGGCTGCCCCCGGCCATGAGGTCGCGGGGGTTGAACACCTGGGCGCGCTGGCTGGGCGCGTCAGCCGGGGCCCACTGGAGAATCCAGGCGTCGATGGTCTCGATGCCGGTGAGCCCGCCGGGGAACGTCACGGCCTCGTCGATGGTGAACTGCACGCCGTTTCTGGAAACGTTGCGTGCACCCTTGGGCAGTGAGCACTTGCCCTTGGGTTGACACGCCTCGGCGAACTCAGCCGCCAGGCGAGCCACGGCCATCCGAGCGCTGGAGTCCAGCGGGGCCGAGCGGCTGTAGGTGATCGACCACGTGTTGGGCTCGGTGTCGGGCTTGGTCAGGTCCTGGGTCTCAGGCACCGGCGAGGGGCCCTCCCCCTGCCACACGACGAGATGGCCGTTATCGAGCCTCCAGTCCGACGACGAGAGGTTCTGGCGCACGCCGTTGATCTTGAACTGCGAGATGTAGCCGACCGGGCCGGGCAGGTCGATGGACTTGACCGACTTGTACCACTGCGCACGCTTGCAGGTGCACGCCATGAGGAACATGCCGTCGTCGAACTGGTTGAGGTCCCAGTCGTGGCCGCAGACCTTCTCGCGCATCATGGGCCGGATGGTCTCGGGGCAGGTCCCGATCCGGTAGAGGGTGAGCATCTGTAGCGAGGACGTGGCGAGTGCGAGGAAGCGGTCCTGGTCGGCCTCGTCCAGTTCGTTCCACGACGCGGGAAGGCACGTCGGGTCGGGCTCCCAGATACAGGTCATGGGGACATGCTACAGCCCCGCCCCCTCGCAGAAGGGCGGGGCTGTAGTTTCTGGAAACCGGCGAAGGGTCAGCCGTTGAGGACGAAGTCGACGAGGGTGCGGACCTCCTCGACCACCTCCGACACGGACTTCTCGCCGCGCTGCTCCAGCGCGCGGGTCAGGTACTCCTTGCGCATGGTCTGCTCCTCGTACTCGGTCATGCCGGGCGCGGGGGTCAGGTTGGTCTCGGCCTCGGTGGCGTTGTCGCTCATGGTGGTCTGCTCTCTGCTCAGGGTTCGGTGGTTACAGGCGCTAGCGTACTACAGGCTAGCGACTGACGGACTTGGGCGTGTTGTTCTTCGCCATCGAGTGGAGCCGACCACTGAGGATCAGCAGCACGCTTGTGACGATGGGCACCCACATCGGCAGGGCGATGTCGGGCGAGGAGTAGGCGATGGTCGTGGTGATCGCACCGGCCAGCCCGCCCACCTCGGCCAGAACCGTGCCGAGCCAGTACAGCCACTCCCGCGCCTCCGGGGGCAGCGTGTCCAGTGTCGGCGGCGGGCGCATCAGATGACCCGGCCCCGGACCCCGTACGAGGTCTTGGCCGTGTGCTCGTGGTCGGACACGTCGTTGGGGTAGGACATCGACGCATCGCCGAACCCCCGGACGTTGAGCCCGAACGTGTGCTCGACCCCGTGACCGCCGAGGTGACGCCAGCCCTTGTCGACGGACTGGAGAATCTCCAGCATCCGCTCGGGCTTCATGTTGATGTCACCCGAGATGGTGCGCGACCGGGTCTTGGCCTTCTGACGGGCGATCTGCCGCACGACCACGGCCTGGCCCAGCGGCGAGGTCGAGGACTTGTACCGGCCCTGGCTCGGGATGTGGATGGCGTCACGGGTGTGGTAGGTCCAGCGGCCCTCACGGGTGACCACCCGCGCCATGTGGAGTTGCTTGGTGGCCCGGTTGTTGGTCTGGTAGTGGCAGGCGTACTCCGAGCGCGACCGGAACTGGCGACGGCTGATGATGGCGTTGCCGACACCGGGGTCGTTGCGTGTGGCGCGGTGGACGAACAGGCCCCGGTCACGAGCCTCCTCCTCCAGCCCGGCGTAGGACTCAGCGACCGAGGCGGTGCCGCGCTCAGGCAGCCGCTCCAGCAGCCAATCGACCTGCTTGTCCGGCGTCATGCCGTGCTTGCGGGGCAGGTTGGCCGGGAGTTCGGAGGTGACCGCCCCGGACTTGGCCCGGACGAAAGCGGAACGGGCCTGGACCCGGCGGCGCTGGGCGGCGGTCTTCACCGCCTTGCGCTTGCGGCCCCGCTGCTGGACGCTCACTTGCGCTTCGCCAGGCGCTTGAGGGCCGAGTTGAGCGCGCGCTTGGCGGTGCGCACGTCCTTGGTGGTCTTCGGTCCCCGGTCGCCCAGGTCGATGTTCTTGAGCGTCTTGAGCGCGTCGGCGGCGTCCTGGTCCCAGCGGGGCTCGGGCTTGGGCTGGGCCTGCGGCACCGGCAGCGGGACGGCCTCGAAGTTCGGGATGCCGAACCCTCGGATGTCGCCACCCAGGGTGCGCACGCGCTCGTAGACGCCG
>Ga0182227_1000017_pt1 | contig 23861 bp, 52 predicted proteins | sample G6R1MG_18_FD_129659 | JGI IMG/M metagenome (GOLD analysis project Ga0182227, IMG submission 129659) | Miscanthus phyllosphere microbial communities from Michigan, USA - G6R2_MAIN_07NOV2016_LD1 MG | ecosystem: Host-associated > Plants > Phyllosphere > Phylloplane/Leaf | place: USA: Michigan... | reverse complement strand
GGTCATGCGAAGAAACGGCTTGCCGTTGTCGATCAGCACAACTTCCTTTTGCTCGTTGAGCGTCGTGGTGATCAGGGTTGCGGCGTAGGGATCACCAACTGGCACAACAACGCCGGTTCTGTACTCTATTGGCACGCCAGCGGCTTCCGCCGCCGCGATGCCGTACTCCATGCCCTTGCTGATGCCGCGATCTGTGTAGACGACACTGGCATCGGCAACTCTGCGCCAAGCTAAGCCTGCATCAATGCCCCATTGCCGCTCGGCGGGTATCATGTCGTCGAGAATACCGGGCTGGGTGTAAAGCAGGTGTGAGGCAATCGGCGCCTCACCTCGGCTTAGGGAGGCCCGCACACAGGCGCGGGCGTAGGTTTCGTTCGCAGCGACGTCGCCAGCATACGGTGACTCGATGATGACTAGCCTCATGATGACCTCACCACGCGATAGGCTGTGACACCGTCCTGCTGGGTCTTCTCGACCTGAATGCCGGGCGTCTTGCCGATGCGGCTGATGACGCCCCGCACGGTGTGCGGCTGCCATCCCATGGCGGCGGCAATATCAGGCAACCGCTGCCAGCCCGTGGCCAGCAAGTCGCGCAAGGCGGCTTGCTTGCCGCCGAGCTGCGCATCCTGCGCCACCCGAAGTGCTCCGATGATGTAACCGCCATTCGCAGCGATCACTGACAGGGGGTTGAGGCCCATCTTGCGAGCATCACGCCGCGCGTTGGACTTCACGCTGTAGACTTTGAGTGTCATGCGGACTCTCCGAACAAAAGTGATTGCTGCCCCTCGGCATGCCGTTGTCGCTTGTACTTGCCAGATGATTTGAGGGCGGCTTCGATACGGCGACAGGAAAGGTCGAACCACCGCTCATTCATCTCTATGCCGACGAAGCGGCGGCCCGTTTTTGCTGCGGCCACTCCAGTAGAGCCCGAGCCCATGAAAGGATCGCAGATGGTCTGGCCTGGGTTGCTATAGAGGCCGACGAGTTCGACCATCAGCGAGACCGGCTTTTCGGTCGGGTGCTCGCCCTGTCGGTCTGTGTTCACGCAGTGCGTGAAGACCCCGCGCCGACCGCCGCCATTCCAGCTACGATAGCCGGTCCCGCACCACGCCGTGACGGCGCACTCTGCACCTCGGGCCGCGCCCTGGCCGTTGAAGCGAGGCGAAGCATCAGGCTTGATCCAGAAGAGAGTCGTGTCCCACTTAGCCCCGGCCGGCTGTAACACGTCGCGCCAGGCGCGCACGCCCTCAGCGAGGCAGAACACGAGAGCCCAGCCCGAGCTGGCCTCCACGATGGCGGACGCAATGGCCGAGCGATCAGCATTGATGCCGCCGAAGCCAAGGTCGCCGTACATCGTCCGACCATCTGACCGGATGATGCGCTGCTCGGCGGCACCTTGATGAAGCTCGTCCTCGTATGGTGGATCGCACATGACGTGGTCGACCGGACCGAGGGTCGGCAGAACCTCCAGGCAGTTGCCAAGGTATAGGGTAATGCCTTCGGCGAGATGTTCGACGCGGTTCATGCGAACATCTCCATCTGACCAGCGATGGTCTTCGGTTCCGCAACAAAAATATTGCTGAGATAGATCGGATAGGCATGGGCATGCTTGCCCCGATCCACTCGGCAATTCTGGAGATCGCCGGAGCGCTCGATGACGCCGGATCGAATGGCGCGCATCCAGATTGAGCCCCAGGCATTCGGGTGCCGAGGCCGCGCCGAGCACTCGGCGAGCACGTCATCGACGTGGACGGTGGCCTGCCGCTTGGCGACGGTGACGATGGCGGCATAGGCGATAGCCGCGAAGTGCGGGGAGTGGGCGACGGCACGGGCCATACCGGCATCACGGTCGAGGATTGCGGAATGGTAGGTCATGCCGCCACTCCATCAGTCCATGTGGCGCCGTCGTTCAGCGTGTAGGTGATGGTTCCGGTTTCTTCGTCGGCGTCGGTCTGGATGCCGGGTACGACTGCGGGGATGAAGAGATGATCGCCACAGCCGTTCTGCTGGTCGTCATAGGTTAGGGTGCGATCATGGCGCTCGCACAGCCACTTCACGCCTTCCAGCGGGGTCGAGGCGAGGCACGTCCGGCAGTTGACGCGCGGGAATGCATCCTCGTGGCAGATGTGGCGCGACGGACACCAGCCGCACTCGCGGGCCGCCTTGCTCGTCGGGTCGTCGTGAAGCCGAGCCGGCGGGCCGTCCAGAGCTACGATCCGCTCAATGCGGGCGATAATGGCGAGGCAGAACGCAGGATCGTAGTCGACCGCCTCGGTGTGCAGATCGTCAGTGTTCTTGTTCGTGACCATGTAGAGGCCATGCCGAACGCCGCTGGCATGGAGATAAAGCTGAAGCTGAGCGTAGTGCTCAGTCTTGGTTTCCTTGATCGGCCCCTTGATGATCAGCTTGTAGTTCTTGTCGTTCGCCGATTTGCACTCGACGACGTGCGGCACGTCACCGGCACCTGGCAGGTTGCTGACGATGCCATCCATTTTGCCGCGAATGTGGCCGTTGGCGAGCGACACGCGGAACTGGCCTCCGGTTGTCTCGTCGACCTCAATGACGTCGCAGCCGATCATGCGCAGCATGTCGAGCAGCCGGCGCTCGTAGACGTTGCCGGTCTCGAAAATGCGCTGCTTCTTGCCGGTGGATTCCTCGCCCTCGGCGCACCAGCGGAAGCCGTACCATACGGCGCGGTCACACGGATGGATCACCTGGGACATGGACACGCCGGCCCCATCGCCGCCGCGAGCCTTAGCTACGTAGGCGGCGTCGATTAGAGTGACGGGATTGGTGGATGGCGGGAGAATGGTGCCGGTCATGCGGCGGCCCTCCCCGTGCGCCAGGCGACCGGCAGAAGCTCTACGGCCTGCTCAATCGCCTTGTTAAGGAAGTCGCTGCCGAAGCGCTGCTTACGCCAGATGACGTCAATGGCCACGAGCAGCGCGGCCTCGTCATCGGTGTAGCAGACGACGGTCTCGGTTGGCCGGAAGCGCGGGCCTTTGTAGCCAAGCCAGGGATAGCAGGTTTCGTCTATGGTGAAGCCGCGCTCGCGCGCTTCGCCGGGCTCCATCTTGTCAGGGCGTGTTTCATCGGTCATCGGTCGCGAGCCTCGCGTGATGGTGTTTCGTCAGGCTTGGTGGAAGGGGCGACGGCGGATCTTCGCGGGACTGGCCGTCGCCCCGGCTTTGCTAGAAGGGCGGCTCGCCAACCGCCTGACGCGCGGGCGCCTTATTAGCCCAGACACGGGCCTGCGGAGCGGGCGCTGCCGTGCGCTGGGCGGGCACAGGAGCCGGCTTGCTAGCCGGCGTCCCGGTCTTGCCGTGGTAGCGCTTGACCCCGTTGCTCGGGCCGTAGTCCTTGCCGTTGTAGGAGCGGGCAGGATTTGTCTTCAGCGTCACCTTGAACGGACGCCCGTGCAGCAGGGTCAGGTCGTTGGTCGGACCCTGGCCGATGGCCGCCATGATGGTTGCCAAGTCCCGGCGAGCGTAACGCTCGGTGTCGGGGTTCTTGTTCACGACGTTGAGGTTTTCCCAGACGCGCCGGCCGGGCTGGGGTCCGTCAAGGACTTCCAGCGTCATGCGCAGCATCTCACCGCCGGACGAGGTGTCCTTCATCTCGGCTTCGATGATCTGCACCAGGTAGTCACCGTTCGGCAGCGGAGCGAAGTCGCCTTCCGGGCGCTCGTCCGTCATGTCGACGGAGGTCGGGTCGAATGAACTCATGAAGTCTGACATGGCAGCTTACTCCGCAGCGATGGCGAGGGGGGCGATGTGGGGGAAGTACGGGGCCAGGGCATCGAAGCCCTTGCCGGGCTCGTAGAGGGTCTTTTCCGGGATGCCGTAGCGATTGCCGGCGGCGTAGGCCGGTCGGCTGGTGGCGTGCATCCAGACCGAGCGGCCACCCTGCCCGATGGCGCGGGTCTTGTTGAAACCGGCGTCCTCAGACTTGACCGTCACGTCTGGCTTCAGAAGCAGGACGCAGTCGGCCTCGCGCTTAAAGTAGTCGCGCGCCTTGTCGTGAAGGTCGATCTCATAGCGCGAGTAACCGACCGTCTCGGGATCGTCGAAACGCTCGATTTTGGAGTGAGCGATCAGAATAATCGTCATGCCGCGCTCGTTGCGCAGGGCGTTCAGCCCGTCGAGGACTTCCTGCCAGACGGCGAGCGCATAGTTGTAGCCCTTGCCGTATCCGAAATCCTCAATCCGCTTTTTCTTGTTGCCTTTCTCGTCACCGCGCTCGCCGGTCTCAGCCCATACAAGGGCCTGCGCGGCGGTCAGGCTATCGAGCACGACAGTCTGAAAGTTGTGCTCACGCTCGTAGAGCAGGCCGATCGCATCCATCAGTTCGGCGTAGCTCTCGATCTTGCCCATCGTCGCGATGTCAAGGACGCCTTCGCCTTCCTCGGTCTGCAAGTAGACCGGCGCGATGAACTCGGATGCCAGCGTGGTCTTGCCGGCCTTTTCCGGGCCGTACAGCAGAATGCACGGAGGCTTCGGCCGCTTCTTTTGTGTCAGGTTGTCCCAGGAAATCGCCATGATTTCGCTCCTACTTCAGTGATGACCGCGTACCGTCGCCTGGGTGCGTCTGGCCGAGGCGGCGACGGGATGGCGGCCCGGCTGCGCTAAGCGCAGACCCCGGCCAGACTCTTCTTTGCCGGGAGCCCGAAAGCTCGACCGGCGGCAATGGCATCGTCGACGTTGTCGACCACGTGGACCACGAAGCCGCGACTGCGTAGCTCCGTCACCGCGATTTTCTGTTTCGGATCAAGGGTGTCGAAGCGTTGATCAGTCGGCACCGTCCGCTCGCACGCCAGGATCTCGTCCTTAACCTCCATGAGGAAGGACCGATGGTCCTCGCCGTAGACAATGAGGTCGGGATGCCCAGCCCACACGCCCATCGATCGGAGGGCGACGCCCTCACGGGCTGAGCGCTTGCCGCCGTTGGGCACGTGGACCGTCCGAGCATCGAAGGTGCGCGACATAGCCACGACGATATCGCCCTGAATGGCAGCTTCGGACTGGACCTTGATCGTCACAGGTCTGCCTCCTGAATAGAGACGCGGGCCAGCGAAGGCGGCGGACGGTCTGGGTTGCTAGCCTGCCAACGCGCTACCAGGGTGGCAACGTCGGCTTTGTTGAGATTGCCGGTCCGTAGACGCTCGGATCTTGCCCGCGCGCGCTGGATGCAGGCCTCAGACCCGGTCGCCTGGCTTGCCTTTGCTCGGCGCTTCATTTCGCATGGCCCTGATTAGACGGGCCACTCGATAGAAGAGGAACGCGATTATGCTTCTTGCTAGTCTCATCTGCCCCACCGCTCCGCTCTGAGAAGAATAACTCCCGTTCCTGGGCTGCCCTTTCTTCCCATTTCAGACAGTAGGCATCATATTTGCTGACGAGTGTTAAATAAAGGTCAGCGTCTAGTCTAACGGGCTGATTGCCCAGAAACTTTCTGATCCACGATCCAGTCGTGCCAACACTGCGGCCGACAACATCGTAAGCCATCATTTTCGATCCGACATGAAATTCAGCTTGTCGGACCAGTGCGGCCAGCATTGGCCGGGCTTTCGCAGCGGCAGCGCTCATTTTCTGAAACCACCCAAAGATTGTCCGCATCCGTTCAGTTCCTCGTGGTGAATTGGCTCTCGTTGAAGAGGAGCCGACACGTGAACGGAAAGGACAGAACTGGAGGATTGGTACAGTCGAAGCGGCAAGGTCGATTGCAGTCGACCGGGCAGCTTGACCTGCTTTTGATTGGCGGGGCGGATCATCGGACCGCCCGCCAGTCGGCGGCCCAGAGACGGCCGCAGAGTTCGACGGGGTCGTCACAGACCTCGATGGAAAGACCTGAGATGACGCGCTCGACGCGGGCCAGACCATGGACGATGGTCGAATGATCTCGCTTGAGACGTCTGCCCGTATCTTTGAGGCTGTCCGTCTCGCGCTGGACGAGATGGTACGCGATCATGCGGGCTTTGGTGGGAAGAACCTTCCGGCTCTGCCCAAGGATCTCATCGATCGAAACCCCAGTGACGACGCTGACGACGCGCAACAGGGGGCGGTGGATACGCTCCTCGTCACGCCGCTCGGCAGCGACCCGTGCGTAAGCATCACGCGTGATGACGTAGTCGGGCGGCGGAATGGGCGGAACGTCGCCGAGACCGGGTAGGCCGACTGGAGCCGGTGTGTGCCGGCGTCCTTCCAGCCGAGCCCGGCTGGCCAGATAGTGGGCGCGCATGTCGGCGGCAGGATTGGCCGAGGCGGCGAAGTCGCGGACGGGGAGCGGTCCGGACATTAGCCCAATACCTCGGCTGCCCAGGCGCCCACGTAGATGTACGGGATGGACGCCAAGAGGATGACCCCGAACAGGCTGAACCGTTCGGCCAGAGTCAGTGGCGCGTCGTCCTCAAAAGCGACGGCCTGGGCGAACCCAGAGCCGTCGAAGTCGAGGGAGGGGCGCACCAGAGGTGCAACGGACGCGCGAATGCGCGGAATGGCGTAAGACATCATCATGCTCCGGCGGGGGAGACGACTTGGGGGAGATCAGTGGGGGCCGAATGGGCTTCCCGCATCCGCCAGAGACGCTTCGGCGCAGTCGCGCTCTTGGCAGTCAGTGCGGCACGAAGAACGTCGAAGGTGTCGGGCGGGAAGAAGCCACGAACGCGGGTCCGATAGGCGTGAACGGCCTGCGGTGATGTGCCGAGCAACCGTGAGACGGCGGTGGTACCGTCGAGGAAGTCGATCACTGCGTCGGTGGTTTCCAGCTCGGTCATGGGAGCTTTATATAAATGCTCCGTTTAAATAGCAAGCGCAATGAGACGTTGCTGGCAATAAAAGTGGCTGTGGGCTTTATCGAAGGGATGAATCGGCCATTTCTGCGTGCCAGCACGAACGAAGAAATCGGTGCGCGTCTTCGCCTCACTCGCCTGGCATTCACTGGCGAGGACAATGCGACGGCGTTCGCGCGCCGCTTTGGCTGGTCGCCCCAGCGATACCGCGCCTACGAGGCCGGTCTCAATACGATGAAGAACGATGTGCTGGCCGCCATCGAGGCCGAGACCGGCGTGACCATCCAATGGCTCGCACGTGGCGAGACCATTGGTTCCGAGTATGGGATCATGGCAAAAATCTTGGAGCTTCAGGCCCGAGAAAACGACCCTAGCGCCCCGCCGATCAAGAGGACGCGGACCCGCACCGTAAAGAGCTGAGACTGTCCTTGAACTCGGCCAGCGGCTCACATTCCTTGCACGGCGGCGGCGGGACCTTGTGCGAGTAGGCCAGCAGATCGCGGCAGTGCTCTAGCACCCGCAATGCCTCCACAGCGTCGTCCGGCAATTGGCTCACGAAGTCCATGGCAATTCGAGCCAGCCGGGTATCTCGCTCCGATGTAATGGGTCGCATTCGGGCGCAAGGCTGCACGCCGAAGACGACCTCGCGCACATTTTCTCCCATCAGGTTCCCCCCTTAAACGAACATTAAGCATTTTATGTCCTGCCGACGCCACATGAAAATTTGATCGCAGGTTTGAAACCAAATCGCATTCTATGCCGTATGCGCGAGGAAAGAACAAACCGTGACCATATTATAATTTAAACGCTGCGTTCAAAAAAGTGCGTTTTCCGCTTGCTAATTTAAACGGGCAGTTTAAGTTAGGTCCATCGCCCGCCGCGATGAGGACCCGCCATGCCCCGCCAGACTTTCTCTTGGTCGATCGAAAAAGCAGCCATCCGCCGCGACCGCGCTCCGGCTCCTGCTCTCACCCTAAATTGGGTCAAGACCCTCGACAGCTTCGACACCCCGTTCTGGCGCGGCTTTGATGCCGATGGCGCCAGCCAGGGCTACGTCGTCATCAACCGCACGGGCGGCTTCACGGCCGGCACCTATGTCGGCACCGACCTCCAGCCCATCGCCACCTTCCCCGGCAATCACTTCGGCCTGAAGAACGCCCAGGCCGCCGTCGAGGCTGCCGTGCTCGGTCAGAAGGTGGCCGCGTGATGGGCGCCTGGATCTCATCCCTGCCGGCCGACAGCGCCATCCTCGCTTCTGGCGGACTCGGCGCCCTGGGGTTCTCCCTCCTGCTGCTGACTGGGGCGCTGTTCGTTGGCGCTCTCGCTGATCCGAAGCGGAGGGTGTGATGCTCGCTCGAACCCCACTCCTTTCCTGCGCCTGGACCGACACCAGTCCGACGAAGTCGGTCTACTTCCGTGACGGCATCGAGGTCGGCAACGTCTATTGCCTCTATGGTCTTTGGTACGCGCAGTTCCTGCCAGCCGATGCCAAGAGCCCGACGACCCGCGAAGACCTCTACGGCGGGGTTGGGCTGACCAGCCGGGTTGCCGCAAAGGTTATCGTTGAGGATGCCATCGCATCCGGTCAGACGGCCTCTCGGCGCCGCAAGTTCAAGCCTTCGCAGATCGGGCGTGATCCTGAGGATTACGAGCGGCTTGGCGTCTACGACGTGCTTCGTTCGACGGGGGTGAGGTGATGGCAAAGCATCAACTTACGGACCGCCAGAAGCTCTATGCTTCATGGCTTCACACAAGCCGCATCAATCGCTCTGAATGGCTCGGCAAAGACGGCGAAGACGGCTTCAAGCTCAGCGGGCCAGACGGCAGCATTACGATCCCGCTTGAAGATCAGATAGCTCTTCGCCCGTACTTTGAGCCGAACCCCGACATGGGTCACGGCAGAGAGTGCCGGATGTATCGGCTCACCGAGAAGGGTCGCAAAGCCCTTGATATGGGGGAGTCGGCATGACCATCGCCATCTCCATCATCACCACAGCCGCGCTCGCCTACATCGCCGCTCTGCTCTGGGCCGGGCGCGAATATCGGAGGGCGCCGGAGCCGGATTTGTCTGAGGGGGAGTGGCGCCAGTGATTGAGTGGCAAGACTATCTCATGGGCTTCGCGAAGCACGCAGCTACGAAGTCGAAAGACTCAACACAGGTCGGCGCGGTACTCGTGGGCAGCGATGGCAAGTCTGTTCTGCTGACGGCTTATAATGGTCCGCCGACCGGCGTTGATGATCTGGCTAGCCGCCGCGAGAGGCCTGAAAAATACTTGTTCGCCTGTCATGCAGAAACGAACCTCGTCAGTAAGGCCGCGCACTATGGCATTCGCACGCGCTTTTGCACGGTCTACGTCACGCACTTTCCCTGCGCTGCCTGCGCTCGAACCATGATCCAAGCCGGTGTCTGCCGCGTCGTGGCTGGCGCCGGAAAGACGTCAATGCCGGACGCTGAATTTGAGGCGGCAGAGGCCATGCTCGATGAAGCAAGCGTCACTGTTATTCGCGCCGAATACTCTTGCCCCTGACCCGGAGGCCCACCCCATGACCCTCAACATCGCCAACCTTGATCGTCTGATCTCTCACTTGGAAGGGCTGCCGGAAGAGCGGTTCAATATGGGCCACGTGTTTACGAACGCCGACAGGCGCCACAACATCCGACGTTCCTTCAATGAATGCGGAACAGCAGCCTGCCTTGCCGGATGGTGCCTTGTTATTATGGGTCCCGAAGAGAAAGGATCATACAAAGCCCGAGACTGGCTGAATTTGGATAGGGACAACTATCATCCGTTGTTCATGCCGAGCGGCTGGAGTAGCCGTCCGCAGCAATACCCCCTCTCCCGCGCCATCCGCACCCTCAAGCACATGCGCGCTGAGTTCCTGCGCACCGGCCAGGTCGTCGTGGACTGGGATGCACCAGAGCCGGCAGCCCGAAAGGATTGGGTCGCCCCGAAGGTCTCGGAACAGAAGCTTCCGGCCGAGATCACGAAGCTTCTGACCACCTTTGATCGCGTGGAGGTTCTGTGATGACCACCCACAACACCCAAGAGCAAGACCTGCGGACGGCGCTGGAAGGCGCTGAACGAGCCCTCCGTCCCTTTTCGGATTGCGTCTACAACGACAACGGCGATGTTTCGGTCAGCGACACCGGCCGGTGCGGCCTGCCTGAGTTCACGGCCGCCTACTCGGCTCAGCGTGCGGCACTCTCCACGTTGCTCGCCGCCCCGCCTCGCCCGGTAGATGCGGGAGGGGTGGAGGCCGCCGCTGCTGAATACGATCGATGGGGCACCGGCTACAACAGCCGCCGCGTTCCCGGCCGCACATCGTGGGTTGGCCGAAAGAACGACGATGGCTCGTGGCATGAGGTCTCGGCCCACGGGAGCGAGAACGAAGCTGCAAGCGAATGCCATGCCCGCGCGCTGGCTGCCGCAATCATGGCGGCGTCCCCCGTCCAGGCACCGGGCAAGGCGGCCGAGCGGGAGGGGCTGACGGATGCGCTCGTTGATGCGCTTGCCTTGCCTCACGCTGGCGACCGCGAACGGATCGCTGCGGTTATCGAAAAGCGATGGGATGCCCTTGTTGGTCCGGCTGCTGGCAGCGGCATCGGCTTGTCTCGCCGCACGATGTGCCAAGAATTTGCCGCCGCCCTCGCCCCCAAGCCCCACAAGCCCTCCGGGACCGAGGCGGAGCGGGGCGTGGACACCGAGGATGATGAGAACCCCCATCTGTGCTTAGCGCAGGGTATTGAGGATAGCCTGAAGGTTCTCGGCCGCGTCACTCTCGACAGCACCGATTGGGCGATGGTCACGCAAGCCCTTCGCGCCGCCACGCCCACGCCGCCAGTCTCGCCCACGCCCGACAGCACGGGGCCTGCGGGGGCGTACCGACACGAATGGTGCCAGCCTGGGGATCAGCCAAAGCGCCATTGGCTCGTGAAATTTGAGGACACAGACAAAGGCGAGGCTGTATTCACCGACGAGGCCGAAGCCAGAGAATTTTTCGACCGCGCAGATGGCGGCGGCTGGAATTGCTGGCTGTTCGCTGCCGTTCCGCGCGCCGCCCTGACCCCGTCCGCACCCATCGCAGCCCCCTCGCCCGACAGCACGGGGCAGGGGGACGCTCAGACCCAGGAGGGCGGACGATGAGGGCGAAGCTGACGCCTGCACAATACGAATTGCTCCGCGAAATCGACCGGCGGCCTCAGCGTGTCGTGTCGAGCTACAAACCGGCTCACAGGCTCGCGGCCCTTGGCTTTGCAACACTCGTTGATGAAGCGCCGCCATTTGCCATTCGCGTGTCAATCACGCCTGCAGGCCGTCTTGAGCTTGGGACCCCTGCCCCTGCGGATCGGGAGGGCGGGCGGTGATGTCGTTCCTGAAAATACTCTTGAAGCACGCAGTTGTCGGTGCGGCGGCAATTGCGTTCGTTGTTACCATCTCACTAATAGCCATCGTTCTGTTTAATAATTTTGGCTTATTGGCCGGAACTGGATTTCTGCTGTTAGTCGCAATTTTCTTCTGCGCCATCAACGAATGGATTATGAAGGAGCCCTCCGATGTCTGACCCCACAACCCCGGCCGTCTCGGAGGCGATGCGCGAGGCGGTGGCGCAGTGGCTGCGTGACCGCTTCCCGCTGAATGGATGGCAGTCGACGGCCCAGGCGATTGCGCTTCTGAAATCCGGCCCCATCGCCTCGGAGATCGCCCGCCTCACGGGAGAGCGGGACGCGGCGGCGGTAGCGATGAAGTTCGCGCGCCACGAGGAGACGTTAGAGCGTCGCCGGGCCGAAGCCGCAGAAGCCGAGACCGCTCGTCTGCGCGCCGCCTTGGAGGCCGCGCAAGGGCACGCGATCTCCCTGGAGCAATGCGCGCTCTTCGTTGATAGCCCGCCGCTGCGCCGGTCCATGACCGAGGCTGCTGGCTACCTGCGTGCCCTTACCAGCCAGGAGAAGACCGATGCTTGAGCGCGAGGAGGAGAAACCGGGCGGCCCGGCCAGCCTGAGATGCCCTAAGTGTCGGGGACGATCTTTCAACCTGTATGAGCGGCTTGAGGTCGCCGACTGCTTCCCAGTCCGTGACGGCATTGCGCAGCCGAAGTGCGCCGACGAGAGCATGCCTAAGCAGATCGGGTTCACGGCCACATGCCTTTGCGGCCACGGCTGGACGCCGCGCTACGCCTCCGCAATGGCGGTCATCGACGCCGAAAACGAGGAAGCTGCCGATGGCTAAAAAGCGCATTCCTCTCGGCCCAAATTTTCACGCCGAGCCCGGCGAGACGAAGGGCCATCAACACGACGTCTACACGACGGCCGGCGAACTTCACGGCTTGCAACGTTTGCATATGGGCACGCTGATGAAGCGCGCAGTTGAAGGGCTCGCCACCGCCCTCGCAGAAGCCGAAGCCCGAGGGAGACGGCAGGGCTTGGAGTGGCAGCCTATTGAGACAGCGCCGCGCGACGGGACCATAATTCTTGTCGTCCGGCAGTCCGAGCGAGGGCGCCGCTACATTGAGGCGTCCGCATGGAGGCGTGACAGCTTCGGAAAGTTCTACTGGGGGCGGCACGGCGAGTTCATGCCGTCTTGGGACAAGGCCGTTTCTTGGTCGCCCATGCCGGCCCTGCCTTCCCTGGCCACCGCCCCGGCCGAGACGCAGAAGCCCGAGACGGGGGAGAGCCTAAATCGCCTGCTCGCTTCTGCGGAACCGACCGTTTCGCGCCAAGGCAACCTGCTGATGCTTGATTGTCCTGACGGCACGATAACTGACGAGATTTTCAATGTGCTAGAGGCGGCTTGCTATTCATCGCCGAACCGCTCGTCTCTCGCTGCTCTGAAGGGAGGGGAGCAGCCATGAGCGAGAAGAAGCACCCGGCAGATGGCATGGTCCTGCGCGTTGAGGTTGGGGACGGGGCCGTCATGTCCTTGCCAGATCCGGGTTCATACCGAACCGGCGGTATCTGCTGGACCCTGACCTACGGAAACCCGCATGGCGTGAAGCACGCTGCCGTCTCCGTCATCAAGAGCTACGACTATTTGCTCGACGAGGGCATCCCGGCAACCGAGGCCATTCGGCGACTGCGTTTGCTTCGGAAGGCTCGTTCTCTCGCCGCCTCCCATCCACACACCGTCACCCGCCAGGGGGAGAAGCCGTGATCCCTCGCCCGAGAAGCAACGTCGACCTACTCACTCGCAAGGAGGGGAACATGCCGCCGATCGCGTACCGTCCCAAGGATGCCGCCGCGACCCTCGGCGTCAGCAAGTCCACGATCTACGAGATGATTGCGAGCGGCGAGTTGGACGCTCGGAAGATCGGGGCGGCTACGGTGATCCCTCACGAGGCACTGGCGCGGCTGCTTGACGCCGCTCCGCTGACGCCGGCTGCCACGAAGGCCGCCCAGGCATCCATCAAGTGACGCCGCTTCGCCAGGGCATCCCCTCGCCGATAGGCGCGCTCGGTCTCGTCTCCCGTGAGATGGGCCAGCGCGGCTTCGGCAAGGTCCCCGGCAAAGTCGGTCTCGTTGTCCACCCAGTCGCGGAAGGAGGATCGAAAGCCATGCGTCGTGATCTCCGTCTGGCCCATCTTCCGCAGCAGCATCCCGAACGCCATGTCGCTCATCACTTTGCCGCGCGGCGACGGGAAGACGAGTGCACTGCGCGGGGGCTTCTCGGGTATCATTCCGCCGAGCAGGCGCATGGCCTCGGCCGGCAGGGGCACACGATGCTCGCGTTTGGCCTTCATGCGCTGCGCAGGCAGGCTCCACAGCGCGCCGCCCATATCGACTTCGCCCCAGGTCATACCGCGGATCTCGCCAGACCGGGCAGCCGTCAGGATCAAGAGCATCATGCCAGGCGCAGCCGACCCACCGCGCGCCGCGAGCGCCTGATAGAACGCCGGCACCTCGGCGTAGGGCATGGCGGCATGGTGACCGCGCGTGAGCTTGCCGGATTTGGGCAGCAACACGTCGAGGTGCCCGCGCCAGCGCGCCGGGTTCTCGGTGATGCGATGCCCGCCGACCCGCGCTGCGTCCAAGATGCGTTCGACCCGGCCGCGGATGCGTCGCGCCGTCTCGGGCTTCTCGTGCCACATGGGACGCAGCACGGCGAGCACGTCTTCAGTGGTGATCGAGGCGACCGGGCGCGCCCAGAGCGAAGCGCTTTGAACCTCAAGGGTCTGACGCCACTGCTTCCGATGGGCCTCGTTGCGCCACGTTCGCTCGCGGTCATCCATGTAGACGATCGCCACGTCGGCGAACGTCACCGGAGGAGCCGGTGGAGCCTCAGGAATTGGCGGAGGGGCGTGTTTCTCGGCCAGCGGGTCAATCCCACCAGCGATCTTCGCGCGAGCCTCAGCGGCCAGTTCTCGGGCGCGCACGAGGGGGACGGCATTGACGGAGCCCAAGCCCATCTCTCGCCGCCGGCCCGGCAGCCGATAGAGCAGCACCCAACGCTTCGCGCCTTTGGCGTCCACCACCAGATAGAGACCGCCGCCATCTGCGTGCCGGCCCGGCTCCGTGATAGTCTGGACCTTGCGGGCGGTCAGTCGATTGATCGCGTTCGCCATCCGGTCCCACCAGCACCCAACCAGACACCCCACCAAGCGACGCCGATTGCGGCATTCGCCTGTGGCCTGCTTCGGTCAGTGTGTGCTATGATTGCCGCAGTCCGGCAAGCCCTTTGCCCTTGCTGCTTCTCACGATTTTCGGCCCATCAGACCCGCCGGCGGTCTGCTGTGGAATTTCAGGAGCGAGGATGATGGACGGACACCCCTTCCGCCAAGACCCGTTGATTGCTAAGGGAAATCTGGTTTCAGGGTCATCACACCCAACCGTTTACCCCACCGCTCGACAGGTTGCCGCCCTCTACGTCGGCTCTGACGGCTGCTACAGCGACCTGCCCGGTGTCGACCCATGGGACCAGGCGCGCGACGCCCGCCGGTATGCCGGGCCGCATCCTGTCGTGGCGCACCCGCCCTGCCAGCGATGGGGCCGGTTCTGGCACGGCAGCACCCGGAAGCCGCACCAGTACGAGAAAGGGGCTGACGAAGGCTGCTTCGCCGCCGCGCTGGCCTCGGTCCGTCGCTGGGGTGGCGTGCTGGAGCATCCAGCAGAGAGCCATGCCTGGGCTGCCTTCGACCTGAACCGCCCGCCGCGCTTCGGCGCGTGGGTCGCGGCAGACTTCCACGGCGGATGGACCTGCTACGTCGAGCAGGGGCACTACGGCCACTTCTCGCGCAAGGCGACGTGGCTCTACGCGGTCGGCGCCGATCTGCCTGAACTGATCTGGGGTCCGGCAGAGCAGCGTCTGCATCCGAAGGCCCTGGAGAAGTACGGCTACGCCAAGGCTCGTCGGATCGGCATGGCCGCAATGATCGGTGGCAAGGACAAGACGAAGATCCGTGAGGCGACGCCGCCGGCCTTCCGGGACGTGCTGCTGTCGATCGCGGCCTCGGCCGCTGCCCCTGTAGAAGTTGAGGTTTGAGCCATGACTGATCCTCGCGATGAACGAATTGCCACTCTTGAGGCCGAAAACGACCGGCTCGACCGCGCTTGGCGATCAAAGCACGAGAGGTGTGTTGCATCTGAGAAAGAGGCAGGCCTGCAATTTGAGAGAGCCGCTGCTTTTGCCTCCGAGAACGCCCGGCTCCGCGACATTGTGCAGGAGTGCACGATCCAGATCGCCTACCTGCACGAGAAGTTCGCAGAAACCGGCACCGGCAACGCCGTGCTGGCGCGCGCTCGGGCTGCTGTCGGCTTGAAGCCCCTTCCCTCTCCCACTGTCACTGCTGAAGGAAATTGAAATGACCTGGGACATTGATGGCATCCGCCGGGCATTCGCCGTTTTCGACGGCTTCAGCGGTCCGAGCAGCGATGAACTTTGGTGGCGTACCGACGACGAATATGCGCCGATCACGCTCATCGTGAACTGCAACGATCTCTTCGTCTGGGCGTGCTCGGATTGCGTGACGCTTACGCCTGAAAGCCTGCCGAGGCTGGAGGCGACGAAAGCCGAGTGCCTTGCGCTTGGCGAAGACTGCGGCTCAGAAGCGGCCCTCCTTTGGTGCGCCCGCGAGCGCGGTGTGCGGCCTCAGAAAGCCTACTACAAGCACTTCCCAGAAATCATGCACCCGCTCTTCGACGCCGTATCGGACAAGCCGGGCTACGGGCATACCCCCCTTCCCTCCCCTGCACTCACGACGGAAGGAGCGTGACGATGCGCGAGATCATTGATCGACCCATGGCGCCCGGCGGATTGACGAGGGCGACCGAGTTCCAACTAGGCGACGAGGTCGAGTTCATCGCGGGGTCGCGCCGCGACTGGATCAATGACTGGGTCGGGACCAAAGCGGAAGTGCGCGGCATCCGCTGCCTCGCTGACGGCGTGCTCAACATCACGCTCCGGCACGATGTCGATCAGTTCACGGACGGGTTTGAGCCGGAAGACCTGCATCTTGTCCGGCGCCCTTAGTCGCTGTCCGCTTAGCTCGGCAACACCGATTTCCCGGCAGTAGAAATCCGGGCACGGTTTCCCGACAGGATTTGGCCCGAACTCTCCGAAAATTCCGGACAGTTGCCGACCGTCAGGAAAACGACCGTTTCGCCGACATCATTGGACGTAGGAGGATAAGCCGTGGCGCAGTCAATGCTTGAGAAGGTAGCGGATGCCCTGCGGGCTGAGATCGGCGTCAGCAGGATCGGGGCAATCGCTCTCGCCCGCGTTGCCATTGAGGCTATGCGAGAGCCAGGCGACGCCGTGATCTGTGCCGTCGAGAACAAGGCTGAAGAGCGCTACAATGCGGCTCCGGCTATGATGCGCTGGTACGGCGAGGATGTCTGGGCTGCCGGGATCGATGCTGCTCTGGAGAAGCCCCAGACAGACGAAAAGCCCGGCTCGCCATGACGGCGGCCGGGCTCGGAGGGATAGGTCTCAAGAGGTTTTCGAACCAGAGAAGCATAACCAGCAGAAATGATTACAGACCGTTAAAAATCGTTACAAATCGCCGTTCTCTGCGCAGAACGGTTACGCCACCTGCTCATGCTCGGGGTCTCAAGAGGTTTTCGAGGGGCGCGTGCGCTCGCGTCGCTTGAGTTCGGCTTCGATGGCGGATCGGGTAAAGTCTGATCTGGTTTCACCCTCACTTAGAACCTTATCCATGCTTTCAAGCGTACCAGCGCGCAGCATAGTCTTCACATGTTGCCGATACTTGCCAAGCTGATTGGACACGTCGACCGGCGGGATCATAGGCCGAACGTCAAGATTGGCCTCCTGCTCAATCCCTTTCTTAATGGCCGCAACCGCCTCGTCGCGAGCGACGTTGAACCACTCGCCACGGTAATTTTTCTCGCGCAGTAGCCAATGCACATAATGCTCAACTGCGCGGGCCTTCAGCGCGCCAACCGGCCACGAGCCCATGGGCACTAATTCTTGAAGCGGATACTCGGCCTGTAGTTGCTTGAAGCGGCGCTTAACGCACATTGCGTGGCCAATCTTCGTAGGACCGCCGGGCACGCCAACGAGGTAGACGTATGAGAAGTCTGGATCAGGCGCTTTCATTTGCGCGCCCCTTTGTCGTCGGCCTCAATGCCTCGAAGCACAAGGATGCGGACGGCCTCAGAGAACGTAGGTGCCCGCCCCGGCTGGCGCTTGCACCACTCGTCCACCATGCGAACCCAGCTTTCGGCACAAACGAGCTGCTTGCGCTGATCCAGCGGCTCGCCGTTGGGGTCCTTTAACGGCCTCGCCACGTCTTCGGTTGCTCGCGTGAACTCGATCATCGCCGCGTAAGCCCTCTTGCATCTATGTGCAAGCTATGTAACATACACACCTAACACATGCAATGAGGTGTCCTTATGCGACCCGTTACCATGCGCCTCGTCCCCTACGATCCAGACGACGAGACCTTCACCGTCGTAGATTGGAAGACGCATCCCGGCGACATGCTGGAAGAGGTCAGCGAGCTTCTGGCACCGCATGGCCTGCGCGTCGTCCTCGCTGACAGCCAGGACGACAGCTACCGTTTCAAGGTGGAGCGGGTCTGATGCCTTGCACCTGCATCGCCAAGATCGACGAGGTGTTCGCACCGCTTAACGGCCGGCTCGGAACGCGCTTTACCGCCGATGCTACCGGCATGAAGCAGACGGCTATCCTCGTGGTCGAGCGGGTCAATCCGCGCGGGAAGAAGCCGCCCGGCTTGCTCGCCAAGTTCTGCCCGATCTGCGGGACGGCCTACGAGCCGCCTGAGACGCAGTTGATGGAGGCTACCTCATGACGACGGACGCACAACGAACTGCTCTTAAGAAACTCCACGAGCACGGCGGCGAAGGCGTAATTGATCAGCACGGAAAGATTGTTGCCAGCGGCGTCCGACTGCTGGGGCTGGAGCCTATCACATGGCTTCGTCTCATCACGAAGGGGTTCATTGAGGTGCGCGGACATCTGCGCCTTGGGATCACCGAAAAAGGCTTGGCGTTGCTCGCAGCCGAGCCGGGACTAAAGGTCAATCCGCACAGCATTCGAGGCAGCAACTACCAGCCTCCCGCCCGCCTTGCAGGAGCAGAGTGATGAACGACGATGCGCTCTGGCACGCTGACGCTGAGCAGAACGGATGGGCTCTTCCGACGAAGGCCGCATGGCCTCTGCGCCTGCCCATCATTCGTTGGGTTCGCGCCACCTACCATACAATCCGGGTTCACTACTTCGCCGGCCAGTGGGCGTCGGCTGGCGTCGGACTTGGCCCGCCGAACCAGCGCGACCTGTGGGTGATCTATGCAATTTCGCGGGGGTGGTGCTGATGGCGCGCCGTCCCAGCGAGAGAGACGAGGCCATCGCCGAAGTGACGGCTCGCCTGAAGAACTACAGCCTGAGCCCGTGCTTAGATTGCGGCGGGCAAGGCTACACCGACATGGGCAAGTCGGCCTGCTTTTGGTGCCGGGGCGCGGGCGTCATCACACAGCAGATGGCCTACGCTTTTGGCATCGCGGATCGCGCAGAACCGACAAGCCCTGCCCCCTCGCAAACCCCTTAACCCCCGTACTGACCCCCTCCCCTCATGGAAAGGAACGCGAGATGAGCGATGAAAGCAAATTGCCGAAGTGGGCTCGCGACGAGATGGCAAGTCTGCGCCGGCAGGTTGCTGAGGCGAAGGCAGACCGAGACATGATCGTGAATGGCGGCGATCCGGCGAAGTGTGAAGGCTTCTGGCTTGAAGGCTATCTCGACAAGGCAGGCGACTATCCGCTTCCCGTCAGCGGCCGGCGCCTTGAATATCGCGACGACCTTGGCGAGATCCGGTTTCGCCGGATCACCGACCGCACGGGCACATGGCTGGAATTGAACGGCAACGGTGGTGAAGGCCTGTTGGTGCGTCCCTGGGTGACGAACGTCGTTCACGTCAGAGTGTTCTAGCACCCCTCGGCGGCCCCTTACCCTACGGGAGACGAACGATCATGGAACAGATTGTAAGCTTAGTATTGATCAGTGTTGCGTTCATTGGCGTGGTTTTAGTAGTTTCAATGGCTGTAATGCCGCCATACAATATCTGGGTGCAAAAACTACAAGGCCGCGCTGATCTTGCGCAATCAGAAGCCGAAACTCAGATCGCCGTTCAGGAAGCCCAGCGAGAGTATGAGGCATCTAAATTATACGCCCAAGCGGATGTCGAGCGCGCCAAGGGTATAGCAGCTTCCATCCGTGAGGTCGAAGACGCTCTTGGCGGCCCTGAGGGCTACCTACGGTGGAAATACATTCACATGCTCGAAGAGCAGGATGGTGTCGCCCAGATCATCTACGTGCCTACAGAAGCTGGGCTGCCAGTTTTGGAAGCTGGCAAAAGGCCGGTTCTAGCTACCTAGCCCTCCCAGGGTCTAACTCTCTCTGAGTGTTTTAAGAGGCTGCCGAGGAGGCGGGTGTTATGGATGATGTGCCAGAGATGGTGATGAAAGTGGCTAGGGCTATTGATGACCAGTTGCACGCCGATCCGCACCTACCCACCGTAGCACGCGCGGCGATCGAGGCAATGCGACTGAAGCACCAGCGTGGCGATGCACCAGATATCATCCAGGCGAAGCGCGCTTGGAACACCGGCATCGACGCCGCCCTCGCTTCTCCTACGAAGGAGTAGGGACATGGCAAAACCCGACTTCGCCGCCGAAGAGCGCCTTATGCAACATCTTGATCGGGAAAGCGCGCGGACCACAAAAGTCGTGCGGCAGATGATCTATGAGACAGGCCGTCCAGATCTGGTGGCTGAGTTTGATCAGAATATGAAGGACGTCGCCAGTGGCGTCGCGCGGGCTCGTAATATCTGGCACAGCATCTCGCCTGCGCAGAAGCGTGTCCTTGCCCGCATGGGGGACGGTGGAAATAAGCTACAGCGTTTCGAGCGCGGCATGTACGATGTCGTGAACCATCTCGGCAGCCTTGAGACAGGCATCCGGCTTGCCACAGTTCGGAGCCTCGCTGCTCGCAGTCTGCTCGACTGGAACGGCGGCGCTTTTGACCCCGAAGCTCTCGCCGTTCTGTCTGAGCAGGGGCGCTTTGTGCTGGCGCATGGTCGCCCCGCCGCTCCGCCATCAAAGGAGTAAGCCGTGACTGAACGCATCACCGACCTAGACCACGCTCGCTATGATCGCGACCGCTGGATGGATGACGCCATGAAGGCACAGCAGAGGCTGATTGAGGTTTCTGCCGATCTGGCCGCCGAGAAGCAGTGCGCCCGCCTCAATGCCGAATGCCACACCCGCGAGATCCGTGCCCTTCAGGACATGGTGGAAGCCGAAGCGGAGGCAAGGCGGGAAGCGGAGGGGGAGGTAGAGAGGTTGAGGGCCTACGCAAGGGAGGTCGGCACGGCACTGGTGCGGCTAACATGCGATGGCTCGGAGTTCTATCGGAAGGCGGGCGACATTTTTGAGGTTGACCCAGCCGCTTGCTCGGCTTGGGTTCGCCGCTCTCGGCAGACGAAGCACGAGACCATCGTTCGCCTCACTCAGCAGAAGAACGATCTGCTTGATACGGTCGCCGGTTGGAAGCGCGTCGCCGTAGAGGCTGCGATCCCGCTGGAGGCGATGCGGATGGCCCGGCCCGCCTCAGACTTCAGCCCCGACATGCAGCAGGGCATCGAGCACGCCATCAGCATCATCCGCCGGGCTGTGGTGGGCGAAGGCTTGCCCCCTGCCCCACCACCCGTCCCGTCCAGCAGCAAGGAATAAGCGATGAGCGCCACTTACGTTCTAATCCTGCTGCTGAGCGCCTACGGTAGCAACGGTGGTAATGCCCTGGCCATGCAGCACTTCAGCACCAAAGAGGCATGCGACATGGCTGGGCAATCGGCAAAGACCATGAGCGATACCTCACGGCCGATCACTTACCGCTGTGTTCTGGCAAACTGATCCCCCGGTAGCTCCTTCCTCCCCTCACCCGCTATCATCGGGCATGACCCGAGCCCCGACCATATCAGACGCCATAGCCTTCGGACACGACCAAGCCTGGATCGGATGCCAGAACATCAATTGCGCGAGAACGAGCGACGTGAGGCTGAGTGATCTCCCGGGGGATCTGACACTGCCAGAGGCCGCAAGACGCATGCGGTGTCAAGCCTGCGGTCATCGTGGCGCCAGTGCGGTTCTGGATCGGCCTAGAGGCGCACGGTGGACGGATAAGCAGGGATAAGATGATGACTATAAGACCTTTCTGGGCAATCCTAGGACTGATCTGGTTGGCGCTCGGAGCTTTCTGGCTCTACACGGCGGGCCAACTCTCAGTTCGCAGGTCGGCTTACGTCCAGTTTTATCCCAAAACCGCTTCCGGGTGGGGCCCGTACATGGGCGAGTGCCTACATACCGCAGACGGGATCTATTGCCCACAGCAGAGACAATAATCGCCTCATTGAAAGATGCATTCACAGAGAGGCCAGCGCGGTTCTGGATCGCCCTCGTGGGGCGCGGTGGGGCGATAAGCAGGGATAGGAGAGCGTGATGCCAGACTTACGTATTGTTTTTGAGCCCGTGCCACCACCGAAGAAAGCACCGGTTCAAGACACGGCTAAGAACCTGAATTTAGTAGCTGGCTTGCGTGCTGAAGAAACAGATCGCCAATTCCGCTGTGCCGCCTGCCGAGGAATGTCGAGAGATTGGCGGGTTTGGGTTCCGGATGGTGTACTGAGAAGCGATCCAGAATGGTCCGTAACTGAAAGCTGTCGGCTCAATGCTTATAACGGGCATCGCTCCGCATGGTGCTTAGATTGCGCCCCGAAGCACCAACCTGAAGAGGTCGTGAGTTCGAAGCGAAATAAGATGTGGTCTCGCGTTTTTACCAAAGTAGAAGCATTTTTGCCCCGATGGCTAGTGCGGATACGCTGAAAGGCCTCACGACAAGTGCCAGTGCGTTTTGACATGGATAGGAAATTGATTTCACTACTGCCTGCAAGTAATCTATCAGCGCGTCGCGGCGTGGGTTGAGGCTTTCAGCAGGGCCAATGACCACGGTGGGTGGGGTAGCGAGTTGGTTTAGCATCTCGGGTTGGCTCCAAGCCGAGACGAACGCGGGTTCAAATCCCGCCCCCGCTTTGGCGATGAGCTTAGAGCCGTACCGAGAGGACGGCCGACGCACAAAAAACCCGCCCAGATTTCTCCGGGCGGGCGCGGGTAGGGATAGGGGAGGAAGGGGCAGCTAAACGGTCGAAGCCCCCGGCAGCATGTGCAGGCTCTGGTTCCAGAAATCCCCGATGTAAGGCCGAGTGCGCTCAATGAGCGGACCCATGTCCGGCCGCTGCCAGAGAAGCACCAAGACGATTAGAACCGCGCCTCCGAGGCCGAGGCCCATTGCCAAGCGGTTCTTGCGCGGGACCAAGCCGTCAACCGCCCCCGGCGCGCTCACATGAAGCACTGCGGCAACGACCGATAAGAGGCGGATCGGGGCATACAGTTCCGAGTTGACGAACCAAGCGGGCATACCGGCCAGCCGAAACAGAACTGCCAGAATGGCCTGCCCATCGGTGGACAGCCACGCGAGCACGATGCCGACGATCAGGAAGTCCGTCCGCGCCGGCTCACGCTTCTTCAGCGCCTGCCAAGCGTCTTTGCCGTAGATGTAGACCACCATCGTTGCCGCCGACGCCTGCAAGACGCCGATCGCGATGTTCATGTCACTGTTCGGAACGAAGGCATTGATGATTGCGTAGCCGACGCCAAGGAATAGAACGGTAAGCCAGATCGCGCCGCGGATGTGTTCGGGACCCTTTTGGTCATAAATCAGCACGGATCTCTATCCCCCTTGCTCGGCTCGGCATCCATGCTGCGGAGCAAGTCTTCTACGAGATGGCGCACATCACTGGTCTCGCCTTGGTGGGACGTCCTCTGTTGCTGCTGAACCCGCTCTTGGATCTCAACGCAAACCGTCTTGAGCCGTTCGGCCTGGGTCTCTGCGGCATGGCGCACCTTATTTGCTGCCGAGCCGGCGCGCCGCTGCGCATCCCCGACGCGAGCAAAGGCGGCATCTACGCGGTGTGCGCGAGCGTCGTCTTCTTCGTCATGGGTGAACAGCGAGCGCATGCGGGCAAGGAAGGTCATGCGTCCTCCTCGACAGCGTCAGCTCCGGACTTTCGGCGGATCGCCCGAGCGATCATGTTGAGCGCTTGGCTCAGGTTGGCCAGCTTGTGGCTGACTTCTGTGTTTTGCAGCGCTATTTGGTGGGACAGGTCCCCAACCGTTTGTCCTCGCGCCTCCAGGGTGTTCTGGACACCCTTCATCGCGGAGGTCAGCTCATCCAGTGATTTTTCACTGTCGTTGATCGTGCCGAGAAGGCGGTCGCGATCCGCCAGCGTAGCGCCCTGGAGCTTATCAATCTTTCGGTCTTGCGCTCGGATGACGAAGCACAGGCCGATGATGGCGAGGATCAGTAGGACGCAGACGAGACCGAGAACCCCTCGGTCGAAAAACTGATCCGCTCCCTTGGTGGCGACCTGTTCAAGCGACCCCACCCCTCAGCCCTCGCCAAAAGAGGTACGCGATTTCGCTTGCGGTTCGGGCCTTCGGGAACGCAGGATTATCATAGCCTAATCCGACCTCAGTTCGGGTTGGGTCAGG
>Ga0182227_1000016_pt1 | contig 24252 bp, 24 predicted proteins | sample G6R1MG_18_FD_129659 | JGI IMG/M metagenome (GOLD analysis project Ga0182227, IMG submission 129659) | Miscanthus phyllosphere microbial communities from Michigan, USA - G6R2_MAIN_07NOV2016_LD1 MG | ecosystem: Host-associated > Plants > Phyllosphere > Phylloplane/Leaf | place: USA: Michigan... | reverse complement strand
CCACGGTCCGCTCGACGCGATCGCCGCCAAGCTCAGGCCCGGGGGCGAATTCCGCTTAGGCACCGACGACCCGACCTACTGCCGCTGGTCGATGATGGTGATGGCGCAGCGTCGCGACTTCGTCTGGCAGGCCGCCACCGCCACCGACTTCCTGACCCGCCCCGTCGACTGGCCGGAAACCCGCTACGAACGCAAGGCGCGGCGGCAGGGGCGCGAGGTGTGGTACTTCCGGTACGTGCGGGTGTGACGGTCGCTCGACGACACCGCCCGTGTGACAAACGCGTCACCCGACCGCATCGCGCTTGATATGATGTTTCATCACGTCTAGGCAGCGCCCCGAAGTTCGGGGAACCATCCGCATGACCAAGTATCTCGCCGGCGTCGCTTTCCTGTCGCTGGCCGCGTCACAGGCGCACGCCCAGGCCGAGACGGCCCCGCAGGCCGCTACTCCCGCCTCCGCCACGCCGCGCGGCAACCAGCCCAACGACATCATCGTCACCGGCGTCCTGCCGCAGAGCGAGCGCGACGTGCTGCAGGGCACGTCGGTCCTCAGCGGCGAGGCGCTGACGCGCAACCTGCGCCCGACGATCGGCGAGACGCTGGCGCGGCTGCCCGGCGTGTCGGCGACCTCGTTCGGCCCCTCCGCCTCGCGGCCGATCCTGCGCGGCTTCCAGGGCGAGCGCATCCGCGTGCTGACCGACGGCATCGGCTCGTTCGACGTGTCGAACACCAGCGTCGACCACGCCGTCATCATCGACCCGCTGCTCGCCGAGCGGATCGAGGTGCTGCGCGGCCCGTCCGCGCTGCTGTTCGGGTCGTCGGCGGTCGGCGGCGTGGTCAACGTCGTCGACAAGCGCATCCCGCGCACCCGTCCCGAGAACGGCTACCGCCTCGACGCGATCGCCAATTACGGCAGCGCCGCCAACGAACGGTCGGGCGAGGCCGCCGCCGACGTCGCGGTCGGCCGGTACCTCGTGCTGCACGCCGATGGTTCATATCTGAAGAGCGACGACCTGGAGATCGGTGGCTTCGCGCTGTCGCGCCAGGCGCGTGCCGCGGCGCTGAGCCAGGTCGGTCGCCCGCAGGACGGCGACGAGCCGATCGACTTCGCCGCCTCGGCGAACATCCGCGGCCGCCTGCCCAACACCGCGGCGCGGACGTGGACCGCGGGTGTCGGCGCGTCGATCATCACCGACACCGGCCATCTCGGCGTCTCGTACAGCCGCTACGACAGCCTCTACGGCGTACCGATCCGCTACGCGACCGCGGTCGGCCAGGAGCAGGAGGCGCCGCGGCTCGACGTCAAGCAGGATCGCTTCGACCTGCGCGGCGAGGTGCAGACCGGCGGAGGCTTCCTCGACCGCATCCGCATCCGGCTGGGCCACGCCAAGTATCGCCACTTCGAACTGGAGGAGGACGGGTCGGTCGGCACCGCCTTCTACAACAACGGCACCGAAGGCCGCTTCGAACTCGTCCAGGCGACGCGCGGCGGCTGGAGCGGCGCGTCGGGGGTGCAATATCTCAACCGGCTGTTCGACGTCGCGGGCGACGAGGCCTTCCTGCCGCGCAACGAGACCAACCAGACCGGCCTCTTCACGCTGCAGCAATATGCCAACGGCCGCTTCCGCGCCGAGGGCGGCCTGCGCTACGAGTGGAGCGACCTGGCCGCACGCACCGATCCGGCCGAGCGGTTCTTCGTCGGGCAGCGCAACTTCCGCGCCCTGTCGGGCTCGCTCGGCGCCTCCTACGAGGTCGCCGACGGCGTCCGCATCGGCGTCAACGGTTCGCGCACCGAGCGCGCGCCGTCCGCCGAGGAGCTGTTCGCCAACGGCGCGCACGCCGGCACGCAGGCGTACGAGCTCGGCAGCCCCGATTTCCGGCTGGAGAAGTCGTGGGGCGGCGAGCTGACGCTGCACGCGCATACCGGCACCGTGAACTTCGACGCCTCGGCCTATTACAACCGCTTCTCCAACTACATCTCGGAGAATCAGGTCGACCAGGCGGTGTGCGCGGCGGCCGCGGCGCCGTCGGGGCGCGAGGTCGACCTGCCCTGCTTCCAGTACCAGCAGGCCGATGCGCGCTACTACGGCGTCGAGGCCGACCTGTCGGCGACGCTCTTCACGCTGGGCACGACCAGGATCAACGGCGACGTCCTGGGCGATTACGTCCGCGCGACCATCGTCGACCTGGGTCCCGTGCCGCGCATCCCGCCCGCGCGCGTGCTCGGCGGGGTGGAGGCGCAGGGCGACCGCTTCACGCTGCGTGCCGAGGTCGAGCATCTGTTCGACCAGGACCGCATCGCCCGCTTCGAGACGCCGACGCGCGACTATACGATCGTCAACGCCAGCCTCAGCCTGTCGCCCTTCGGCCGCGACAGCCGGACGACGCTGCTGCTGTCGGCGAACAACATCCTCGACGCCAACGTCCGCCGCCACGCGAGCTTCCTGAAGGACTTCGCCCCCCTCGCCGGTCGCGATCTGCGCGCGACGCTGCGCTTCGGCCTGTGATCGCCCGCGGCGCGGGGTTGCCCGCGCCGCGGCCTTGCGCGAAGAACCCGCGCGAGGGGAATGCCATGTCCGTGATGTCAGACCGGTGGATTCGCGAGCGCGCGCTCGGCGACGCGATGATCGAGCCGTTCGTCGAGGCACAGCGCCGCGACGGCTGCATCAGCTACGGCCTGTCGTCCTACGGCTACGACGCGCGCGTCGCCGACGAGTTCAAGATCTTCACCAACGTCGATTCGGCGACGGTCGATCCGAAGGATTTCGCCGCCAACAGCTTCGTCGATCGCAAGACCGACGTGTGCATCATCCCGCCCAACAGCTTCGCGCTGGCGCGGACGGTGGAATATTTCCGCGTACCGCGCGACGTCCTCGTCATCTGCCTCGGCAAGTCGACCTACGCGCGCTGCGGCATCATCGTGAACGTCACCCCGCTCGAGCCCGGCTGGGAGGGGCACGTGACGCTGGAGTTCAGCAACACGACGCCGCTGCCCGCCAAGATCTACGCCAACGAGGGCGCGTGCCAGTTCCTGTTCCTGCAGGGAAACGAGCCGTGCGAGGTCAGCTACGCCGACCGCTTGGGCAAGTACATGGGCCAGCGCGGGGTGACGCTGCCGCGCCTCTGACTACCCATTGGCACAACCTGACATCGACATTGGCACAACCTGACATTGACATCACCTAAGCCGACACGATCAAACTGTTGATCTTCGTAGATTTAATGCCCAGCCGCAGATCAGGGTTCACGCGCTACCACGCTTTCAGATGTATGTACGTCAGCGGTGGAGCGGCGCTGATTATTCCGGAATGCCTCGTTTACGGGGAGATCCACCGACCACGCTGGGACAACGAAGGACTCGATGCCGCTGCTACTTTTCGCATAGCGCCACCGCTGAGCGCCAGAAGGTCGTCACTTTCAGCCCTCGTGTTCGATCGCGGTCCAAGTCCGCTATCACGATACCATTGCCCACCCGAGAACGATACAACGCGGGATCGGACATACGCAGCTATCCCGCGTGCAGGCGTAGTCGGTGTCAGAAAGGCGAATGCGCGCATTACCTATCTTGTAATCTGAGGATTGAGAGCTGCCGGCAACGTTTTCAGATTCTCCTTGATCCGACGGGCAAGTGCAGGAACGTCAATCCCGCTAACCTCACTCAGGTCATGGAGACAGTCATAGGCTTGCCAAGGCATCAAAGGCTGGTCTCCATCTCGCGCAAACGGCGCGTCGGTTTCGGTGAGCAGACGGTCCAACGGCATCATCGATGCACGCTCGCGCCCCTTTCGAGACCTCAGCATCGCGGGCCCTACCGAAAACCAGCACCCCAAGGCGATGGCGCGCTCAAGCTCGCGCGTAGTGCCACTGAACCAGTGCAGAATGGGCACGCCTGCCTGGGGACGGCGCTCGAGTGCGTCCAGAACCAGGGTCGCGGCACCACGCGAGTGGATGGTCATGATTCGCCCGTCGTGGCTGGCGCAGGCGTCCAAGATCCGATCGAAGACCTCCCGCTGGATGCCGATTGCATCCCGGTGGGCGGGGCTTCCGTCGATGCCGATCTCACCGACATATCGCGCTTCGGGCAGAAGCCCGCAGAATAGCGCGACCTCGGCATGGCGCTGGGCCACGACCTCCGGATGCAGCCCGAGCGCCGTCCTCACCCGCTTGCGGTCTCCAACCAGCTTCCTCGTTCCGCGCCACGCCTTGGGTGTGGTCGTGACTGCCAGTACGTAGGTACCGTGTGCATCAACCTCGTCGAGGATCTTGGCTGGGTTGGGATACAGGTCGATGTGGCAGTGGAAGTCGATCAAGGGATTCTCAGGTTCGTGTGCAGGGCGGCAAGTTCCGCAATGCCATTCTGCACAACCTGCCGATAGGGGGCGGGATCGCCGAGCAATTGTCGATTCATGTAGCCACCGACAAGCGCATCCAGTCCCCTGCGGCGGACGGTCTCGATCGCGATCGCCACCGAGCGCACATCGTCGAAGCGTGCGTGGCGCACATCGTTCTGACCTAGCGCTCCGTATTTATATCCGCCGCGCGTCGTGTCCGGCCGCCCCCAGGCGAGATAGGCACCGCGACGGACTTGGCATGGCACGCAGCGCCCGCAGTGCTGATAGGCTGTGCGCGAGTATCGCCCACAGCTAGTCGAACGGTCGACCAACCGCGCCAACATGGCGGGATCGGTGCATCCCCGAAGCATCTCGCCCTTGGTCTGATGCTCGTAGGGGTTGTTGATGCGGGTGCGCAGTCCGGCGTCGTCGAGCGTCTCCTGTACCAGGCGAAGGAAGAATGGGTGCGTCGTGCGGGTACTGAGGGACCCGGTTCGCAGCGGGGTGAGCGGCACGTTCTGGCTGATGAAGCCGTTTTCCGGAACCCGCAGTTCGACGACTGCGCCGTCCGCGTGCCGCTGTAGACAACTCGCCGCGAGAACCCCGAAACCGAGGAAAGCGATCGATCTGGCGCGCTGCGACCTTTCAGACGCATACGGCGGCCGGGCGTGGTGGTTGAGCTGCAAGTGCCGGCTACCAGGTGCGATGCTCACGGCGAACAGATTCTGGTCCTCTGTGTCGCCCTTCGCCATCTGACTAACCAGCAAAGGATTCAGGCCCTCGCCGACCACATCGATCGCACCAATCAGGCTGTCCATGCCGCCTGAGAGGAGGCAGATCATGTCCTCGGGACGCGGACGAACACCAGCCCGCGGGACTGCGCGTCCTGCCACCCGGCGACCTCGTGCGTCTCGCGATCAAGTGGGGTCTCGAAGCCGCGGACGAGGACACGAGCTTCGTGGCGGCCTGGCAGACGCGCGCAACCAGGCTGCCGCCGGAGCGGCTCGCCGCCGTCGTCGTGGGCGGCGTGCGGCTGCTCCGCTCTTGGCCTGAGGGCCTTCGGGACTGGGCGCTCACCCAAGGCGATCCGAACGGAACGGCCCGGACGACCAGCCTGCGCCGCCGCGCGCGGAGGATGGCGATCGGCGACGGCGGCTACTCGGCCAGGTTCGATGTCGTGCAGGAGGCGCTGCCGCCGGACACGCTCCTGGACGCGCACGCGTTCCCGGATGGCCGGCGGACCTACTCGAGCCGCGAGGTCCGTCTGCGACTTCCGCAGGTGGGAGCTCACATCATGGCGATTCGTGCCACGGGCTTGATCCCATTCACCGTTCACCGCCATCGCGGGGAACGTACCTACAGGTACTGCGCCGACTCCGTCGACGCCGTGGCGGCACGTGCGGCGGACGCGGTCTCCATCGGATCGGCGCAGCGTTCCCTCGGCCTGCCGGTCTACGCGCTGGAGCAGTTCTTCGACGCCGGGCTGCTCCAGCGGCTGAACGATCCAACGCTGCGAATCCTGCTGCGTCGTCCGATGACGGTCGCGTCGGCGCTGGAACGTCTGCAGGTCCGCCTCGCGGCTGCCGCCTCGAAGCGCCGTATGCCGATGGACGCGCTTCCCATCGGACAGGAGAGCCGCCGCATAGGCGGCGGCCCCAAGCCTTGGGACGAGATCTACGCGGCGATGCTCGCCGGCGAGGTCCCCTTCTGGATCGACGGCGGCCCGCACGTCGATCACGTCATGGTCGAACTGGGCAGCCTCGACCGCTTCATGGGGCTACCGCTCAGCAAGTGTGCGAAGACCGCATCATCGTGCGCGGCCGAGATCGACACCAACGACGCGGCCGAGATGCTCAACGTCATCCCTGCGACGATCCGACGGCTACGCGTGGAGGGGATCCTCTCGGACAGAACCGGGCCCCGGGCCCGATTGTCGCAACGCGACGAGGTAGAGGCGCTCGCGCGCGAATACATCTCTGCCGCCGAACTCGCCCGTCTCGCGAGAACGTCCGCCGTGCGCGTCAACGTCGCGCTCACGGACGCGAAGGTCGATCGACTTGTGGAAGGCGTGTGGAGCAGAGCCGAGGCGCTCGAGGCCATGTCGATTAACGGGACGACAACCGTGACGAAAAGACGCCCGGAGGGCGCGCGGCTGACGGGGTTACATCGCCCGTGACGTACGCGCTCATTGAGGTTTCCAGTCCGGCTGAAGAGCTGGGCGCCTGATTCGGACAACGCACTCCTCGTTTAAGAGCGTATTGCGAACGCAACGCAATAGCCTATAGCCACTCCTTATTGAACTAGGGGGTGATGGTGAAGAGAGTTCCGTGGACCGTTTCGGCCGTGGCGGCCGCTTCGATCGCGACAATGTCGCATGCGCAAGAGCATGAGCAGACAGCCCCAACCGAAGAGGAGGTCGTCGTCACCGCGCAGCAGCAGCGGCCCCAGGTGACGAGCGAAGGCTCGCTCGGAGCACTCGGAGATCGTCCGGCGCTGGAGACGCCGTTCAACGTCCGCAACTACACCGCGCAGCTGATCCTCGACCAGCAGGCCGAGACGCTGGGCGAGGTGCTCGAGAACGATCCATCGGTGCGCATCACGCAAGGGTTCGGCAACCAGTCGGAGCTGTTCGTGATTCGCGGCTTCCCGCTGTCTGGTGACGACGTGGCGCTCGACGGCCTCCACGGCATCACACCGCGTCAGCTGGTCTCGCCCGAACTCTACGAGCGGGTCCAGGTGCTGAACGGCTCCAGCGCCTTTCTCTTCGGCGCGGCACCGGGCGGATCAGGGTTGGGAGGCGGCATCAACCTGATTCCCAAGCGTGCCGAGAAGACGCTGTTGCGGGCTACGGCCAGCTACGCTGGCGACAGCCTGTGGGGCGGCGCAATCGACGTCGGCACGCGTTTCGGCGCGGGCGATGCCCTTGGCTTCCGGGTCAACGGCGTCTACCGCGACGGCGATACGGCCGTGGACGACGAACGACGCAGCGTCCGGGTCGTCGGTGCCGATCTCGACTTCCGCTCGGGCCCGGGTCGCTTCTTCCTGGACTTCGGCTACGAGGACCAGCGCGTCTATTCACCCCGGCCGCAGGTGCGGCTCGCCAGCACCGGCCTCGCGATCCCGCGCGTGCCCGGTGCTGACACCAATTACGCGCAGCCTTGGGCGTTCACGAAGCTGCGTGACGTTTATGTCCTTGCCCGCGCCGAGGTCGACGTGGCGCCCGCTTGGACGGTTTATCTGGCGGGCGGCCTGCGTGACGGGCGTGAGGATGGCGATTATGCGACACCGACGGTAACGAACTCCACGACCGGTGCCGCTACCCAGGCGCGCTTGTTCGTGCCGCGCGAGGACAACAATGAGAGCGGCCAACTGGGGGTGCGCGGCAAGTTCGCCCTCGCTGGCACGACCCACGCTGTCAGTCTTGGTGGTACGCTGGTCCTAGCCGAGAACCGCAACGCCTTTGCGTCTGGCGGCTATCTCACAGCAACCGGCGGCTTCACCGCGACGACGCCGACCAACATCTACGCGCCCGTTGCAGTCCCGCAACCGGCGAACCTGCCGGGCACCGGCACCGGTGGTAATCTCGCCGACCCGCCACGCGTCTCCTACACGGAGTTCGGCAGCCTCTTCGCCTCCGACACGATCGGGCTGTTCGACGATCGCCTTCTTGTCACCGGCGGGATCCGCCAGCAGAAGCTGATCGTAGAGGGCTTCAACCGCACCACCTTCGTCCGGACGACCCGCTACGACCGGTCGGCGACCACTCCCGTCCTCGGCGTCGTGGTGCGGCCTACCTCGACCTTCTCGCTCTACGGCAACCGGATCGAAGGACTGGTTCAAGGACCGACAGCACCCACCAACGGCACCAACCTCAACCCAGGCGAGATTTTCGCACCCTATCGCACGACGCAGTACGAGGTTGGGGCCAAGTGGGAGATCCGACGCCTCACCGCGACGCTCGCGCTCTACCGGACGACGCAGCCCAACGGCTACAGCATCGCCACGCCGACCACGACGAGGCCCACCGCCACGACCTTCGTGGTCGACGGTCGCCAGCGCAACCAGGGCATCGAGCTGGGCTTCAACGGCGAGCCTACGGACTGGCTGCGCGTGATCGGCGGCGGCACTATCACCGATGCAACGTTGCGCCGCACCGCAGGCGGGCTGACCGACGGCAACGACGCGATCGGCGTGCCGGACTATCAGGTGAACCTTGGGCTGGAGGTGGTGCCGCCGTTCCTTCGCGCCGCGACGTTGACCGGGCGGGTCGTCCAGACGGGACGCCAGTATCTCGACGCGACCAACCTTCAGCGGTTGGACGACTGGACGCGGTTCGACGTGGGGCTCCGGTACATCCTGGTCGCCGACGATCATCCGGTCACGCTCCGGGTCAGCGCGGAGAACATCGACAACCGCCGCTATTGGACGTCGGCGTTCGGCGGTTACCTGCTTCAGGGTCAGCCGCGCACCGTCAAGGCGTCGATCACGGTCGAGTATTGATGCGCACGGCGACGGTCAGGACGTGGTGCTGGGTGCACAAGTGGACGAGCCTCGTCTGCGCGCTGTTCCTGCTGATGCTGTGCCTGACCGGCCTGCCGCTGATCTTCCACGAGGAAATCGATTCGGCTCTCGACGATCGACCGCCGCTTGCAGCGCTGCCGAAGAATGCGCCAACGCAATCGCTCGACGCGCTCGTGCGCACCGCAACAGCCATGTACCCCGGCGAGCGGCCGTTGTTCATGAGCTTCGACGTCGACCGCCCCGTCACCAACGTCACCACCGGGAAGGTGGCGCAACCCGGACGCGGCGACCTCCACATCACCGCCATCGACCGCCGCACGGCGAAGCCCGTCGGCGCACTCGACGAGGATGCCGGCATCATGGCGGTGATCCTGCGGCTCCACGTCGACATGTTCGCCGGGCTGCCGGGCAAGCTCTTCCTGGGCTTCATGGGCCTGCTGTTCTGCGCCTCGATCGTGTCCGGAATCGTCGTCTACGCGCCCTTCATGCGCAAGCTGGCCTTCGGCGAGATCCGCACGAACCGCAGCCGGCGCGTCCGCTGGCTCGACCTCCACAACTTGCTCGGCATCGCCACGGCCATGTGGGTCGGCGTGGTCGGACTGACCGGCGTCGTGAACACGCTGTCGGAAACGCTGACTGCCGTCTGGCGCGCCGACCAGCTCGCCGCGCTCACCCGACCCTACCAGGGTCAGCCGCCATTACCGGTCGCCGCTTGGGGATCGGTCGACTCCGCGGTGCGCACCGCGCGGGCAGCGGCACCGGGCACCGACCCGCAGTTCGTCGCCTTTCCCGGCACCCGCTTTAGCAGTAAGCATCATTATGCCGTGTGGCTGAAGGGCGCGACGCCAGCGACCCGGCAGCTCCTCACTCCCGCGCTGATCGACGCGCGATCCGGTGAGTTGACCGCCATGCGGTCGATGCCCTGGTACATGCTGGCGCTCCGCCTGTCGCAGCCGCTCCACTTCGGAGACTACGGCGCCATGCCGATGAAGATGCTCTGGGCGCTTTTAGACGTGGTCGCGATCATCGTGCTCGGCAGCGGCGTCTATCTATGGCTCAGCCGCCGAAAGGTATCTGCATGAAGCGGGTCGGCGGCACTTTCGGCATCCCAATTGTCCTCGCTGTGGCAACAATCATCGCCTTGATTTCCGGGCTGCTCGGCGATGGAGCAGTAGACGCCATCGCCTGGCTGGGGCTTGCTGCACCGCTCGCGGCCATAATTTGGGTCTTACGCGCGCAGCGCCTCGTTCGCCGCTGATTACTAGTGATCATGCTTCAGGGCGACCCAGACCCGGTCAGTCAATGACCTGCGACCCGCTCCCTGTTTCGGACACTCGTTCACCGAGGCGATCGGCCATATGTAGCTCGGATGATCACGATCCAGTTGCCAGTGATCGGACGCCGGCTCGGACCACCTAGGACCACGTGCGCGATCTCAACCGCATCATGGAATCCGGAGCGCCGGATCATGGTCCAGCGCCTCAGGTCTGCGCTCAATCGATCGTCATGCCCGTTATCGGCAGGTCTCCAATCGCCCGAAGCTCGTGGACCGGGCAGCCGTTGCGCTCGCCCCTGAACTGCACCGACCGCTCATAGGTCGGCTTGCGAGCCCGGTTGACGCCGCCGATCGGCTGATGGGCCGCCAGACCGTGCCACGGGCTATACGCGACCGCTTGCTCCTGCTGCTCACTGAGACCACGCTCCCAGCCGAGCTGCGCCGGAACGGTAAGCCGCGCGACGGCCACGTACGGGCTCTCCTTCTCGTCCCAGACGACTGAGGTGTCCTCGACAGGCATCTTCTCTAGGTCGGTGCAAAGCTGGACGCGCAGCTCCCAAACGCTGTCCTGCTCGATCAGAACCTGGCCCATCTCCTCGCGTAGCGCATCGGGGCGGCCGGGGGTATCGACCTTGCTGCCGGCGAGCTCGGTCAGGTTGGTCGATATCGGCGCAACTGACAGCTTAGCGATGTAGTCGCCATGCCGCAGCGGCACTTGCGTGTAGTAGGTTTCGCCGAGCGGATGCGTGTTGGGCGCGCCGCCCAGCGTCTGAATGGTAGGGCTCTGGATGCCGACCGTCTCCAACGCCGCGTCAAACGTCTGCATCGTTGCCGACAGACCCTTCTTCAGGCCTTCACCCACGTCGGTGGTCTTGGCGAGCATCTTGAGGTTGGCGAGAAAAGCCTTGGGCGTGGGCGACGCGAATGCCGGGCCGTTGACCAGGATGAAGTCCTGCGTGGTGTCGCTCTCCGATCCAGGCAGCCGGTCGCCGGGCACGTCGAACAGCTTGACGGCTAGGCCGCGCGGCACGCTGACGCTGTCGTCGAGAATGTCGCCGGGCAGCGTCGAGAAACGCAGCAGGGCGTCGTAGCTGCCGGGTGCCGCAAACAGCCCCTGCGCAAGTTCGGGCGCGATACCCGACAGCACCTCGAGCTTACCCTTTACGATCGCGTGCCCCTTGGCGTGGACGCCGCGAACCGCCGTGCCATAGTCCTTGGCGGTCGTTTCCTGGATCAGTCGGATCTGCTCGTTCAGCCCTTGGATCGTCTCGGCCTCGTCTTCGGCGCGCACTTCGACGTCGGGAGTGAACGGAATGGGCGTGTGTTTGATGTTGTCAGGCATGGCGGAACCTCGAAAGGAAAACAGAGCTGGTGGAAAGCCTCCTCCCGTCGGGAGGAGACCGGTTCTCGCGTCAGGCGCGGAGTTCGTGCGCGATGCGCTGCGTAATCATCGTATGCTCCTTGAACGTCGCCAGCGTGAGCGTCGCAAGGTGGCGTCCGTGCACCTCCATCACGTCGCTCGCGTCCGCCGGGCTGGCGAGGTAGGCGGTGGCGAGGTCGCGCAGGAACACGTGGTTCTCGTACTGGGCGTCGATGTACGCGCGGTCGAACGCCGCACCGGGCGCCGCCGAGCGGATCTTGTCCAGCGTCGCCTGCGCCTTGGCGTCCATCGGCGGCGGGGTGTTGCCGAGCTGCTTCAGCACGGTCGTGACGGCGATCGCCTCGGTCAGCTCGAAGCCGGCGAACTCGCGCGCGTCAGCCTTGCGCGCCCGGTCGACCGCGATCTGGCTGGTCGCCAGCGACAGCATGGCCGGGCCGAAGACGCCCATCTCGAACTGCGTGTGCGTCCGGGTGCCGGAGACGTCGGGCATCGGCATTGTGGCCGGGTCCATCCCCATGCGGCGCTGCCGCTGCGCCATCGCCATGGCAGGGACGGCGACGAGGGTGGCGGCAGCGCCGGTCAGGATGGTGCGGCGATCGGTAATCATGGGCGTTCCTCTCATGGCGACCAAAGGCACACATGCGCGAGGGTCGCTGGCAGGACGGCTCGCCGAGCGACCCGTTCCCCGGTCGCGCGCGGATTGGACAGCCAGTCGGTCAGTCTGGACGATCGGTGACCTGCAGATCATCCGGACCCAATGGCGACGGCAGCGGCGCCAGCCGGTACGTCGACGGCAACATGGCATAGGTCGCTTCGAACGCGCGGGAGAACGGCCGCGATCCGGCGTAGCCCACGCTTTGAGCGATGGCCTTGATCGGCAGGTCGGTGACCCTGAGCAGCCGCGCCGCCACCCGCAAACGCGCCTTTTGCACGAAGTCGATCGGGCCTTGCCCGAAGGTGCGGGAGAAATGATCGGAGAACGACGCCCGGCTCATGCCGGCGAGACCGGCAAGGCTACCCACGCTGTGGTCCGCCCCGGGATGCTCGATGATGGCGGCGATCGCGCGCGCCAGCCGGGGGTGATGGAGCGCATCGAGGACGGCGGACCCGTCCGCCTGCGACCAGTGCCGACGCAAGACCATGATAAGCGCCTGTTTCATCAGCGCCTGGCACATTGCCTGAGTCCCCAGTCCGGCGTTGGTGACCTCGTGGCGCATGGCATCGACGATCGCGGCCGGGACGCCGCTTGCCGCCAGCTCGTCGGCCACCGGCCAGCGCATCAGGTCGAACAGGCCGAGCGCCGCCTGGTCCGGCGCCGACACCGCGGCGCACAGCAGCAGGGTGTCGTCGGCTCCGTCGCCCGCAGTGAATTCGACGAGGCCGTCCCCGATCAGCTCGCACTTGTCCGCCGCAGCGCCGGTCGCGGCGGCACGATCGGCGTCGCCGACCCAGTGCGGCTGCAACGCCGGCACGACCAGGACGCTCGAGGGTGCGAACGGCACCGGCACCATCTCTCCGGCCTGGATATGTCCCGACCCGCGCAGCACGAAGTGGACCGTGACGACCTTGAACACCGGAAATCTCATGCGCCAGCCGGACTGGATCCGGCACACCGAGAAGGCGTGCGGCGCCACTTCAAGGGCGGTCAGCAGACGATTTAGAGTCGGATCGATTAGCGTGGACCTTTAGGACGCTTCAGCACATTGCAACGTTACCGACGCAAAGGCTAGGGTCCGGTCCGCTAGGCAAGACCAGTCTATCGTCGGCGCTGATTACCAGACTGAACGCGATTAGGTTGGTACGGCGGGGGAGACCCACAAACGGTCGTTCCGGCGCCCTTGCTGGCTTCCCAGAAGCAGACGCTCGTTCAGGCTCGGACGATTCGAGCCGCATAGCAGCCGCGCTTGGCATAATGAGCATGGAGGTACGCGACCTCGAGGTCGGCAAGGAAGCGCACGATCAGCGGCTCGAGCTTGCTGCCATCCTCCAGGTCGGCGTGGAGCATTTAGCCGGCGGCATCGAAGGCCCGCAGCGAGATGGGACGTATGCAGATCACCTCAGGAACCTCATCGACCACGTTAAGGGCCTGCTGCGCTCCCTCGCGCACGAAGATGGCATGCCGCGACCGGTAGGGTGTGTCAGCGGGTTGATGCTCGTAGTTGAGAAGGATGGCCGCATCACCGATGTCGAGGTCTCGTACCTCGACGCGGTCAGGGAACCCCGGCTTGGCGTTCACTACGAACCGCTGCGCTCCGATTTGGGCAAGCTCGTCATCCGACTGGCCGTAAAGATGCGTGAACTGTTGAGGGTTGAGCCCCTGAACGCGAAACGACATAGTAACCTCTCCACCGGGAACTATGCTCATTTAGAACCAGCAGCCGACGCCGGCGTCCCGCTTCTTGCTTCCGAATTCCAATACGTCGTCCCGGCACATTGCCGACGCCTATCGACCCGGATTTCGGGAAAGGAGGTGCCTACTCAAGCAGTGTTCCGACCCAGATGCGGTCATTCAACGAGGCTGCGGCATTCCTCATCATCTGCCGTTCATTCAGCTTACCTCGGCACCGTCACCCCTGACATTTGTCACCTCGCCCGCATGACGCTCGCCACTGCCGCTCCGCCCTATCGAGGGTCATAGTCTGCTCAATCGATCAGGAGTGGGCGGATGAAGCAGGATTTAATGGCCGCAGCGTCGCTGACGGGAGTGTCGAAAAGCCTCGGCGGCAAGCCGGTGTTGCGTGAGCTAAGCCTCTCGATCAACGTTGGCGAAGTGACTGCGTTGCTCGGCCCGAACGGAGCGGGCAAGTCGACCACCGTCAGTCTGTTGATCGGACGACTGCAGCCTGATGCGGGCGAGGTGGCGTTGTATGGGCTCAAGCCCAACCGGCCGGCAGCGCGAGCGCGCCTCGGTGTCATGCTGCAGGCGGCAGGGTTACCCGACGTGATGACGGTCGCGGAGATGGTGACGCTCCAGTCGGGCTACTACCGCGACCCACGCCCGTTGGGCGAGACGCTGGCCCTCGCCGGGCTGGAGGACCTCGCCCACCGCCCTTGCGGCACTCTGTCGGGTGGGCAAGCGCGGCGGGTGCAATATGCGCTCGCGGTCTGCGGCCGCCCGGGCCTCCTCGTCCTCGACGAACCGACCGCAGCGATGGACCGCGCTTCGGCGCGCGCGTTGTGGTCGACGGTACGCGACGCCGCGGCGGACGGGGCGGCTGTGCTGATAACGACCCATGACCTCGCCGAGGCCGACACACTCGCCGACCGCGTCGTCGTGATGGACGCCGGCCGCATCGTTGCCGACGACACTCCGACGGCGATCCGCGCGCTGGCAGGCGGCGCCGTGGTCCGGTGCCGCAGCGCCATTCCGACGACGCGTGCGGCGGCGCTCCCCGGCGTGCTGCAAGCGACGAGCGACGGGGCCGAGCTGCGGCTCGTCACGACAGATGCCGCCGCGACTGTGCGCCGGCTGCTCGACGCCGACGCGAGCCTCGCCGACCTGCACGTGCATGACGCTGCGCTGGAGGACGCAATCGTCAATTTGCTCTCCCGTGATGAAAGGATCGCCGCATGACCGACCTCGCCTTGCCTGCCGGCATCTGGCGCCGCGAGTGCGCCGCCGAATTGAAGCGGTCGTGGCGGCTGCCGCAGTTCCTAGTGCCGACCGTCCTGACCCCCGCCGCTTTCTACGGCCTGTTCACCCTCGCGATTTCCAAGCACGTCTCGCCGACCCAGGCCGTGGCGACGTTGGCCGGCTATGGCGTGTTCGCGGCGATCGGGCCCGCGCTGTTCGGCTTCGGCGCGGGTATTGCGATGGAGCGCGAACAGGGATTGATCGAGCTGAAGCGCGTCTCACCCCTACCGGCCGGCGCCTATGTTGCGGCGAAGCTGACCGCCGCCGTCGCGGCAACGGGCGCGGCCCTGTCGCTGATCTACCTGCTGGCGATCATCGCGGGCGCTGCGCTGTCGCCGGCGCAGTGGATCTTGCTCGTCGCGCTGCATCTCGCCTCCACCGTGCCGTTCGCGTTTATCGGCTTCGGCCTCGGCATGCGGATGAGCGGTAAGGGAGCCGTCGCCGCCGCGAATGCGCTGTTTCTCGGCTCGGCGGTACTGGGCGGGCTGTGGATTCCCTCGACGATGCTGCCCAGCTGGATGCAGGCGGTCGGCGAGGCGGTGCCCTCCTACCACCTCGGCCAGCTCGCGCTGGGCGTAGTAGGCATGCCGGTCATCGGCAGCGTCTGGTTGCATGGCGCAATCGTGGCAGGGATGACGGTCGTCGCGGCGATCTGGGCCTGGACCGGCTGGCGACGGAGCCCGGCTTGACGACGCACGCGACAACGCGCGACCAAGGCGCAATGCAGACCAAGGCGGAGCGCTGGTGGGACGGGCCGTGGCCGTGGCTGATCTACCTCGTCTTCTACGCGGTGCCGTGGTTGTGGGCGTGGCCAACGGCCTGGCAGCTGGCCGCTTCGGTGGTGGGCTTTGCGATCTTCCTGCCGACCTACTTCATCAGCCACCGGCTGTCGGGCGACCGCCTGCTCGTGGCCGCCGCCGTCATGCTGCTCATCGGTGTGGTGCTCGCGCCGGTCGGCGGCGGCTGGACGGTATTCCCGATCTACGCCGCTTCCGAGGCCGGCCGGGTATCGCCGCCACGGCGAGCGATAATCGCCATCGCGCTGGTCGCGGGCGTCACGATCGCCACCGGCATGGCCTGGCACCAGCCGCCGTTCTGGTGGCTGGCCGGGGTGATGATTGTGGTCGCTACCGGGGGAGCGACGATCTCCCGCACCGCCTTCTACGCGCGAACGCGGGCGCTACTGGTCAGCCAGGAAGAGGTGCGGCGCCTCGCCGGCACCGCCGAGCGCGAGCGGATCACCCGCGATCTGCACGATGTCGTCGGCCGCACGCTGACGCTGGCGGCGCTCAAGGCCGATCTGGCCTCGAAGCTGGCGGCACGCGATCCGGCGCAAGCGGAGGCCGAGATGCGCGCCGTCGCCAAGGTCGCGCGCGCGGGTCTGGCCGAGGTCCGCGCCGCGCTGGCCGGGCAGAACGGCAGCTCGCTGATCCACGAAATCGCCGCTTCGCGCGAGGCGTTGGGGGCAGCAGGCATTGATGCGCACCTGACGGGGGGCGAAGCCGCAATCCCCGGCGATGCCGGCGCGGTGCTGGCAATGACGCTGCGCGAGGCGGTGACCAACGTGATCCGCCATGCCGAGGCTAGTGCCTGCGCGATCGAACTGGCGCTGGATGGGCGGCTTGCCCGCCTCGTCGTCACCGACGACGGCGTCGGTCGCAGCTTCCGCGAAGGGATTGGGCTCGCCGGCATGCGCCAGCGCCTGACCGCAGCCGGCGGCTCGCTCAGCATCGTGGCGGACGCGCCCGGGACGCGGCTGATCGCGACGGTGCCGGCGTGAGCCACGCCGGAACAATCAGGATTGTCGTTGCCGAGGATCAGGCGCTGGTGCTGGGCGCGATTGCAGCGCTGCTGGACCTCGAACCCGACATAACGGTGGTGGGTCGAGCAGCCAACGGCGTCGCAGCGGTGGAATGCGTGCGGGCGCTGTCGCCCGACATCCTGCTCACCGACATCGAGATGCCGGAGATGACCGGCATCGACGCGGCCCGGCTGCTGTTCGAGGCGGGGGTAACGACGCGGACCGTTATTGTGACTACGTTCGCACGACCCGGCTACCTGGCGCGCGCCCGCGCGGCGGGGGTGCGCGGCTACCTTCTTAAGGACAGTCCGGTCGAGCAGCTCGCCGACGCGATCCGGGAGGTGGCGCGCGGCGGCATTGTCGTGCCGCCCGACCTTGCCGCAGCAGCCTGGGACAGTGGCGCCGATCCGCTGACCCAGCGCGAGCGCGACACCCTGCGGCTCGCTGACGAAGGGCTGTCGAACAAGGAGATCGCGATCCGGCTTGCCCTCTCGCCGGGAACGGTGCGCAACTACCTTTCGGAGGGTGCCGCAAAGCTCGGCGCGTCGAATAGGATTGAGGCAGGACGAACTGCCCGGCTCAATGGTTGGCTTTGACGACCCAAGTGCGGACGTTCACGGCCGCTCAAACCCATCCTGCTTTCGGCCGCTCGTTCATCTCGATGAGCGGCGAAGAACGGCGCTAATGCCACGTTCTCGAGCGCGGACCGCTGCCCGAAGGGCAAGGACGGCTGCTGCGAAAGATGAAGGGTGACCGCTTCGTCCCCGCGCCTTGAAGAAGGCCCGCCGATGGCGCGCCTCCAGGCGCCTCGTCTATGCACCGGAACTCGGGCCGCAGCGGCCTACCGCATGCCGATGTTGCGCAACCATTGCTCGACCTGCCCCGGCCACTGCGTCGTGATCGGTTCGGCGGTCGGCCGCAGCCCGAATGCATGTCCGCCCTTTGCATACAGGCGCATGTCGACCGGCACGCCTGCGTCGTTAAGCGCCAGTGCGTAAGCCATCGGCTGCCGAATATTGTCGACCGGATCGTTCATCGCATGGATGATGAGCGTCGGCGGCGCCTTCGGGTTGATCCTGACCCAAGGCGCGAGCTCGAGTTCGTTCTTGCGCTTACTGGTGTCGAGCACACGCGCTGTGTAGGCGACGACTGCGAAGTCTGGTCGCGGCGACACCCGGTCGGCCGCGTCGCGGATGGGGTACGTCCGCTCGTAATCGTTGCTCATGTTCGTCACGAGATAGGCGCCGGCCGAAAACCCGATCACCCCGATCTTATGCGGGTCGATTCCGTAGGTCGCAGCCCCGTGGCGCAACAGCCCCATGGCGCGGTGTGCATCCTCAAGACCCAGCAGCACGTCCGGCCGCTTCTGCCGCCCGTCCACCTTAGGCCAGACCTGCGGCGTTCGGTATTTCAGCATAGCGCATGTCATGCCCTTCGCGACGACCCAGTCGCAGATCTCGGTGCCTTCCAGGTCGGTCGCCACCGCGTAGAAGCCGCCGCCCGGCAGCACCAGCATCGTTGCGCCCGTGTTCCGCCCTACGGGCCGGTAGATCGTCATCGTCGGCCGGGTGACATAGCTCGCCCAATGCCATTTCCTGCCCCCGACAAGCGGAGAGCCGTTTCCCGTGCCCTCGGCCTCATCGCCAGTGTCCGGCTTCGCCAGAGGCACGTCCGCCGGCCACAATGGTATCTGCGTCCCGCGTGTTGTGGGTTGCCAGACGCCCTTTCGCTCTACCTTCGGAACTTCAATCTTCGCCGACGTAGTTTCGCTCGTACTCGCCTGACCGCAAGCCGCGCCGGCCAAGCCAGCTGCGAGGAGCGTTGGAACGACGAACCGCAAGCGCGACAAACTGCTGTCTCCGATTATTCGAGCGTAGATGCCGAGCCGAGAATCAACTCAGCTACCTTAATCGCGATCGTCAACGCTCGCTCGTTCCGCAAGCGGCTCTTCGGAAAAAAATGCTTCGCGGTAAGACAGAGAGCTGCGCTGTCGATTGCTACTGTCTGCCTAGACCCAAATCTGTCCACAGCGGTCTCGCAAATTGGGTTAGATTGCAAATAATCATAATGCCTCGTCGGCAGCACGGCTGGGATGATCGCACGAGGACAAGTGACGGCATCCGTTACCTGAGTGCTCGCCTGCCGATCACGTGAACCATCGGTTGGAGCGTTCATCTCGATGAGGTCGGCGACGATCAACGAGCCGCGACGGAGGCAGAACACGGGAGTTCACGACGGGCGTCTACGTACCCGGCGCTGGTGCCTCCAACAGCTACGGCGACAGCGGTCGGGGTTGAGGATGCCGGGCGCGCGCGACTTCTTCGACGTTTTCGACAGAGTGCCGCTTTCGGCCAACCATTGGTCAAAGCGCTCGACGATTAGGCGGATGAAGGACATGTTCCCATGTCGAAGCGAATGTTGTGAGCGAGATAATGCTGAATGCTCACCGTGCGCAGCCCACCCACTCCCGGCAGCAGCGGCCTTCAATGTCATTTCAAGGTTGTGCCAATGCTGACTACCCGAACACAGCCGTCGCCGCCGATCGGCCGGGGGCGGGTCGATCCGCTCAGCGCGTCGCGATCGCCGTCGGTGCGAGATTGACCAGCGCCTGGTCGGCGACCTGGTGCGACGAGCGGACCGCGCCGTTGGGCATGTCCATCGTCACCGCCGGCCGCGCCAGCACGTCGCGGTAGAGCGACGCCGCCGCCATCGATCGACCCGTCTGCTGGTAGACCGCGGCGAGGTTGAGCATCAGCTCCGGACGGTTGGGATAGATCCGCCGCTCGGCGACCAACATGCGCTCGGCGCTGGGCAGATCGCCCGCGCGGATCGACGCGAACCCGGTCCGCTCGCCCGCCGTCGCCGGCACCGCCGCCAGTCCGGCGATCACGCCCAGGATCATCATGCCGCGCATCGTGTCGTCTCCTGCCCTCGGTCGACCGCGACGCGGTACCGAATGTTTCGCTTTTGTGACGGCAGGATGTCACTTCCGAGACAGTCACGCAAGTGTCATATTCGGTGTCGAGCACGCAAAAAAAGGGCGGCCCTTTCGGACCGCCCCTGGCATCGATCGATCGCGATCGATCAGAAGTCGTTGCGATACTGCTCGTTGCCGATGAAGCCGAGCTTGGTCACGCCCGACCGCTTGATCACCGCCATCGTGCGATCGACGTTCTCGTACAGCGCGTCGGGCGCGGGCTGGAAGTGCAGCTCTGGCTCCGGGTTCAGCGCCGCCGAGGCGTCGAGATACTGACGCAGCGTCACCTCGTCGACCGGCGACCCGTTCCACGCCACCGTGCCGGCGGCGTCGATCGTGATCTTGTTCTTCTGCGCGTCGACGGGGTTGGGGTTGTTCTGCGAGTTCTGCGGCAGATCGACCTTCACCGCGTGGGTCTGGACCGGCAGCGTGATGATGAACATGATGAGGAGCACGAGCATGACGTCGATCAACGGCGTCGTGTTCATTTCCATCATCGGCTCGCCATCGGCCTGGCCTGCACTCATTGCCATTGCATGCTACTCCTTACGCGCCTCGTGGGCCTTGTCTCGGGAACGGACCGTCAGCCGCCGGCCGGCGCAGGCTCGGAGATGAAGCCGACCCGCGCGAAGCCGGCCTGCTGCATCGTGAAGATCGTCCCGCCGATGCAGCGGTACGGCGTGTTCACGTCGCCGCGGATATGCGCCTCGGGCAGCGTCAGCCCGGCCGCGTTCGGCCCGCCCTGACGATCGATCTCCGTCTTCAGCTTGCCGACCGCGAGCTCCAGCAGCTCCTGGCTGCGGACGCGCGACTGGTTCCAGTACACGGCGCACTGCCCGCCATCCGTCGTCACCGACAGGTTGACGTTCTCCGCCTTCATCTCCGTCGGATCGAAGCGAACGTCCGGAAGCTTCAGCGGCACCGTCTGGAGCGCGACGGGGATCGCGATCAGGAAGATGATGAGGAGCACCAGCATGACGTCCACGAGGGGCGTCGTGTTGATGTCCGACAGGGGCGCGTCTTCGCCTCCTCCACCAGTACTCATCGCCATATCGTGGCAATCCTATCCAATTTGGCCTGCCGGCGCTTGTGTTCGATCCCGGAGGATCACCGGCAGGAGATGAGGGAGGCGACCGACGCGGTCGCCTCCCCTGAGCAGCTCGTTACGGGCGCGTCGGCGCGCCACCGGCCTGGCCGGCGGTCGTCGTGGCCGGTGCCGGGCGCGCGGCGGCCGGGGTCGGCTTGCTGGGCGCGGCGGCGGCGGTGACCGACGGGCGGACCGCGCCGTTCGACGCCAGGAAGCCCAGCACGTCGGTCGAGAAGGCCGAGAGGTCCTTGGCGATCGACTTGTTGCGCGCCTGCAGCCAGTTGTAGGCGAGCACCGCGGGAACCGCGACGACCAGGCCGAGCGCGGTCATGATGAGCGCCTCGCCGACCGGGCCGGCGACCGCGTTGATCGACGCATCGCCCGACGAGCCGATCTTGATGAGCGCGCGGTAGATGCCGATGACGGTGCCGAACAGGCCGATGAACGGCGCGGTCGAACCGACGGTCGCGAGGAAGGCGAGACCGCCCGACAGCTTCGAGTTGATCGCCGACTCCGAGCGGGCGAGCGACCCGTGCAGCCAGTCGTGCGCCTCGACCGGATCGGTCAGGCGGCCGTGCTGCTCCTGCGCGGCCAGGCCGTCGTCGACGAGCTGCTTGTAGGCCGAGTTCTTGTCGAGCTTGGCCGAGCCCTCACGCAAGCTGTTCGACTGCCAGAACGACTGACGGACGCGCTTGTACTGGTTCATGATCTTCTGCTGCTCGAACAGCTTCGAGAACAGGATGTAGAACGACACGATCGACATGAGGACGAGGATGACGAACACGGACTGCGAGATCAGGCCGCCCTCGCGCAGCGCTGCCTCCAGGCCGAACTCGGGGGCCGCTGCGCCATTGGGGCCGGCGGCGGCGCCTGCGGCAAGAATGGTGGTGATCATGGTGGCTAGTTCCCTCGTTTAACCGGTTTGTTCTGGTGGCGCGCCGGGCATCGATCCGCCCGGCGCATCTGGCGTTATTCTTCGAGCGTCCAGCGGATCGCCGGCGGGCGCACCGTGGAAGCGATCGCCTGCCCGTTCTCGTCCTTGGCCGGCGAGTAGCGCACGCGGCTGCGGAAGATGCGGCAGGTGGCGTCGTCGAGCGAGGCGTTGCCGCTGCCCGACGTCACGGTGCAGGCCGACACGCGGCCGTCCGGACCGACGGTCACCGACACCGATACGCGACCCTCGGCCCCGTCGCGCAAGGCGGACGGCGGATAATTGTCGCGACCGAAGAACTGGCCGATGTTGCCGCGTGCCGTGGCCGCCTGCGAGACGCGCGGCGGAGCCGGCGGCGCAGGAGGAGCGGGCGGTGCCGGGGGTGCCGGCGGCGCGGTCGGCTGGAACTGCGGAATGATCGCCGTCGTGTTGATCGTCGGCGCCTGCGTGACCGTCGGGACGATCGGCGGCGGCACGACCACGGTGGTCGGCGGCGGCGGCAGGTTCGGCTGGTCTGGCGGCGGCGGCGGTGGTTCGTCCGGCGGCGGCGGCGGCGGCGGCGGCTCGACGTCGAACGTATTGAGATCACCCGACACCTTCTTCACGTACTGGTACGCGAGGCCGGTGACGAAGGCATAGCCGATTACGGCGTGGAGCAGCGCGACGACGATGATCGCCACGATCTTGCCACTGCCCATCTTCTGGTCAACGTAGGCCATTCAGCAACGACACTCCCTCATCTGCATCGCCCCGCCCGGCCGTAGCGGCAGGCACGATGGTCCGGGATAACCCCGAAGCCCGTTGGCAGTTATGCAACACCTATCGCCGACGCGAAGCGGGCGCAAACGCTTTGTCGAGCGCAACAAACGTACAATCGCTCGCCGACCGCTTATTCCTATGATGTTCAGCAAAGTGGGCATAGCGATGCGGGCATGATCCGACCCCTTCTCCTCGCCGCCGCCCTGCCGCTCGCATCGCTCCCCGCCCCCACCGGATTGTCGGCGCAGGTCGGGCGTCCGTCCGAAACGGCCGTTCCGGATGGGTCGCAGCCCGGCTACGCCGACCTCGCCGACCTCGTCCTCGCCTCGCCGGTGATCGCAGACGCGACGATCCGCTCGGCGGCGCGGATCAAGGGTGCGGAGGCGGCGGGGCTCGCTCCCGGTCTCACGCGCTTCTACGTCGAGGCGGACGTCGCCGCGCTGATCCGTGGTGCCGCTGGGCTGCCGCCGCGGGTCGGCTATCTGGTCGACGTCGCGCCCGACGCGCGCGGCCGGGTGCCCAAGCTGAAGAAGGCGCGCATGCTGATCTTCGCGCGGACGGTGCCGGGGTCGCCCGACCAGCTCCAGCTGTCGGCGCCGGACGCGCAGCTCGCCTGGACGCCGTCGCTCGACGCGCGCGTCCGCGAGATCGGCCGCGCCGCGCTCGCCGCCGATGCGCCGCCCGCGATCACCGGCGTCGCCTCCGCTTTCCACGTCGCCGGATCGCTGCCCGGCGAGGGCGAGACCCAGCTGTTCCTGCGCACCGCCGACCAGCGTCCCGTCTCGCTGTCGATCCTCCGCCGCCCCGGCGAGCGCCCGCGCTGGTCGGTCGCGCTCGGCGAGATCGTCGACGAGGGCGCCGGCCCGCCCGCGCGCGACACGCTGCTGTGGTACCGGCTCGCCTGCGACCTCCCCGCGGCGCTGCCGGCCGAGAGCGTCGCCTCGCTCGAGCCCGCCGACGCGGCGATCGCGCGGGAGGATTACCGGTTCGTGATCGAGTCGCTCGGGCCCTGCGGCCGGAAGCGGGCGGTCAGCGGCGGTGACGCACCAGCGTGACGCCGATCGACTCGCCCGCCTCGGCGATGGCGAGCTTGACGATCTTCACCGCGACCCGGCTCACCCGCGCATCCTGGAGGAACAACGTCTCGCAGATGTGATCCGCAACTCCCTCGATCAGCGTGAAATGCACGCCGGGCGGCAGCGCGATGGTCGCGGCGTTCTTGAGGTCGAGGTAGTTCTTCGACGCCGACAGCGGCGTATCGGGCGCGAAGCGATCGGGGCAGGCGAGGTCCACCGTCATCGAGATACGCAGCGGCTGCGGCAGGTGCGTCTCCTCCGAATAGATGCCGGTGAGCACGTCGACCTCGACGTCGTGCACCTCTAGCTGAAGACTGTCCTGCATGGCCGCGCCTCTAGCAGAGCCGTGCCGCGACGAAACCCCGGCTTGCATCGCGTCGGCCCGCCGCTACAGCGCGCCGCTTCCCCTTCCGGAGACGCCGATGACCGCCATCGTGCCGCTGCTGCCCGAGCACGAGGCGGCGGTGGAAGCCCTGCT
>Ga0182227_1000009_pt1 | contig 38972 bp, 54 predicted proteins | sample G6R1MG_18_FD_129659 | JGI IMG/M metagenome (GOLD analysis project Ga0182227, IMG submission 129659) | Miscanthus phyllosphere microbial communities from Michigan, USA - G6R2_MAIN_07NOV2016_LD1 MG | ecosystem: Host-associated > Plants > Phyllosphere > Phylloplane/Leaf | place: USA: Michigan... | reverse complement strand
TCGCATGGTTTCCCATCACCGTGGAGCCGACATGGGACAGCCAACAGCGGGTTTGGTTCGAGTGGGTCGAAAGGCGATCCGGGCATCTGATGAGCGACGCCAGCCATAGGCTGCCACCCGACGTCGCTCGCTCGACAGAGGAAAGGGAGTAAGGGGGATGGTCACGCCGCTGCACATCGAAATCGCGATGCACTACCACTGCCGGACCGGGCAGTACGAGATGGTGACGACCAACGAGACGCGGCACGGACACGCCGAGGATCTTGTCCGGGCGGGCCTGTTGAAGCGGCTGATGTCCTGCCCCGGCACGGGCATCGATCCGGGGCATATCGGCTACTTCAAGACGGACGCCCTCGCAGTCTGGATCGAAGCGATTTGCTCGGTACCGTTCCCGGTTCAGCAGTGGGTGATCCCAGGCCAGGACCCCTCCCATGACTGAACGCCCCCTGATCCTGCCGCCCCTGCGGAGGACGGCGAAAGACGAAGGAGAGACGCGATGCCCGTGAAGATGACCGGCGCTCAGTTCAAGGCGTGGCTCGCTTCCGATTGGGGGCCTGACGCCATGTGGGAAGACACCCAAGTGATCCGGAACGGCGAGCTGGTAGATGAGGAACGCGACAGCGACCCGGCTGCCTATGCTGACGGCGACACGGTCATTCTCGTCGGCGGGACGATCATCCCGGATCAAAGCGTGGCTGCCAGTCAAATGGAATACGTCGACGCGGTCAAGCACGCCAAAAAATGGCTCAAATCGCAGTCGGTCGTGACCCTGATGGTCGAAGTGCCGCGCGAGCACGCCGACTGGTTCGCCAAGTCGTTCGAAGGCACTGGCGTGAACAAGCAGATGGCGAAGGTCGTCAGTCGCTTCGGCTGACCCGATCTTAAAACACGCCGCCGCGCGGATGGCATGGAGGCAGGGATATGGATGAGACGGTGAAGCTGACGGAGAAGCGCCGGGCCGCGCTTGAGATGGCCGCGACGGCGGATGGTCTGGACTGGTATTGGGGGGATCGCGCGCACAGCGCGATCTGCAACTGGCTCTTCAAGCAGAAGCTCGTCGTGTGGGACTACGCGAACCGGAAAGAGGTGCTTGTCGCTACCCCCGCCGGTCGCGCCGCCCTCTCGCCTACGGAGACCCCCAATGCCTGAGACCCCGGAGATGGTGGAGCGGGTTCCCGAGATGCTGAAGCGAATTGAAGAAGCGATGCGCCAGCATCAGCCGCGCCGAAAAGCCTTCGGCGACATCTCAGACCTGAAGGCGGCAGTGCGCCGAGGCGAGTACGATCACTGCCACATGGCGGCCGCCATGAAGCTGGCCTTCCTCGGCTCTGCGCTTCGTGGCGACGCCGCCCTCGCTGCGCCTGAAGAGGGGAGAGAGTCGTGAGCGATCTACCAACCGTCGAGTTCCATCAGCACGATTGGATGCCCGGCTTCGCGGCCTTCGCCCCCGGTGCTACGACGCCCGCGCCCGGCAGCCGAGCGTTCTGCGTCGTCAACCTCGGCTCCATGCTCGCCAGCATCCACACGGGCGATATGGCCCGCGAAGATCTTCCGTACTTCCTGGCCGAGAGCATGATGCACGAGGTCATCCACGTCATTGAACAGTGGGCCGGCGTCGAGTTCAGCGAGGAACGGGTTGAGGCTTTGCTTGAGCGGTATAGAGCGGATGGGAAGGCGGCTGAGTCCGTCCCCGCCACCCCCGATCCCGTAGCCTGAGCGAAGGAGAGAGACTGTGAGCAAAACGCCGCTCGTCATGACAGTGAGCAAGGAGATGATTGCCCGGATCGACCGTGAAACGCGCACCTATACGGCGACGATGGAGCTTCGCTTAGCGACGCCAGATCGAACGACGACTAGGTCGCCCCGCCTGCAACAGGCCTTCCATTGGCGTTCGGCCGAGGATGGCGGGATCGAGTGGCGTGATGTGCCAATCGTCGTCGTTGACGACTAAGGTGCGCCCCATGACCCCAGCCCAGGCCCTCCTAGCCGAAGCCGTCGACTTCCTCCTGGCCCGAGGCGTGCCGCTGACGATCACCAGTCGGGGGTACGAGGTCGACGGTGCGCCGGTATCCGAGGGCGAGATCGTCGCCAGGGCGTTCGCGCTGGGTATGGCGGGTGCGGAGCGGGTGCAGTGAGCGGGCGCGGCCCCGTCACGATCTGGACGCCCGGCCAGGGCGAGCCGGTCCCACGCCACAAGCGCAATCCCCGCCGGGCCTACGATGCCGAGGGGCGGGAGATCGTCCCCGCCACCGTCGCCAACTCCCGGCAGAACGGGGCGCGCGGCGTCATGGTCCTGTGCAAGTGCGGACACGAAGCGACCTTGCCGTTCGACGGGCTCTCGGATGATGCGCTCGTGCCGGACATCGCCTTGCGGTTGCGGTGCTCGGCGTGCGGGGCCGGCCCGAAGGATATCGAGACGCGGCCCGATTTCACGGGGCGGGCTTTTGATGGAACGGCGGGGGCTTGAACGTAATGAGCCCGGCGCGTCGGAGTGACGGCCGGGCTGAATTATTTCGAACAAGGGGCGGCTTGTGCTAACGGTCGTTAGCATTCATCATGCTATCAGACGATAGCAGAGGAGCCGTCATGCCAACTAAGCGTAGGACCCCCACGGACCAGCAGAGTACCGCTGGCAAAGCTCGACTGACCACAATGAGCCCCGAGGCCCGGAAGGCAGTTGCGTCTGCCGGTGCCGCAGCACGATGGGCGAAGGCCGATCCGGATCGGGCGAACCTTCCGACCGCCGAGTTCGGTAGTGACGACCGCCCCGTCGTCATCGGAAGCCTTCAGCTGCCTTGCTACGTGCTGAGCGACGAGCGCCGCGTTCTGTCCGCTGGCGGCTTCCAATCCGCCCTCAACATAGCGCAGGGCGGGAGCATGAAAGCCGGTATGAGTCGGCTTGAGCTTTTTGCCAGCGGAAAGCTCATAAGTCCGTTTATTGACAATGACTTAGCTGATAGAGTCCGAAACCCGATCCACTTCATCACGCCGAGCGGAAAACTGGCGTACGGCTATGAAGCCGAAACGCTGGTGATGCTCTGTGAGTCGGTCCTGGCAGCGCGTGCAGCAAAGGCACTTCAGCCGCAACAGGCGCAGATCGCTCACCAGTGCGAGCTGATCATGCGCGGCCTTGCGCGGGTCGGCATCGTCGGAATGGTGGATGAGGCCACCGGCTACCAGACCGTCCGTAGCCGCGACGCCCTAGGCAAGATCCTTGAACAGTTCATCGCCAAGGAATTGCAGCCGTGGGCGCACACTTTCCCGGACGAGTACTACGACAACATTTTTCGCCTACGGGGCCTGAACTACCCTGGAGACACGGTGAAACGCCCTCAATATTTTGGGCACCTGACGAACGACATCATCTACCGGCGCCTCGCCCCCGGCGTCTTGGAGGAGCTGAAGCGGTCCACGCCGAAGACCGCGACCGGCAAGGCCAAGACCCAGCTCCACCGCCGCCTTACCCCCGATCTCGGACACCCGAAGCTCCGCGAGCATCTGGCCTCGGTCGTCACCGTGATGAAGCTGAGCGACAAGTACGACGACTTCAAGCGCAAGCTAGATCGAGTCCACCCGCGCTATGACCGAATGCTGGAAATTGACCTGAGCGATGCCGACGCCGAAAACGGTCTCTGAAACGCAAAAAGCCCCGCGCGGCGAATGCCGGCGGGGCTTCATTTAGTCAGGTTTCCCAACACCATCCCCACCATCAACGCCAGGAGCACATAGATCCCGGTGAGGTCTTGGGCGTCTGGACACCTCATGCCGGTGGGTCCCCGGTGGTCTGCAACGCCCCCGTCTCCCAAAAATCCCGCATCCAGGCCGGCGCCCGGTCGATCAGGAACGTCGGATCGGGCTTGGTCACGACCAGCGCCGTCGCTAGGATCATCGCGAGCATAAAGAACCCCGCCACCGCCGCCTTGTTGCCCTGAGGCACGACGCCGTTCGCTGCGCCCTTCGGAACCACGTGGAGCACGGCGGCGATCACGGACAGGAGCTTCAGCGGCGCGAACAGTTCGGAGTTCATCAGGGCCGGAGGAAAGCCGGACAGTCGGGCCAGCAGCGCCAAGATCGCCTGCCCGTCAGTCGAGATCCACGAGAGGACGATGCCGACGATCAGGAAGTCGGTATTGGCCGAGGACCCTGTCACCACCGCACGGATTGAGGCACCGATGTAGTAGCACAGGACCATTGATGCCATGACGGCCTGCAACACGCCCACGACGATGTTCACGTCGCTGTTGGGCAGCAAGACATTCAGGATCACGTACCCAATGACCAGAACCAGGGTGGACAGGTAGATCGTGCTTCGGATCGTCTCCGGTCGCGCATCGTCGTAAATCAACACGATCCCTCGCCCTCGTCATGGATCTCTGGGTGGTTCAGCATCGTGTCGACAAGCTCGCGGATATCGTTGGTGCGAATGCGCTTGTCGCGGGCGATGGTTTCTTGCCGCTGCGTCCGCTCCTTGATCTCGGTGCGGATGCCCTCGATGTACCGACGCCCGTCATCGGCCGTCTTGGCGACGCGGACACCCTCGCGGGCCGTGCTCTCTGAAGCGGCCTTACTCTCTTCGAGCGCCGCGATAAGCCGCGCGGACGTTTCGTCGTTGCCGTGCCGACAAGTGACGAGATCGGCGAGGCGCGACAGCCATTTCATGCGCCGCCCCCGTTCTGGCCCCTGCCCTGGTGCAGCCACCGCGACACGGAGTCGAGGATGCTCGCCATATTGCCGAGCGTGTGTCGGGTTTCCGTAGTCGTCCGGTCGATCTGGTGAGATAGATCGCCGATGGCCTGGCCTCGGGTCTCTAGGATCTCCCGAATGCCGCGCATGGCCTCACGAACGGCGGCCGACTCATCACGGGCTCCCTCGACGGCGGTGATGAGTTTTTCAATGATGCCGCGCTCGCGGGCGCTCGACGCCAAACCCTCGTTGTAAAGGCTTCGGATCACGAACAGCGCAGCGACCAGCAAGACGATGAGGAACACACATGTCGCGCCAAGGACGCCCTGGTTCAGGTAGACTTCGGCGGCCTTGGCGGCGGCCTGCGTCGCCTCGGCTGTTTGCGCGTGCGCGTCTGTGACGAGCATCGGTTAGCGCCACGACGCGACGATGGCGGCGATGAGGATCACAGCGAACGCGAGCGCCGCGAAGGCCCAGCCGACCGGGGCGAGTTCGACGAGCATCAGCGCGCACCCCCGAACAGCGACCCGAACAGCCCGCCGGGACCGGGGTTGGCCGGCGGAGCCCCCGAATTGTCGATGCCCTCGCGAACCCTCTCCACGGAGGTCGAGACGAGCCCGCTGCCGGCGAGCGTCGTGTAGGCCAGCGGCAGGAAGGTGAAGAGGAACGGCGCGACGGCCGCCACCCACGGCGGCAGGAAAGCCAGGGCGATGGATGACCCGACCGGAAGCTCTGCCGGGGCCTGCCACGCGCTGTAGGCCGCGCCGACAAGGGACGTGAGCGCGCCCAGGAGCGAGGCCCATTGGATGCGCCGGCCGGTGACGACGCCGGGCGTGCCGGTTCGGGCGAGGTCGGCCGCCGTGATGCTCTTGCGTTCGTCGGAGACCACGTTGCGATAGCGGTCGCCGTGCTTCTCATCGAGCAGGGCGCGGGTCTCCGGGCCGTAGAGCCCATCCACCGCCACGCGGTCGCCTAAGGCCACGGCGCGTTCCTGAAGCTGGCGGACGGCGCTCGCGAACTTCTTGCCCTTCTTGCCGTCCACAAGCCCCACGTCGTGGTAGCCCAGAGCGATGAGGCGTTCCTGCGCGCCTCGGATCGCGAACTCGGGCTGCGCCTCGTCGTCGGACGGGGCTCGGATGGCGCAGGACGGGCCGTGGCGGGCTTGCGGGCCTTCAGGGCGATCGATGGGAGCCAGCGCCTCGCCAAGGGCTGCCTTGGCCCGTTTCAGCGCAGCCTTTCTCTCCGCCAGCCCGTTGGTGCCGCCGTTGACCTTCCTCGTCACGGCGACCACGTCGTCCTTGTCGGCGAGCGCGTTGAGCCCACGCGTGTCCCAGAACCAGAACGCGCTCATCAGCGCCCACGGGAACTCAGCCAGGGCCTCGGGCTCGGCCACGAAGTCGGGCGCTTCGGGGTAGCGCCGCTTGATCCAGGCCGTGAACTCGGCATGGTTCGCCCGACCCGTGACCTGGATCAGCCCGTGGCCCCGGAACTTGCTGCCGTCGCCCGGCTGCGTGTTGCCGAGGTCCGCCCTGCCCTCATACCGCTTCTGCGCCGGGGTCGGCCCCCATAGCTCCTTGACGAACTGGAAGCCGCCCGACTCGTGCGACACCTGCGCAAGGAAGTGGGCGATCCGCAGGGGTGTCGTCAGAGCGAAGGCAGGCGCCAGCTTGTTGAAGCTGTCCGCGATCTTGTCGGCCAACGGCGCACGCGTGTTCGCGACGGCGCGAAGCTGCGCCGCCGTCAGGGTCACGGCCATGGATCTCTCTCCGGGGATTGTCAGGCTGGGAAGCGCGGTGGGGATGGGCGCGCGGGCGCCACGAAAAAGTGGCTCTAAGCTCGGTATTTACCACTGATCGGCGTATTTTGCAGTTGCAAACGCCACTGATCCGTGGCACAAGGGGTCATCAGCAAAGAGGAACCGCCCCGATGACCGCCAAGACAGCCATTGCCTTCGCTCTCAAGCATGGCGCCTCAATCGGCCGCTACAAGCCGGGCATCTACTACGTGACCCACTTCCGCAATGGTGTCCTGGCTGAGCAAATCGTATATGGCCGTACCGTGGGCTGCACCGCAGTTTGGATCGCCGACAATCTCACCCCGTGCGAAGCTTGAAACGATGGACGCCACCGACTTCGCCGCTTGGGTCGCCCACATGAAGGCGACCCGAGGATGGTCGGGCAACGAGTGTGCCCGGCAACTCGGGTGCGGCGAAAACCAAATTCGCTCTTGGAAGGCCAATGGCGCCCCGCACTACATCGGGCTTGCCTGTGCCGCGATCAGCTTCGGCTTGCCGCCTTGGAGGGTGACGTAGCCATCACCTTGCGACCCGAGCCGCAGCGTGGTGTAGTGGGCGGGTCGTGGGGCAGACAGGCGTTGCGGGCGCTCATCGGAGGCCCAAGTCGGTTCGAGTCCGGCCGGAAGCACGGGGTTCGACTCCCCGCTGCCTACTTCCTCAGAACGTGAACCTCGGCATAAACACCGCCGTAGGCAGGGGCGCGAACACCGCGCTCATATTCACGGGTGTCTGCGAGAAGGGCTGGATCTGCGGCGCCTGTCCGCCCGTCGCCTTGCCGGTGGCGTAGTCGTAAACGGTCTGATTGCCGGGGGCGACGTTTGTGATCTGCTGGCCGAACAGGTTGGTGTTGGCCGTCATTAGGGCCTGCTTCTCCCGCTCGGACTTGAAGAAGGCTTCCTGAGCGAGTTGAGAGCCACGGGCGGCCACGGCGGCACCATCGCCAAAGCCTGACGGGGCCGCTGCCTCCTGCGGAGCCGGAGCGCCGCTGCCCTGGTTCACGTCGTAGCCGGAGACATCGCCGCCAAAGCCGTAGTCGCTGATACCCGTGGCGCCAGGGAGATCCATGCCCATGTTCGACACCGCCGAACTGACGCCGTAAGGGCTGCCGAGGGTCTGTGGCATGGCTCCTAGCCCTGCGCCGAAATTCCCGCCGCTGAAGCCGTACGGCATGACGGTTTGATGGGGCGTGATGCCGGTGCCAAAGTTGCCGGGGGCCACACCCTGGCTGACGTTCTGCCCGAAGCCATAAGGCGACACGACACCGGGCGAGGTGGCCTGAACGGCAGCGCCCGGCCCGTTGAGTGAAGCGAAGTCCGGCCCGATGGTCGGCGCGGATTGCGGTGCGCCGAGCGTGGGTGCCGTCTCAGGCCCCACGAGCGGCGAGAGACCGGGCGCACCGATGGTTGGCGCCGTACCCTGCGGCTGAAGGAACGGCGTCAGCCCGGCCGAGATCGTCGGCGTGAAGCCGAGGCTCGCGATGTTGCGCGCCGTACCATCCGCTCCGATGATCGGCGCCGCGCGGCCCTCAGCGGCACCGTACTGGACATAGTGCATGAGCGGGTCGAGCCCGGCTTGAAGCACGTCGGCGTTCTGCGAGAGGTAGCGGCTAGCATCGAACTTATCGCCGGCCGTATCGAGCGCCCTGCCCTCCTTGGCGCCGTAGCGGACGAAATGCTCCCAAGGGTTCATTCCAGCCTGGGCGACATCAGGGTTTGCTTGGAGATAGGCACTGCTGAAATCGTAATTGCCGATGCCGGGCGACGCCGTGACGGACTGGCCGGGTGTGGGGCCGAGCGTCGACGTGAAGCTGGAGGGCGCTAGGCCGCCGATGGCGCTCGGTGCGCCGATGGTGAGCCCTGTCGAGCCCGGCGCCAGCGTGCGCCCCTCAGAGGCCCCGTAGCGCAAATAGTGTTCCAGCGGGTTCTGCCCTGCCTGGGCCACGTCCACGTTCTGCGCGAGGTATTGGTTGAGATCGATCCCCTTGGCGATCTGATGCCCTTCGGGGTCGAGCGTGCGCCCCTCGGCGTAGCCGTAGTCCAGATAGTGCTGGAGCGGATTGTTGCCGTAGGTGGCGCTGTTCGCCACGTCCTGATTGGCTGCGAGGTAAGCCTTGGCATCGAAGCCATTGAACGGGACGGCCGCCGCCTGTTGCGGAGGAAGTGTCGGAGCTTCGTTGGGGGCGATGGTGCCGGCGGCCTGCGATCCGGGCTGCGTGATGCCAGCGCCGAAGTTGCCGTTGGGGACGTTGGCACCCGCCGCGAGGCCGCCCGCGAAATCGTAAGGTCCGGGTGCGGGGGTTGGTGAGGTGGGCGTGATGCCGGCGCCAAACGAGCCGTCTGGCGTATTGCCACCAGCGGCCAAACCGCCAGTAAAATCATAGGGGCCGGGCGCCGGGCCGGCTGGCGCCTGGGGCGTGATGCCGGCGCCGAAATTGGGATCGCTGATGCCGCCAGGGGAGCCGTATTGGGCGAAATCATAGGGGCCTGGAGCCGGCCCCGTGTTCTGCGGGGACGGCGAAAACAAGCCGCTAATCGTATCGCCAATAGCGTTCAGCCCCCCGAGCGCGGCGTTGCCAGCGCCCTCAAGGCCAGCGGTGATCGCGTCCGAGAACTCATTGACTGGCCCAACGAAGCCGTCACCGCGAAACTCTTCGGGCCGGGGCGGCGGCAGTGGCGCGTTGGCAACCGCACGCGGCGGGGGCTGATAGCCGTTCTTGAACGCCGCGAAGTTGTCGACGGCAGCCTCTGACGGGCTCAGTCGGATCTCCGGCGACACCTTCAGGGTGTAGTCCGGGATCGCCATCTGGGAATTATGGAGGAACTCCTGCTGGAGGCTCGATGTGCCACCATTTCGCTTGTCGCCGTAGGCGCCGACGAGGTCGCTCTTGTCATACCAGTCGCGATATTTCTGGCTGTAGAGCGCGTCCGTCACATCGCGATTGAGGTACTGGTTGACCTTGCCCAGCAGGCCATCCTCGCCCTGCGACCGATTGTAAAGATACCCGTCAAACATCTCCTTGATGCGCGGGTCAAGGCTGTTAGCCTTCGACTGGATCAGGCTGTAGTCGGGCGCGCTCTGAGTGGGAAAGTGCGAGAGCTGAGGGTGGTACATCACCCCCTCCATGCTGGTGCCCTTGGCCGCAGCACGGTTCATCCACGTTTCGGCAAGGCCAGCGATTTGACCGAGCGCGTCGTTGGTGTCGCCCTTCTTCAGCGAATTGGCGATTGTGTTGCCTGCCTCGTGATTGATCATCGCGAGGAGGTAGTTGTAGTCCTTTGGGGTGAGGGTCAGATCCGCCATGTGTACCTAACCCTCAGTCTTTCATGATCGGCAGGAAACCCGCCACTCGCCCTTGAGCGGGCCGCTTTCAACTTCAATGGTGCCACCGCTCGAAAGCTGGCGGATCGGCGCTTGGCTCCAGCGCACCGGCATGCCCCCCGTGTCGGGGCGACGGCCCCGGTAGGAGGTCAGGAAGGCTGAATTTCCTTGGGTAGATTGAAGGTCAATGACATGGGGGGCGGCACGGACGGCGCCCCGTAAAACCACGCGCTCAGATTTGTCATCAACGAAGCTGGACGCAGCGGCCACCTTGAAGGTCTTCGCGCCACTGTGAAGGCTGGCCCGGTCCGGCCGGCACTCGCCTGCTGAGACCGCTCCCGCCACCAGCACGCCAACCAGCCCCAAAACCACCGCGCGCATCGTCGTCTCTCCGAAGAACTACAACCAAGATGCGCGCGGCAGTTAAGGTTCGCTAGACCCCTCTCCTAAAATTCAGGACATGCCGCCGAGAAGGGCAACCACCTCCCTCACAACAACCAGCGACAATCGTTCGCCGTTGTCGAGTTCGTCCGTATCCGAACAGAACCTATCCCTGTCACTGAGGCTGAGCCGGGCCTTCGCGAGAAGATCGGGCAGCCCCTTCGAGGGCTCGTTGATGGCTCGGATGAATACGGCTTCGGCCTTGCCCGCCTCCAGTGCGAACCGCGCGTCAGACCATCTCTCAATGCTGACGCGCTGGTCCATCCAAGCCGTATGATTGATCGCGTAGTTACACGCCTCGACCATGGCGGTCGTGCCGGCCACGGTGAAGATTGGCGGCCCGGCTGCGGCAAGGCCGGCACCGGCGGCAGAACTGAAGAACTGGCGACGAGAGGGCGCGGGTGTGTTATCGCTGGCGGAAGCCATCGGGATCGGTCCTTTCGATCTTGAAGGTTAAGGGCCGGCTCGGGACTGCACTCCCGTTCCGGCCCGCTCTGTTTTGTGAGCCTCTTGACCCTATCGGCGAACAGCCGAGCGTCAATTAATGGGTGGGCGTCAGGCTCTGCGGCTCGGTCTTGGGCACAAGCCGGAAAACTTTCTGGCCTTGCCGTCTCGCGAGATATTCCGCCACCAGCGCTCGACCACCGTTGTCGAGCCACGTGCGCGACCTGTCTGGGTCAAACAGTTTCGCCGTCCGGCCGCCTAGCTCACCACAAACGCCGCCCTCGATCTGGCACCCCATCTGAACGAGACGGTTCGAGAACCACGACGTGACCTTGAGTTTGGGGAACCCGCCCTCCTTCCAGATCTCACCTGCCGTTCGTCCACGCCGTGCGATGAGGCCAGCGTTGGGCGTAAGCTGCGCCGCGATCAGCGAGAGCGCCGCGACGATGGTCGGAAGGGTCTTTTCAATCTCCGTGACCTTGTGGGACAGCATGCGACTGATGCCGTCCGTCCGACGCACCATTTCTAACGTCTCGGGCGCTAACCCGCCGTAGCTCACTCCGGGCGAGGCGTAGGCCCCGGTCTTGCGGATAGACGGAAGAACATCCTCAAACACCCACCTCTCGAAGCGATCTGCGGCTGGGAGGGTGCTCTTGATGATGAGGCGGAGCACGTCAGGCTCCGAGATGATGCGGGCCTGCTGGCTGCGCCCGAGGGCATCAACGATGGGGTGGCGTTTCACCACCCCACGGCAATGCTGCTTCATGGCGTTCGTCGGATCGGCGTATCCAAGCCGCTCGGCCACGTCCTTGCCGATGAAGTGCGGCTCACCTTCGATTTGCACGACGCGGACGGGTGCGCCTTCGAAATTGAAGGGCGTGAGCCCCGTATCCATGTTATCCTTCAGCATCTGCGGCCTCCTACGCCGTGGGTGACGCCGAGCCCTGCAAGGCCCGGTTGTTGGGGACGGTGGCGGAGCCTGCCTGCAAGCTATTCTCCGCCACCGCTTTGCTCTCCATCGCGATTGCCGCTTCGAGGAGAACGATCACTTCGCTGTTCATTGAGCGCCGATGGATTGCCGCACGCTCTTTGATGATCGGTCGTAGGCCATCAGGCAGCCTCAGTAGAAGCTTGTCGGCCCGGTCGCTGGGGTACATCTAACCTCCATTAGTGCGAGTCGCACTCATGGTAATACGCCTCGCTATCAATGGCGTCAACTCGCACCCATGGAAAAAGTGGGTGCGATTTGGCATCACGTCGTGATGGCGACCGATGATCAATTCCCCAGCGATTTTGCGGACCGGTTCCAAGTTAGGATGCCGCCTGGCTTACGGGACCGCCTCAAGTCGCAGGCCGAGGCGAACAAGCGCTCCATGAACGCCGAGATCGTGGCCCGCCTAGAGGCCAGTTTTCCGTCCGCTGTGGTGGCAGAGGCCTTCAAGGATATGAGCCCCGAGGCGGCAATCTTGGCCGAAAAAATTGTAGAGCGCGTTATAGAGCGGGTTGAGCGGTTTAGGGTCGAGGCGGACGCGGAGATCAAGGCGCTTCAGGAAGAGAACCGGAAGCTGCGCGAGGCCGCTAGCTCCCAATCACCCGGATCGTGACTGGGACGCCCGCACCTGCGGTCTGAAACGGGCCGGCGCTCAAGAGCAACGTCGCGCGCGAGATTTTCGCCAGCACTGTGCAGCCCGTGAGGGTCTGGGCCGTGACGCCCCCGCCGGCCATCTGGTCCCCCACCCACGTTTGCACTACGTCAATGTCGGGCGCCGCCGCGAACGCCGGGAACGTAAAGGTAGCGATGCCGCTGGCGTTGGTGTTGGCGGTGTAGCGTTCAACCCGCTTGGGGGTGCCGGCTGGCCCGGCTGCACCGGAGGCGCCGTCCTTGCCGTTAACGCCAGGCGCCCCGGCGGCTCCGGCCGCCCCGTCCTTCCCCGCCGGCCCGCGCGAAGCAGAGCCCGTGACACGCACCACCATGTCAGACCCCCGTCCCGTACTGAAGCTCAAGAAAGCCCGTACCAGCCTTTTGGCTCGGGTCGGATGCCGCAAAGGGTCCATCCACGGACATGGCCGCCATCTGGATCGGGGCAACTGTGGTGTAGATCTCCACTGAGCCCGGCAGAAACAGCCAGCCCGTGGTGGACGTAACGGGCTGGAACGATTGACCCTGGCGTGTGCCCTTCAGCCGAATGGCAAACGGATTGTTATTCGTTACGCGGAAGGTGGTGACGTTCGGCGGGATCGGTACGTTGCCGGATTCCGGGTACGGCGTGCTCCCGCTTGTCGGCGACACGAGAATGCGAACCGGCTCCCCCATCCGAAAGAACGGGACCTGAGGCGCGCTTGGAACGCCCATATCGACGGCAGCCTGTGTCGCAGCGCCGAGCGCCGTGACCGAGCCCTCCAGCTTCTTCAAAAGCTCGTTCGTGAAATCGGGCATTGGCGCGCCTCTCGGGGTTGTGCTTAGATGCCGGCGATTGCGGGAGACGGTGATGCGGTTCGGGTTGGTTGTGAGCGTGGTTTTTGGTTCAACGACCGCAGTTTTTTCTCAATCAAGCGATCAGAGCCCAGCCCGAAACATTGCTGCGGCGTGGCACTCCTGCGTGAACGCCGCATTTAATCGCCAGTACGCAGCAACAAGAGACGGATCGCTTTCCGCCGAAATAGCTTTTCAGTCGTGCAAGACCGAGGAAGATGCCGTTCTTGTTGTTGCTGGCGGCATACCAGACGGATTTCAGACCTTGGTTCTTATCAAGACGAAAAAGAAACGCGAATTGACCGGACTGGTGAGGGCTCTTCCGAATTAGTCCTCGCGCGCTCCGCCGGCCCGGCCCATGTAGGTGAGGCGCAGAGCGAGGATGTCGGCCTTGGTGCTCTTGGCTGGGAGTTTAGCGAGTTGGCCGAGCACACGAGCAGCGTCGGGCCGGGTCAGCAGATTGGCAATCTGGGTCGTGTTGCGGCCCATGTCCAATTGCTCCTTGAACTCGTTGAACCGCTTGATGAGGGATGTACCGCCGGTCCGCGCAGCCTGGACTGCATCGCCCACGACGCCGCCCTGCTTCAGTTCGCGCTGGATTTCCTGATTGAACGCAGTGGCCGAGCCGACCTGAGGCCGCTTGCCGGTCGCTTCCATCACATCAAGGAAGCGGCGGAAGCCCGCCCAAGTCTGGTCGCCGGTCGGGAGTGCGCGTACCGCGGCTTCAAGATTAACCGCCTGCTGGCCATTGCCGGCAATGATGGATGCGTACTTGGCCCCGCCGAATTGGTTCTCACCTGAGGCAAGGTTCTGTGTCGCCTCATCCCAAGCCGAACGGACATGCCCCCGGATCAGGCTTTGTGCGGCTTCGGGATCGCGCGCGGCAACCTTGCGAACAGCCTCGGCGACCTGTTTCTCGGCCCCAGGCAGCGGCTGAGCCGGAAGAAGCGCCTTTGCCTGTGCGCCAGCCGTTTCCGCTGCCGCCATACCACCAAGGGGGCCACGCTGAAGCGGCTCAATGATGTCTTTGGTGATCTGCGCGTGAAGTTGCTTGCCCGCCGCGAAGTTGGGGCTGGCGTCGACCATTGCCTCGCGCAGTTCGCCGAGCTTGCCCGACAGGGCGCCAGCCTGCTCTTTGGTCAGAGCATCAGCGCCGATCTGCGGCGCGTCGATCCGGTCCCGAACCGCCTTACGGACCCGGTCGAGGTTGTCGATGTCGGTGAGGGGAAGACGCGGCACCTCCGGCACGTCGGGCACACCGCCCTGCATCTCATAGCGGATCACCCGGCCATCCAGCCCGGTCACGGGCGTGCGAGTTGCCGGCGTGCCCGGCACGGCTGGCGTGCCGGGGCGTTCGGTCAGAAGGTTGCGCAGCTCGTAGAGCTTGTTCGCGACGAGCCCCGTCTTGTCGCCAGCGGCCATCTTGTCGATGGACGACAGGAGCCCTTCCATCTCATTGACCGGGACGCGTTCGGACGCCGCTGCCTCATAGTAGGGGCGGGTCGCAGCGCTCCGCTGACGCTCGGCGTCAAGCAGGGCGCCCGTGGAGGCTTCCTGCGTGCGGATACCGGTTCGCGTCGGGTCGAGGGGCGACGGCGCGATGGCATCCATTGCTCCGTCAGCCGCACGCTGAAGCTGACCGGGCCTTTCAGCCATAAGAGGCTTAAGCACATCGCCGCCGCCCTTGGAGTTCTCCACCACGCGCCGGAGTTCGGACAGGCGCGTAGCGTTGCCCGTCACCTGCTGGATGGCTTCGTCGGCGGTGAGGCGGACGCCCATGCCAGCCGCTTGGTCCATGAGGGTTTGAGCTTCGGCGTATACGGCAGGCTCAAGCTCACCAGCGGCCCGTGAGAGGGTGGCAGACGGCGAGCGGGGACGAAGTGCGGCCATGCCGCCGATGCCGCCTGCGAGGGCTCCTGCGCCTTCCAGAAGAGCAGCGGGCGTGCCTTCGATCCCGAGGACATTGTTAGCGCCCTGCGCCGCCAAAGTGCCAGCGGCGGGAGCGGCTACTGTTGCAGCGGCGGCTCGGCCAGAATTGAGCCCCCCCAGCACGCCAGCGCCGGGGGCAAAGGACGCGACCGTCTCAGCGCCTTTCCCCAGCGCGGTTTGCGGATCGTAGCGGAGGATTTCGGGGAGATACGAACGAAGGGCCGCCGAACCACCCTTAGCGAGAGTTTCGGGAGAGACCGCGTATTGCTTCGCGCGTTCCGCATGCACATCCTCGTAAGGGCGGCCCTGAACGAAAGCCTGAGCATGCTCTAGACCGGTCTGGGCCAAGCCTCCGATATCAGCGACCATCCCAGGAATTGAGACAACCCCCTTGGCGAGCCCCGAAACGATGCCCCCTCCGATGTCGCCGGCCCCATCCATTTGGCGAGCGGCCGGGGCTTCGATAAGATCATCGAAGGTGAGGGCGCGCGAAGCAGGGCGAGAAGGCTCCGATGGCTCCAGAAGATCATCGAAGGTCAGTGCGGCCATGAGGCGCCTCGTTCAGCCGGGATGGGTCATTTTTCAGGTTGCGATTGTGGCCATCGTCATGGCTGCGACGCTCAGTGGGCCGAACGTCACTAGCCGCGATGTTGGCTTGGCGTTCCTGATGGGAACCGCCCTCGCCTACCTGTTCACTGGAATGCTGATTGGCTGGGTTGAAATGTACGGCAGCGTGACGCGATGGCTTTCCCGCCGCCGGGGCCGTCAACGGCTTCAGAGGCCGTCCGTATAGACCCCAGCATCCTTCAGCCGCTGAAGGATCGCATCGCGGGCCTTGGGTTTCTTCGCGAGGGCAGCAGCCGCAGCGGCACGGCTCTGACTGATGAAAGCAGCCCTTTCCGTCGTGTTGCCGGTTGGCATAGCGGGCTGCGCGGCAGAAGCGGCCCGTTCAACGCCCTGTTGGGGCGCTCCCGCTTGCCCGTTGGCCTTCTGGTACTCACGGAAAGCCACCAGCGGGTCGGGGAGGTTCTGCAGCTTGTCCTCACCCTCTTGCCGCGTCAGGCGTCCCGACGACACGTCACGGGCGATCTGAGCCGCTGTCACCTGATTGCGGCTGGCTGCCTCAAACACATCAAGGATCTTTTCGCGGGCCTCGGGCGTCGCCGATAGTTGGCCAATGGCCTTTTCAAACCCGGCCAGATCGCGGTCGGATGTGGCGCCGGCACCTGGCTCCCGAAGCTGCGGAGCAAGGCGGGCCGCCGTGCTCTGGAAGACCTGAATGTCGGGCAGACCTTCGATCTTAATCCCCAGCGCCTCGGCGTAGGGGCCGATTGCGGCACGGGCGTCAGCCGACTTACCGAGGCTGCCCAGCGAGCGAGAAGCATCGCGCAGGATGCCAACGTCGCCGAGGCGGCGCTTGGCGGCGTCGCCCTGCTCAATGTAGCTGTTGAACCGCTCGGCCGCTTTCGTGCCGAGCCCCTCTTCGAACTTGCCGCCCGCGCGCTGGTCAATGCTGACCTGAGACCGACCGGCCTCCTTCATGCGCTTCTGGTAGTCCTCATAGCCCGGCGTCCGCTGGCCGTATTCGAAATCCTTGCGCTCTGCGGTCGGGGCGTTGCCGGGGATTGCACCACTGATGGCGTCGGCACGAAGCTGCCCAGACAGCCCAGCCGCGTCCGCCAAGCGCTCAGCCTCAGCGGGCTCAATGAACTTCTGAGCGAGGCCCATTTTGATCTTGGCCTCTTCCATGAGACCCTTTCCTGCCTCGCCGAACGCAGCCGAAGCGCGGAGGCGCTTGCCCCAATAGTTGAAGTTGGCGATGGCCTGGGCGCGCTGAGTCGTCGGGCCGATGTTCGGGTTGACCGGCGTCGGGGGAGCGCCAACCTGTTTCTCCACGGCGGCCTGTGCGCCGGGAGGGATGACGAACCCGGCAGGCTGAGCATCCGTCGCTGGCATGTCCGCGGGAGAAACCGTCGGCGCGCCAACCTGCCCGCTGGCATCGGCGACTTGCGTAGGCGCAGAAGGCGCAGAGCCAAATTTGCTGGTGCGCTCGCGGTAGAAATCCGCAGCCGTTTTGGGCTGACCGTCGGCGCCAAAAAACACCGATTTGTTGGCCGCCACGGCCGCCGGGTCGGCATAGCTCGCAGCCGGCGCGTTCGGGTTCGTGCGCAGCCCGTTGAGGAAGCGTGTCGAGCCGGGGCCGCCGAGGAAGTGGCTCAGATAGAGGTTGCCCGGCGTCACCTCGTGGCCGTTCTCGGCCAGCAGCTTGCCGTTGTCTTGCGCGTAGGCCAGCGCCGCCTTCTTTGCCTGATCCGGGTCCGTCCGCCCGCCGGGGGTAAGCCCAAGCTCGGGATGGAGGCGCATCATGTCGCCCCACGTCCCTTCCGTAAACTGCGTCAGCCCCGTTGCCGTGCTGCTGGGGTTCTTGGCGTTCGCGTTACCACCACTCTCCTTGCCGATGAGCGTGTTTAGAAAGCTCTGTTCGGCCGTGCCGCCATTCATGGAAACGCCAGCTGCCGGGCCGGGAGGCGCAGACGGAGAGATCGCAGGCGCGCCGGTGGGTGCTCCGCCGCCGAACAGCGACGGCTCTGCGCCGACGCCATCGCCCAGCAGCTCCTTCTGCTGCTTGTCCTGAATGGCAAGCTTCGCCGTCGCTTCGGACGCGGAGTAAAGTTCGGCCTGCTCCGGCGTGTAGCCCTTCTGGATCAGAAGCGCCTTCAGGGCCGAGCGCGACATGCCCCCGCGCTGCTGTTGACCAGCGATCTGCATGGCCTGTGGCAGGCTCGCAAGAGGCGCATTGCTTGGGCTCGACCCAAGTGCCAGAAAGAGCGGGTGCAGTGCCGACCCGATGTCGTCCGCACTGATATCGCCAAAAGCCATCGCTTAAAATCCCAAGCCTGTGACAGCCTTGCCGAATAGGGTGCCGCCCCCGGTGAGAGGGGTAGTGGCGACCGACCCGATGCCGCTGATTAGGGATTGCAGAGGTGACGGAGCCGTGTTCGGCGCCGTGCTCGTCGTCGTCCCGCCGTAGTTCGTAGGCGTCGCCTGTGCGAGCAACTGAAGGTACTGAAGCGGCGTCGAGACGCCTGCCTGAACCATTTTTTGTTGAGCATCGCCGATGCCGAGTAGCGCGTTGATCGCGGCCAACTGCCGGGTCTGGTCGCCGGACTTGATGGCCTCCTGCAACTGCGCGACGGCGATGTCCTGCTGACGGGCCGATAGGGCGTTGGTCGCCTGGTTCTGGTCACGGCCCAACTCAAGCTGGTACTGCTGAAGGGCGTTGTTGTTGTAGTTCTGAAGCTGGCTCGCCCCCTGCGTGGCGTTGAACTGGTCGCGGGCTGCCTGGAGCCCGGTGTTGTACTGCGAGGCCGTGTTGCCGGCACTCGCCCCGAACTGGCCGGCGGTGTTGAGGGCGTTCTGGTTCGCTTGGCCTGCGGTGTTCTGAGCGCCTGCGAGGAACTGCCCGGCCGCGTTCTGGGCTCCGGTGTTGACCTGCCCCGCCGTGTTCTGCGCCCCGGCGAGGAACTGGCCCGCCGTGTTCTGAGCGCCCGCGTTGAACTGCGACGTGGTGTTGTTGGCGTTGGCGTTGAACTGGCCGGCGGTGTTACGGGCAGACTGATTGGCAAGCTCGGTCTGCTGGCGCATCTGGGCGTTGGCGAGGGCCGTGGCGGTCGCCTTGTCGTAGCCGGCGGACATCAGCGTCGCCGTGGTGGATGCCACCTGTTCGCCGAAAGAGCGGTCCAACTGCGCGGACTGGATCGCCTGGCGCGAACCGCCGAACGCACCGGCCGCCGCAGCCTTCGCCCCCATGTTCGCCGCTTGCGTCCGATACTGCCGCCCCATGGTGTTGAGGGTCGTGTCCACTACGTCCTGGGTGTAGGGGTTGAGCAGGTCCCGGATCTGCTTGCCGTCGACCTGTTGGGCCGCCGCCAGCGCCGCGTCATAAGTCGAGGTCGAGGCGAGCGAGGGCGTGTAGCCCTGCGCCTGATAGGTCGCTGGAGTGTAGCCCGATGCGCTGTAGGTCGACGGCGTGTAGCCCTGCGCAGTCGCCTGCCCGACGCTCGCGGGCGCCTGCCCATTGCCCTGTGTCCGGTAGTCGAGAAGCCCCGGAGCCTGCGCGGTCTGCGTCGGTGCGGTGTAGGCGCCCGGCGTCGAGGTCGCGGGCTTCGTGAACGCGCCTTGCGCTAAAGATCGGGTGAGGTCGTACCCGGCCATCTGGTCCGGATTGACCCCAGCCTGCGTGTACGCCTGCTGCTGGATGTAGGGCGACAGGACGCTGTTCGAGGCGTTCAGCAAGTTCTGCTGGGCGCTCTGGACGTAGGCCGGCACCTGCTGCTGCTGGGTCGTGGTTTGCGTCGCGCCGCCCTTTGGCGTGGTCAATCCGCCCATCAGGTGAGTTCCTTTGCCATGACGGTGTAGGCCCTTCGGTAGCCGGGGAGCGCGCGAAGCCAGCCGATCCGCCCCTGCGGCGCGGCGTAGTGGCACCCGAGTTCGCGAGCGCGGTTTTCGAGGGCGAGAACGGTGGTTTTGATCTCGGACAGGCGCCCACCGGCCAGCAGGCCGTGCAGCACCTTGAGGCCGGTCGGGTACGTGGTGATCTGGATGACGCACGCACTGTTCGGCGTCGGCCAGAGTTCGAGTTCGCCGGACTGGATGCCGGCCCAGATGTGCTCTTTGTCATGCGTCCGCATCGGCGACGCGTTCAGCGCGTCGTCCAGCCATGGCCAGCAGCGGGAGAACTCCGCCGCCAGCCACTCGTCGGCCGTCACCTCTTCGCTCCGGCTTTTTCCGCATTGAGCCGAGGCGCCCCAAGTCGCCAGAACGAGGGGCTCTCGGCCGACCGCAGCCGCAACCGGATCTGTCGGCCCTTACACCGCATCCGAAGCGTGTTCGTCGTCGGCGTCGCGACGTGGCTCGTCGTCGGCAGATCGACGGCGTTGGGGTAGAGCTTGGGGGTGAGGTCGAACGTGACCGAACCGACCTGATCGTCAAAGTCGGGTACGATCTCCTTGACGATCATCAGGTTGCCGCCGTCCTCCACGTCGAAGGCCGACGAGGTGAGCGAGGCCATGATCGGGTTGCCGTTGGCCGTCTGCCCGGTCTCATGCTCGTAGACGAGGCCGGTGGCAGAGAACGCGATGGGGTTCGGGAAAATGCCGGCCGCCAGCCACGATGTGCGGTCGTAGGTGTGCGTGACCCAATGCTGTTCAATGAAGTTGTAGACGACGGCCCGAGAGCACTCGATGCCGGCGCCGTCGCGGCCATCCGGATAGAGCCACCATACCTCAGAGAACTGGCCGTTGATGCCGGAATAGACCTTCTCCGACTGGAGGTCCGGCAGGTTGCCGAGGGTGTCCCGTTCAATCGGGCAATCAATCTTCTGTGGGATCGCGCCCTGAAAGATGTAGAAGCCGGAGCGCGAGAGCCAGAACACGTTTCCGTTGAACTCGGACGCCGCGTTGCGTCCGATGATGCCGCAGCCTGTGCCGAGGAGCTTGAACGAGAACACCGAGCCGGCGTCGCCCGTGAAGGTCATGGCGAACAGGGCGTCGTCGGTCCAGAGGAGGTTCTGTTGCCGGGACGCGAGGCCGGAGAGGGCTCGCCCGCCGCTCGACAGGGTGATTTCGCCCGCCAAGTTGTTGTCGTCCGCGATCCAAATCCGACTGTTCTCCTGATCGCACCAGCGCACCAGAAGCGGGTTGAAGTCGCCGTCGCTTTCCTGCGTTGCCAGGGCGACCACGAAACGGTTCGGGTCCACGAACATGTAGTCGATGTTGCGCGGGGCCTCATCAATCCGGTAGGCGCGGGTTTCGAGTTTGATCGACACGTTGTCGATGGAACCGGCAAAGGCGGCGTCCTTGGAGAACGCGATGTCCACGAGGTTCGCGGGCGCGCGGAACGTGCGCGAGTAGGTGCCGGACTGCGTGATGGGGGTGGAGGCTGCACCCATGTCGATCAGGGCGGGCGACGGGCTGCCGGCGTTTGCCTGAAGCTTCACGGTGCCGGCGGTGCGGGTCACGGTGAAGGTGATGCGGTAGGTCTTGCCGCCTGCCAGAAGCGCCGAGAGGTTCTGGCTGAGTTGGCTCGCGGTCCCTGCCGCAGCGTTGGCCGCCCCGCCCGAGATCGTCCAGCCCGTGCCCTTGGCCCAAGCCGTGTCGGTGTCGAAGCCACCATTGGCGACCAGCTCCAGCACAGTGAACGACGGCTGCCACTCGAACAGTCCAAGCCCGCGCGGGTTCGCCAGAAGGTTTTCGCCGAAGTTGTCGAGCGACCAGATCCGGGGCGCGAAATCCGTGACGAAGGTGGCGCCGTAGGGGCCGGTTCCGTAGGGATCGGAGCCGTAGCCGATAGCGAGCCCGTCGACATTTCCGGCTGGGAGGGCGGCGGTGAAGTCGACCGTGCCCGTGGCGCCGCTCGTGACCGTCGCGGTGGCGTTCGATCCGGCCGTGATCGTGTAGGTGTTCTGCCCTGTGACGGCGACCGGATAGGTGCCGTTGAGCGTTAGCCCGCCGGTTGGCGTGGCGTTCGCGAACGTGACGGTGTTGCCCGTCGCGAGCCCGTGGAGCGGGTGATTGACGACGACGGTCGATGACCCGTTCGTGGTCGCAAAGGGGTTGGTGAGCACGCCCTGCGCAAGGAAAGGGGTGATATCGACCTGGGCGCCGCCGACGAGGGCATAGAGGCCCGTGGCCGTGCCCCAGGCGGCCAGGGGATTGCCGTTCAGGTCCGTCCAGTCGTGCGCCCCGCGCGCGATGCCGGGGAAGGTCTCCGTGCTCAGCAACTGCCAGCCGCCCACCGTCTCCGGCTGACCCCGGCGGAACCGCACCTTGTCGCTGTCCACCCATCCGCCCTCGGCGGCCAAGGAACTGTCGTCCTTGATGATGCCGGCCTTGAACTGGATCTTGGTGAGCATCAGGACGCCGCCCAAGGGTTCTTGTTGGTGAACGGGCCGCCCCAGCCGGCAGGCTGTGCCGCCTCGCCCCAACCCGAGCCACCGAACCCGGCCTGAGACTGCGCCCCGGTGGGGCCGCCATAGGCCGGCATACCCCAAGGCTGAGTGTTGGGCATCGGAACGCCGGATGCGTCTGTGGAGCCGCCTGTGCCCGTTGTGGCGGGCGTCCCATACGAGGCGTTGATGATCCCGCCGGAGAAACCGCCGCCGTTGGACTGGTTGTAGGCGGTCTGCTGGGCCTGCTGGTTCTGGACGCGGCCTTGCGTGGCGGCGGCGAACTGCGCGTTTTGACGGTCGCGCTCGGCTTCCAGGGCCTTGCGGGCGCTGTCGTCGTAGTAGCCCGTGGGGGCGGTGTAGGTGCCAGGACTGACGCCGAAGTGCGAGAGGTAGGCGTTACCCTGTTCTCCGCCCTGCTGCGCGTCCTGCACGAGGCCGAGGGCGTGGTTATACCAGTCGGTGTCCGAGCCCTGAAACCCGTTCCGGGCATCCGGCGCATTCGCAAGCTGCTGTGCAATCTGTCCGATATCGGAACTGAACCCGCCCGCGCTCGTCTGGACGTACTGCGGCGTGGCGGCGTCCCATTTCGGCTGCCACGCCTTCAGCCAATCGTTCTGCTGCCCCTGGTAGTAGTCCTCGCCCATGATGGGGTTGGACACCTGACGTTGGGCGAGATCGGGCAGGCCTGCGGTGAGCATGCCAAAATTGTATGCGGGCATGGGATGCTCCGTTTAGGCGTTCGGCCACGCACCGAGGACGGCAGCCTTGCCGTTCGGGAGATATCCGCCGGCCGCCAGGGCATCGAGGCCGCCGGCCGTGGTCGGGTAGTCGCGCTGGACCGAACTCGCCATCTGGAACTTGAGCCAGAACGCTTCGAAGTTCGGATCTTTTTGCGCCGTGATCAGCATTTTGTCGGTCATGCCGCCGGCCATCTGGACGAGGGTGATGAACTCGACTTTGCCGAGGACGGCGGGGACCGGGGCCGGGGGCTGACGCGCCGCGATCTCTTCCGCCGTCAGGGGCCGCTTGCCCCGCACGCACGCGACGGTCTTCGCCTTCGTGTTGAGGGTCTTCGTGATGTCGGTCGGCGCTTCCGTGTCGGGGTTGTAGGGCACCTCCGTCAGCGTCGCCTTCCACAGGCCCATGTCAGCGAGGTCGGCGAGCGTGAGGAAGCCCTGCGCATACTGGCCGGCAAGGTCGGTGCGCGGCTCGCCCTTGGAGGTCGTGGCTTCGAATGGGAGAGGCGCGGGATCGCTGGCGACGCCATTCGTGACGACGCAAAACAGGGGGTCGCTCATGGCTTGGCGCTCCAGAATTCAATGACGACGACGCCGTTCGCACCAGCTGTTGAAATGCCGTTGCTATTTGCATCGAATACGCCAGTAGATCCGCCGCCAGGGAATTGGCCGATACCACCCTGTCCAGACGAGCCGTTGTTTGCATTGCCGGCGCCGTTTCCGCCCAAGATCAGGGCGTCGGCAACATTGCGCTCACCTGCTGCGCCGCCTGCCGACCCAGTTGGACTGGGACCGCCTGATCCCCCGTTTGTTCCAGGCGAGGCGGGAACGCCATTAACACCAGACGAAGAGGCGCCGCCGGAACTTCTGACTGTTCCGATGCCGTTGGCGGCCAGCCCTGGTGTTTGATTGGCCTTCCCGCCTTCGGCGAGACAGATAGTGTTTCCTGCGAGGCTAACGCTACTATTCCCGCCCGCAGCCCCCTGCACGCCCAGTCCGACAGTAACGCTTATGGCTTGGCCAGCCGCGCAGACTCGATCCTCTCGGGAAAACGCGCCGCCCGATCCAAGATTAGTGAAGACGCCTTGGCCGCCGCCACCGGCCCCCTCACATCGAGCCGAAATCCACTTTGCCCCGTTCGGCACAGTCGTGGAGCCGTCTGCCAAGAACCACTGCCGCGAGATCAGCTTCGCTCCGGCCACAACGCCCGTGAGACGCTTCGCGCTCTTCTGCTGGCTGAGAGGCCCCAACATCAGGCGGGCTCCTCGTAGACCACGTTGACCGAAGCGGTGAGATAGCCGTTGGCGCTTGCGGACGCGGTCAGCTTGTCGCCGGCCTCAAGCACCTTGCGCGGGCTCAGAAGACCGTCCTTCGCTGCGATATCGGTCTGCGCCAGGAGCGCGGAGGCGTTCGCCGCGCTGGCGTCCGTCCAGTTCAGGACGAGCGTTGCGGGGTTCGCAGTGTTGATGTTGGCGACGACCACCTCCGCGATCTGGCGGAAGCCGGTCGGGACGGTGTGTAGGGTCTGCACCGTCGTCGTGAGCGCTACGGCGGTAGGAGCGGCAATCGCCATGGGTCAGCCTCCGAGGGCAATGGCAAGGGAGGCGAGGCGACGGATCTCCGCGTCCTTCGCGTCGACAATAGATTTCACGTAGTAGGAGGACGGGTCGAACTGAGCAGCGGCCTGCGCGCTCGCAGCGGCGTCAATCGCGTACTTCCGCGCGCCGAAGTAGATGGCGTCGACCAACGACAGCGACGTGGCCCAATTCATGGACAGGGTCGCAGAGCCGGCCGAATTGCCAGCGCTCGTCGCCGAGGCCGAAGCCGATCCGGCCGACAACCCGGCATAGTAAAACGAACTGAACCCCTGCCCCGCAACCACCTCGCCGGACGCCTGCGTGGCCCAGGCCTTCGACAGATTGGCGTTGAACCGGGCGCTATAACCCTGGCCGATGACGACCTCGCCGGTAAGCTGCGTGGCCCAAGATTGAGCGAGGGTGACGAGCGGCGCCACAAGCCCCGTCGCCTGCACCTTCTGGATGAAGTCCGTATCGTCTACCGCCGCGCCGCCATTGGTGAGGCGCTGGCCGTTGAGGTTGACCGCAGCCGCAGCTGGCTTGATCTTGTCCAGCGTCGGATCGACCGCCGTTGTGTCCACCGCATCCACATAGGCGGGCACGCGCGTCCCGGCCCGGATCACCGCGCTCGCGCCGCTCGCCGTTTTCAGAGTCACGTCCGCGGCGCAGCGGTTGTCGATGAGGTATAGCTTCTCCACCGCCGGCACGGTGACGGTGAAGCCCCCTGCCCCGGTGAAGCGCAGAACGGCCCGGCGGGCCTGGTCCGAGGTGTAGTTGTTGCTCGTCAGGGTGACATCAGCCGACACAGGCACGATGCTGACGCCCTGGCTTTCGTCGATGAGATCAAGCGCGGCGTTGAGCCGGATGCCCCAGGCGTTCGGGTTGTCGCCCGTGGCTTGCTTGTCGAGGCGTAGGCGAGTGGTTGCGACGGAAGCCATTATGCGATCCCCGCAGCGGTAAGGCGCGTCCGCAAAGCCTCGTTCTCACGAAGCAGGGCGCGCAGGACGGTTTCGTTGGCTTGCGCCCAGGCGACGAACCACGCGGGCGCGTCGGCGGGCGTGACAGGAACGGACGTGCCGTTGGCGCGCTTCACGGCGTCGGCCCTCGCACGCGCGCGCGACCCGTGGCGTACCGGGCGCTCACGTCGTTCGCCTTCAGATCCGCCATGGCCGTGTCGTAGTAGGTCTTCCAGACCTGGGCGCGGGCGTCCTCTTCCATATAAGGGGCCGCCTCAAGGAGGGAGCCGTAGAGGTAGAGATCGGGGGCCGCGTCCAAGAGCCAATTCGTCGGGTTGGCGACTGACAGAGCGGGGATCTTGGCGAAGTAGATGACCCGCACGACGCCGTTCGCGGCCGGATAGGTCTGGAGCGTGGAGCCCGCGATGGAGAACCGCCGGGGCACGCCACCGCCCTCGTACATGCCCACTTCGAAATCGGGGGCGACGAGCTGCATCGCCTCGTAGCCTGCCGTGCTCGGCTGGACGGAGCGGAATTCGAGATAGTCCGCCGGCAGCGTGATCGCGCCCGTGCCGTCCGGCGTCAGGGTCGCGGTCTTCTCCATCGCGCCGACGCGGAGGGTGCGATTGATCCGCTTCTCGCACAGGGCGATGAAGTTCGGCGTCTGCGCCTCGAACTGCGTGTCGCCCGTGCGCATGGCCCAAGCGGTGATTGCGGTTTGGAGGCCGGCGTAGGTGTCGAAGGGCATGCTACAGACGCCCTTCTTTCAGACGCAGGTGCTTGTGGTCGGGGTCGTTATAGAAACGCTTGATCCACGCCTGGTCGTTCTCAAGGCGGGCTTTCGCCATGCCGGACGAGTGGTAGATCGCGTCCGGCACGCGGCCGATAACGGCCCCGTCCTTCCAGCCACGCGCTTCGATCAACTCGCGCTCGGCCTTCATGTTGTCGAGGAAGGCTTGCAGGTCGCGCGGGCGCTGGCGGATTTCGAGATCAACACTACCGTCCGCACAGTCGCGGAACCGCACTTCCGTGCAGACGGTAGGGCTGTCACCGACTTCGAACCAATCGGCGTCATCGCTCATGGCTACTTGGCCCGAGCCTTGTAGGTGTCGCTGGACTGAGCGATGCCCGACTCCTCAAGGAAGCGAGCATCCTCGATCGGCACCTCCTGCGTAGCGCCTTCCTTAATGAAGCCGCCGGTCACGGGCTGGTAGCCGCGCAGGAAGACTACTTCCCGCATCTCGACGCGGTTGTGCGCCTCGGAGCGGTCGACGGCCTCCTGGCCCACGTCCACGGGCTCGGAATGGCCCTTGGCACTGGCAACAACGCCAGAAGCCGGGGTCACGGGCTTGGGGCCGCCGTCACGCAGCGGCTCGACAGGCTCGCGCGGGTTCTCCGACACGCGCATGTCGACACCGCCCTCGGCGGCCTGGGCCTTGTCAGCCACCGCCTTCTTGGCGGCAAGCTCTTCACGGGTGAGGTTTGGCATTGTCGTCTCCATGAAAAAGACGGCCCGAATGGACCGCCTATTGGGGTTGGGCTCAGGGAGCCGATCAGGTGGTGGAGGTCAGGCCGAAGAGATCGGCGGCGACCGAGATGCCGGCCTCGTTGGCGACCTTCAGGGTATACTCGGTGATGAGCACCTTCTTGGTCGCGTCGCCCGTGACCGCCGGGGTGACTTCCTTGATGTCATCGAAGACACCGAGGGAGACCATCTCCGGGTCGATCATGTAGGCGTTGCGGGCCAGGGCCGCCGATGCGCCCATGACGCGGTTCGGAACCACATCGATGGTGCCGAAATCCGACAGGTAGGTGTCGGCCGCGCCGACGATGGTCGCCTGCTTGGAGTTGGACGTGGTCATGCGCTGGGGCGCGACGCTCGGGTCCGACATGAAGGTGGAGAACACCGTCTTCACGTAGGGGGACACCATCAGGGCGCGCGGCGTGCCACCGGAGGTGAACGCCGAGATGATGATGCTATCGAGGATCGCCTTGGAGAACGCGCGCTGGGTGCCGTTGGTCGCGGCGACCGTGAGGCCCGTGCCCTGGTTGAAGCCACCGTTGGCGCCGGTCGCGCCGCGGTTGACGTTGGTGGTGATGAAGCTCGGCAGGCCACCGAGGAGGGGAGCCGTGGTCGAGTTGCCGGGCAGGGATGCCTGGTTGGACAGAAGGATCGCCTCCATGTCCTTGCGGAGTTCTGTGCCCTTCTTGCGGCGCTGACGGCCCAGCTCCGACTGCGGACCGGCCTTCAGCGTCTTCTCCTGCGTGCGGGAGATGATGTACTCCTTGCGGGAGATCTGGGTGTAGTTGCCCAGACGGGTCGTTGCCGTGATGGCGCCGTAGGTGAACTCGTCGCCCTGCGGGACGGCGTTGTTCACGTTGGGCGCAACGAGGGTGTCGGTCTGCCACTCGGGGTGAGTGCTCTCGACGCTCTCGCGGCCGATCATGCTCACGAACGGAGTGTCCTCCGGCGTGATCATGTAGATGGCATTGGCGAACTCTTCGCGGTTACGCTTGGAGTTGAAGGTGAGATAGGTGTTGGTGGCGATAGCCATCGCAAAAGATCCTTATAGGAAGCGGGAGAGAACGTCCTCCGCATCGCGTGCGGAGCCTGTCTTCTTCAGCCGATCCATTGCGCCGCGCGCCGCTGTCGCCTCGCGAATGCCTGCGCCCTGCCGTGCGGCGGGGGCAGTCACCGGAGGAACATCGGCAACCTTCTTGGCCGCGACTGCGGCCTTGGTCTGGGTCTGAGCCTTGCTCTTGGCCTCTGCCTGCTTCGCCTTGAGCCCGTAGGCGGCGAGTTCGGCGAGCTTGAACAGCCGATGGTCGAAGACCTGGCCTAGCTCTTGGTCCTGAAACCCGACGTGACGGCCCACCTCGTGGAAATCAGCACTGAAGGCTTTGGCCTTTTCCGGGTCACGCAGAGCCGGAATGGCCTCAGCCAGCTTCTGTTGCTGGTCCTGAAGGTAGGCGCGCTGCTGTGCCTGCTGCTGGGCAGCGGCACGCTGTTGGGCTTCGGCTTGGGCCGCGTTGACCGACTGGAGGCGCTGAACGCTCTCGGTGTGACGGTCCAATTGAGTGAAATACTCAATCGGGTCGTTCTCACGAAGAGACGGGTCAGGCCTCGGGACGATCTGGCTTTGGAGCATGGTCGCGACTTGCGCGAGCACGGGTTGGAACTGCTGATGTTGGGCGGCGATGGCCTGCCGATCCTGTTCCAAGCGCGCACGCTCGGCCTGGATCTGCGGCGTAACCCGCCGGAACTCCCTCGCTTCGTCGTACGCCTTCTTCAGATCGCCGAGGGACACCTGAGTGCCGTCACGCAGACGGTGCATTCGGGTGCCGGTCTCGTCGTCGTCAGACGGCGCTTCCTTTGGCTCGGGCTCGGCCGCGTCATCGGCCGGCTCTTCGTTCTCGCCCTCGGCGGGGATCTCTTCGTCGTCGCCCTCGGGCTCCGGCGCTTCGATCTCAACCTCTTCGGGCTCTTCGGGAACGTCGGCTTCCTCGGAAACCGGCGGTTTGCCGAAATCAGCGTCTCCCATCGCATCGAGGATCGAAACGGTGGGCGCAGCCGATTGCGGCGCCGCAGCGCCCTCAGGCGCCGGGTTGGCAGTGTCAGACATGGGTGGGCTCCAAAAGCCGCCACATCGCCACGCAGGCTCAGGGCGGGGTCATCTGCGCGTCAGCGGGCGTGCGGTACGCTCGGCCCTTGGGACGCGTCAGAAGCTCGGAATTTTGTGGTAGTGTGATCCATCCCGCAGGAGATCAGTGATGCGAACGATGTTTCTGGACCCGAACTTCGTGAACGAGTGGCGACGGGTCGTGCGCGAGGAATACGAGGCCGATCTAGCGAAGCGCGTAGAGCGTGGCGAAACTCCGAAAGAAATGCAGATGATCGCTGAAGGCGTCTGCGATAGGGTTCTCAGCGAAGAGTTCGTCCGCCGGGTCTTCCTTCCTGCGGTCATGTCCTGCCGATAGGCCCCTAAGCCACCCCCGCCCGACCTCTAACCTCATCCTTCGCCGCGAACATTGCCGCCCGCAGCGCATCCGGGATCGCCCGGATGGCGTTGATCTGGTCCACGCGCTCGCGGCGGAAGCGGTCGGCGTCCGGGTTCTGCGATTGGTCGGACAGAAGCTCGGACAGGCACCGCGCCTCAAGGTCGGCCAAAGCCTGCTTCAACAGCGGCTCGTTCAGAAGCCGGTCGGCCTCGTCCAGGCGATGCTGCGCGGTTTGGGTCATCAGCCCTTGAACCCCTGCGCCATGAGCGCCTGCATCATCTCAGGCGGGATCGATCCCATGCCGAGGTTCATGGCCGATCCGGAGGCCGTGACGGGCATCGTCGAGCCTGAGCCAAGCTGCTGATATCCGTAGGCGTTGCCCTTCGGATAGAACTGGCGCTGCACCGCGAGCGGATCGGCGGACAGCGTGTCGGTCTGGGGCGCGACATACGGCAGGCGGTTGATACCGGCGGTCGCATCGTGGGCCTTCTGCTTGTAGGCGGCCCACGATGCGGGGTCGTTGGGGTCGAGCGGCGCCGTCGAGGCCGGAGCCGGAGCGTTGCCGGTGGCCGGATCAACGGGCAGGCCGCCCACCGCCTCAAGCGCGTTGCGAGAGACACCCATCTCCTTGCCGTAAAGCAGATAGTTCTGAAGCGGATCGGCCTTCAGTTCGTCCAGCTTCAGGTTCGGATAGGTTTTCTTGTACCACTCCGCGTCGAAGGCGTATGGGTCTTTGCCCGAGGCCCGATAGGCGGCACCATCGGCATTCAGCTGGTCCTGACGCGACTGCGCAACCGCCGGAGCGGACTGTTCGCGGGTCATCTGAGACCACATGCCGTTCGCGAGTTGCGATGCGTTCGCAGCGCGGCCCTCGTTCCGGCCGAACACCTGATAGTGCGTGGCTGGATCAACGCCGGCCGCCGCGATGTCGGGGTTGGCTCTGGCGTAGAACTCAAGGTCGAGGTCGCTGGGCGCGCTGCCGTAGCTCATGGTGCAACCTTCGGAGATTTCGCCACGAGATCCCAAAGCGCGTCAAAATACGACGCGCCGATGCCGGTCGGGTCAGCCACCAGAAAATTAGCGTAGTCTGAGGCGGCCCATTCTTCTTCACTCGGCGACCTGATAACGACGTTACCGTTTTTGGCGCAGTCAACCCAAAAATGGCATAGCGGCGTCTTTAGATTTACCGATGTCCCACCAGAAAGCCTCACCAACTGGGTGAAGAACCCCTGAAAGGTTTTTTCCGGCAGAAAGACATCGGCGCCCGCTTCATCGCTCATGCCGGGTACTCCAGATTGGTGCCCCGGTTCAGCCCCATCGCGTTCGTCTGCTGCTTAAGAGCGAACTCCATGGCAAGCTCCCGCTCCTTCAATTGCATCTGCGCGGTCGCCTTCACGCGCTCGATTTCAAGCTGGGCGTCGGCCTTCGCCTGAGCGATCTGCGCATCCATCTGCGCCTTGAGCTGCAGTTCCATGGTGCGGGTCTGAGCTTTGGCCCGGTCCAGATCCATGGTGTGCTGCGCTTCGGCCTCACGAACGCGCATATCAGCCTGCAGCTTGGCTTCGGCGATGGCCTGCTGCTGCTGCATCTTCGCAGCGCTCAACTGCGCTTCAGCCTGCGCCTTGGCCTGCTGCAACGCCATCTCAGCCTGGGCACGCCCCTGCGCAATCTGCGCGTCGTTCTGGGCCTTCTGCTGGGCGATCTGAAGCTGAGCCTGCGCGGCCATGGCCTTCGGATCGGGCTGCTGTGCGGCCTGAGCCTGCGCCGCTTCCATGGCCTGGGCCATCTCGTCGGTGAAGTCGGGGAAGAACTGCTCCGGCGACTTCACGCCGGCCGCTTCGGTCATCTTCTGATAGGTGTTGGCGAGGTTCTTGAGGCCGATCCAAGGGTTCTTCGGCCCGAGGATCTGAAGCACCTGTTCCTGCTTGCCGGCGATGCCCTGGAGCATGGCCAAGTCGCGGTCGCGGTTGCCGGCACCGAGGCCGACGTTCACGGTCACGTCCATGTCCGCGTTCCACGAGCGCGGGTCCATCGGAACCCACTTGTCGCGAAGGCGGATCGTCCGCTCCTTGTCCTGATGCTCTACAATGATGCGCAGGATCGCCGAGAACAGGCGCCGGACACCCATCTGGATGTTGCGCGCGTAATCCTCCTTGCGGAGGTTCGACGCGCTCTGCGTGGCCGCTACGGCGGTTGCGACCTGCCCCTGGAGCGCGTCGGGGTCGAGGCCGGACGATTGCTCGCCGACGCCAACCCGGCGCTCGGCCACCTTGTCCATCTCGCCGATGAGCGGCATGGAGAACTGCGCGATAGACGCGACCACGTCGTCCACGATGATCCCGCGCGGATCGCCGTTGGTCTGGATCACCTGACCCAACGCGCGATTGAACACTGCATCGGGGTTCTTGACCCGCGTCATGTCGGCGGCGCGGCCCGGCTCCACGACCTGATAGACGTTGTCCAAGGTCTTGCGCCACAGGACGGTCTTCACCCGCTGCACGTCGCGAAGCTGATCGTAGAGCGAGCGGCCCCGCCACACGTGCGGGATCGGGTCCGGCACGATGTCGGTGAACGGCAACATGCCGCCCCACTCGGTCTGGCGCAGCAGTTTGTGCGAGCCCGAGGACCCGCCCATCACGATCTGGTGCCACTCCGTGATACCATCGCCGTCGACATCGATCTTGGCGTAGCACTCGCACACCTCGACGCGCTCGCCGGCCTTATCCTCGTAGTCGTCGGAGGGCTTGGTGCCGCCGGCATAGTCGGTGCGGCGCGTGTCGCTGTCGACGCTCTCGCCCACGGTGGGGAGATCAAAGACGATGTCCTTGTCGTACCCGCGCTCGATCAGCTCGGAACGAGTCGGTGTCTCGCGGTGGTAGCAGAACCGGCACTCGCGCTCGTTAAGGCCAGTGGCGGCGCTCTCGATGCCGAAGTCTTCGTCCGGGACAGCGACGATCCGAAGCCGGCCCTTGCGGACGAGGCGACGGATCTTCACGTCGTGGAGCATGGGCGGCGGGGGGAAGTTTCCGCCGATGCCTAGCTGCTGAAGGGCATTGGCCGCTGCATCAGTTCCTGGCTGTCCCGCTTGAAGTCCGGGTGCAGCGTCGAGAACCGGCGGGGTGCCGACCGCCATTGCTGGCGGGGCCATTGCACCCGGAGGCGGGGCTTGAACAGGCCCCATACCGGCTGAGGCGCCGATAGCTGCGCCTGTGTCAGGCGTTGGCCCAACAGGCTGCGTTGGCGCCGTTGGTGCGGCCATTCCAACTGGTAGCCCAGGAACGACCCCTGCCCCTTGAGCACCCTCATCAGCATATTCGCTGTGCTCCAGAACCTCGACATCATCGCCGCTGACAAGCTCCACGAAGTCGTCGTCCGAGAGGCCGGACAGGGTCTCGACCCTATGCTCTTCCGTGTCGTCCCACCAGTGCTTGACGATGCCGTTGCCGAGGCCGAGCCCGTCATCCAGCACGTCGCGCATCAGCATCTCGCCGTTGCACTCGCGGAAGAAGATGAAGTTGGCGTAGTCCGTGGCCTGGTCGGCGAAGTCCTCGTCGCCCGGCTTCTCCGGCTGGTACACACCGATCCGATCCGAGGACAGGAACACGCGCATCAGCGACGGGAGAAGCTGGCTTTTCGCATCCGAGATGTCGTGGCTGACGACCTGAGAGAACCCCTCGTTCGCCACAAGGTCCGGCATCTCGCCGGCCATGTAGCGAAGGGAGTACTCCCGGCGCGTCTTCCGCTCGCTGCTGTCGTAGCTATCCGCGTCCGCGATCATGGCCGAAGTCATGGCCTCAATGCGCTCGTCGGAGAGCTTGGTGGGCTTGCGGGCCATGCTAGATGGAGTTCCCGAGCGCGCGTTGCTCATCACGCTCTTTGAGAAGCATCAGCGCATTCATAACGCCTCGACCCACCGCGTCTTCGATGTGTAGCCGAGCGGCATCGTCGCGCAGAGAGCACTGGATGCGGTGCTCAATCTCTTGCGAGAGAGACCGCGCTGATTGCTTAGCGGAGGCAAGGAGCTTGTCTCGGACTTCATCCGAGCATCTCCAGCTAAGGCGATTGCGGGCCATGTCAGACCGGCTGCCCATGCATCACGGCCGGAACCTCGTAGTCCTGCGAACGCTGAAGCGCGGTGCGGGCGTCGACCACACCGGGCTTGCGGGCCGCGAACTCGTCGCGGATCTCGGCGCGGATGGTCTCACGGACCACGCGCAGGATCTCGTTGAACTGCTCGGGCGGCAGGGTGGTGGGTTCGGTGGTCATGCGCCCTGGCTCCCAAACGGCTTGACGAACGCGCTCGACAGCCCTGCCTTGAACAGACTCCACGGCGAGTCGCTCGGGATCACGACGGTGCGCTTGTCGCGCTCGGCCAGATCGTGGCGGTTCAGCAGATCGCGCTGGATGCGAACCGTCTCCTTGAGGCGGTCGATCTCGGCTGCGATCTCGCCGGCCTTCTCAAAATCCATGATGCTCATGGCGCGGTGCTGATTGGCGAGGCGTTGTGTGAGGTCGGTAATCTGCGCGCTGGTTCGCTTGAGTGCTTCGGTCTTGGCGCTCAGGTCGCCCTGAACCATCCTGATCTGCACGCGAAGAGACGTGTTCTCCGCCTTGAGACTGGCGATAAGCCCGCCGCTCTCAGTGTTCAGTGCGTCGACCGCCTTCGCCATCAGAACGTTGAGCGCGGCGCGATCCTCGCCTTCCAGCGAGCGCAGGATATCGCTCAACGTCAGGCTCGGCTCCTCGCGATCATCGTCATAGTAGCTCATGCGATGTCCAACCTGCGCGTAAACTTGGGCACGTACGCCTTGGGCGGCTCTTGCATTGCCACCGCGAAATAGCGGAAGGCGTCAGCGCCGTGGGAGGCCCAATCATGCAACGGCTCGTTCTTGAACGTGCCGCGATCCGGGTCCGTCTCGTAGCGATAGTGGCGCAGACACTGGAGTCCGTCCGCGCACCTGTTGTCATCGAAGTAGGTCTTGCCGAAGATCGTCCGCGCGGCGTTCAACCCGTTGGCGAGCGAAAGGCGCGGGACGATCCGAACGTCCCGGCCGGCGTCCCGCATAAGCTCTTCGATGGAACGCCCCGTCGCCATCTGCCGGCTGGACGCATCGTGCGGTAGCCAATCCGTGCCGTAGACGTAGCCGCGCTCCTGAAGGATGCCGAGGTAGTGCGGGAGCGCCTTCTGGCTGTTCTGATAGTAGTCGATCAGCCGGAACTCAAAGCCGATGGCCTGGGCAAACCAGATTGATGTGCTGTCGGCCCAGCCCAGATCCCAGAACGTGTGAACCGGCTTCGTCGCATCGTAGGGAACGCGCGTGATGCGCCCGCCCACCGTCGCCTCACGAAGCTCCTCGGCATAGACCGCACCATCGAGTGCCTGGCGGCAGTGGCCTTCCCAGACCGTGAGATAGGCGTCGGGGTCGCGCTCCTTCAGGGCGACCCGCTCGGCTTCGAGCGTGGACGGGAAATAGGGATTGTCGTCCCAATTGACTTTGCGGACGACGCTGTTCGGCTGCGGATTGAGCACGAACCGCTTATAGGTCTCGTCGGTGTCAAGCTCCGGGTTGAAACCGATGTAGAACTGCGATCCTTCCTCGCGGATCGTCGGAACGAGAACTTCCCAGGACGCCTTGGAGACGAGCTGCGCTTCCTCGACCCAGCACACGTTAATGCCCTGCATCGACTTGATCTGGGCGACGTTGTGTTTCAGCCCGGCAAAAATGAACTCCGAACCGTTTCGGCCCCGAATAACCGTCTGCTGCACCTCGAAGAACGAGGCGAGGCCCAACTCATCGATCTCGTCGGCCAGCAGCTTGTGGACCGACTCCCGGATGCTGGCCTGAAGCTCACGGGCGCAGAGAACGCGCAACGGCTCCTGGCACGCTCGGATCAGCAAACACCGCGCAATGTTAACCGACTTCCCAGAACCGCGCCCACCCCACGCCACGATGTAGCGTTCGCGCCCGAATAGGAACGCGAACGACTCCGGGATGTCGATGACAGCGGCGGTCACTCGGGCTGCTTACGGCTCACGAAATGGACGGCGAGGCTCAGTTCCACGGGGCCTTCGCCGTTCTCGCCCGTCACGGCTTGGGGCGCCTTACCCCAGGCCCGATCCAGAATGGCATTTGCGGACGCGCCACGGGCCGCAGGAGGCGCTTCGACATCCCGCATGATGGATGCGTGGGTCTCAATGGCCTCGACGCTCAGCGAGCGCGCCAGTTCGCGCACCTCGGCTGGGATCTTCGGACGGCCGTTCGGATTGCCCGACTTGCCGGGCTGGAATGGGGTTCCGATCATGCTGTTCCCGCCGCTGTTTGCAGCGTCTCTACCTCAAGCGCCGTCGTCGGGGATGTCTGCGCCGGACGCATCGCCAGGGCAATTTGCAGCAAGGCTTCCGATGCGGTGGAACAGGCCAACGGGCATCTGCACCTCAACGATCTCGTCGCCGGCCTGAACCATGGCGCTGACTGTCCCATCGTCATAATCGGCGCAAACACCGACGAGCTTGAACGTCTTCATCCCACCCTCGTCATCAGTCTCGAAACACCCAGCCCCGCGACCATCGTCACGGCGACGAACTCAGCGAGGGCGAGTGTCATGGGGTGCCAACCGATTGATGGCCTTACGGTTGGCGCAGATGGTCATCTCATCCGCTCCGCTGCGTAGTCGCAGGTGAAACGTAACCTCGCCATCACGCTACCGACCCTGATCAGGGATCGGATCTCTACTCCCCTACCGCCATACGATCGGATGAGGGTTTGGGGTGGGCGACGAACTTGTGAACCATGAAGCTGCCGTCACTCAGGCGCTCAATGCTGTCGTCGGGCTCGGCGATGACACGGCCTTGAGGGGTGAGAACAGACCAAAGCGCGTAGTCGCGGTCATCCGGCTTGATATCAATCGTCTTGTCCTCGACGGCTGCGAACAGCCATGCCGGGGTGCGATCGAAGGGGCATCCATCCCAACTGTCGCCGTTGTAGTCGGCGGCGGTGACGCGGACGATGTCGGTCATCACCTCTCCTTGCGATCCAGGGCGGTGGTGGGGGTCGATGCGGGCCAAGTCCGTCACTTGGCGGCGGGTCGCTGGTGCTCTGACCAGAGTTGCCCCGGATTTCCTGCGTGGCTCGCTTGGCCTTCGCTTGCCGACGCTAGTCGCATCGAACTCGTGTGCCGCGTGGCGGCGAAACCTATCCCCAGGGGGTGTGCGGCGAGCGCAGTGACCGTTTCCTGGGGCGAATTGTAAGGAGGCATCCCCGAAAGGATTTCAGCGTCGCTGCCTATCGGGCGAACCCGGCCTCGGGAGCAGGAACCGTATCACGGCCCTGATTGCCCTGCGGAGCGACCCGCTGGGCGATGTCATGATCTCTAGGGACAACTCTCCCATCGTCAGAAGCGGTTTTCGGCCTGTTGGCGGCCTGCCGTTCTGTCGAGGTGCCACGCTTTTGCGCGCTGACGTTGACCTGTCGCGCGCAAAGTTAAAGGACTTGTGTTACAAGTCAAGCCCTGCGCAGGTCAACCCGAAGCTTTGAGTCCGGCCGAGTGAGGTTTTCCAAATCGGAGATCGGCACGAAGACAGGTGTGGATCGGCCAAAGATGTTGACGGAGACCTTCACGCCGCTCTTGTCGTTATCGTTCTCAGCAATCCCGTGGAAGCTGGCGAACGGGCCTCCGGTCAAGCGAACCTCTTCACCCTTCATCACAACGGGCTTAGGCTTCGCGTTCCTGCCAGCGACGAGTGCGGGACGGCGCTGATCATCAAACCAGCCCGCGCGCTCATCCTCGGCAAAGTCCGCCAGCCCTTGGCGCCCATGGGCGGCATCCCGTAAAGGCATCGGCGACGGAACCCCGTTGTTGGTCATCACGCCCAAAACGCCGATGGGGCTTTTTCGGAATGCATCCCGCTCCATGATCGGCGTCCAGTCGCTGCCCAGCACAAGCTGCTTCGGCACGCCGTTCTCATATTCGAGGCGAGCCGTGGACAGCCGAGCGAAGCAGTAGGAACGAAACAAGGGCGTCTGCGTCTGAACGCGCTGCTTTTCGTTGCCCTTGCGCCGCTCGACCCATTGCGTTGAGGTCGGTACGTAGCTGGCGATGCCGATATCCGACAGGCCGTCTGAGCAGCGGTATTCACCCTGGGGCACCGTGACGATGCAATACCAGCGATGGTCGGGCTCGGCGGTAATCGTGGGCGGCCGACGAAACTCATCAGCCTCAATCGGCTTGTCCTCAAGCTTCGGCTTGTGCCGGTCGGCCAGGGGCACGTTGTCGTTCAGACGGCGGCCGTTGAAGTTGAGGCCCATGGGTCGATCCTTCAGCGAGAGACGGAGAACGAGCGGTCGGAGCCAGGCGCCGCGACGTACCATTGCCAGCGCGGCAGCAACACGCGCCCGCCGAACCCCTTTCCCCAGACCATCGCGTCCGGGTCTGCGTTGATGGCCCGGCAGTAGGCCCGCGCCTCAAGCTCTGTTGTGGGCTTGTTGAACAGGTTGAACATTCGGTCTGTCCTGTACGGGGGAGAGGGTTAGGCGGAAGGGCTAAGAGCGCGAACGGCGGCCTTCACACGCTCGATAGTTGATGGGCAGCGTCGCCCATCCAGCGCGGGATCGGTGAGCCAGAGATGGGCGTCGGCGCGGATCCTGTCCGCCTCTGCTTTCGCAGCCCGCGCCCGTTGCGCGACGGGTCCGGTCGGATGAAATTGCCGCATTCCCACCGGGTCGCGTTCCCACATCAAGCGGTCCATCGCCGTCGCATATCGCCTCGGCGCGCCCTCGGGCTTGAGGCGGACGTGGATGCGGCCAACACAATCGCCGCCAGCGTCACCAGCCGCACTCGCCCGTGTCGGATGCATCGCACCGCCATAGGGGCCGCGGTGGCCAACGTAGACGTTGCTCCACCATTCTCTGCGCTCACCCATGGCTGTCCGCTCCTACCTTCGTCTCGCAAATCACCATTGGGCATTCGAACCGACCGCAGCGGGTGCAGACTTCGCCGACGTAAATCTTGCGGCGAAACATCTCGACATCGTCAGCCCGTCTAAGGGTTGGCGGGAAAATCGGCTCGCTCAGATTGTAGCGGGGCTCGAACGAACACCCGCCGATCCACTTGTTCCGGCGCTCACATGGTTCGGTCATTGCTCCGCTCCTACCTTCGCCTTACGGGCGGCTTCTGAGGCGGCGAGACGGTCGGCACGAGCGCGGTTCTCAGCCTCGCGCTCGGCCTTATCGTCGGGGCCACCGGCCGGTGCCGAAAGCTGCCGAACGAGCGCGTCGGCCCGCTCGGCGTTTTCTGCCCTTGCGGCGTCGCTGACAGGCTCTTCGGCCTCGGCTTCCAGGATGCGTTGCAGCCGGATTGCTTGGCCTGTGGCCGTTGCTGCGATGCCCTGTGCGATCCGCCGGAGCCGGGCGGGCTTAGGCGCGAAGTCGAGATCCCGTGTATCGCCAGACACCTCGCCCCGGCGCCACCGCCGAATGGCCTCACGCACCGCCCAGGCGGGCAGATCCTCCACCGCATCCCGATAGGCGGTGATCTTGATGTCTGCCGTGTCCTCGTCCAGCCTGGCGGTGGCGTACTCCGCAACAAGCTCAGCAAGGATGCCGATGAGTCGCGGCGTCGGGCCGGGGCGGCACGCCGCCTGCAATTCCTCAATACGCTGCGCGATGGCGAGG